>WNFT01001971.1_pt1 | contig 19824 bp, 15 predicted proteins | sample 5400191 | NCBI WGS metagenome assembly WNFT01 (sample SAMN13153359, study PRJNA577476) | soil metagenome | isolation source: 80 cm saprolite under Madrone tree | place: USA:California | collected 2016-06-14 | reverse complement strand
CGCGATGATGCTGAACTCCGTATTCACCGCCAGGAGCGCGAGCAGTGCGCCGACGCCTGCGGAGGGCAGGGTGGAGAGGATCGTGATCGGGTGCACGTAGCTCTCGTAGAGGACGCCCAGCACGATGTAGACCGCCACCAGGGCGAACGCGATCAGGAACGGCTCGCTCGCCAACGACTGCTGGAACGCCTGCGCCGTTCCCTGGAACGATCCGCGCGCGCTTGCCGGAAGGCCGATGTCCCGGGTGGCGCGATCGATCGCGGTCACCGCCTGTCCCAGCGCGGTGTCCGGGGCGAGGTTGAACGAGATCGTCACGGCGGGAAACTGTCCCTGGTGGTTGACGCTCAGCGCGGTCGGCGCCTCGGTGACCTTGGCGAGGGCGCTCAGCGGCACCTGCCCGCCCGAAGGCGTCCGCACGTACAGCATCTGCACCTGCGACGGGTTCACCTGGAACTCCGGCTTCACCTCCAGCACGACGCGGTACTGGTTCAGCTGCGTGTACATGGTGGCGACCTGGCGCTGCCCGAACGCGTCGTAGAGGGTCTCGTCGATCGCCTGCGGGGTGATGCCGAGCCGCGACGCGGTGTCGCGATCCACCGTCACGTCCAGGCGCAGTCCGTTCGTCTGCTGGTCGGTATTCACGTCGCGCAGCTGCGGAAGCGAGCGCAGCTTCTCCAGCACGCGCGGCGCCCACTGCGTCAGCTCGTCGAGGTTCGCGTCCACCAGCGTGTACTGGTACTGCCCGCCGGAAAGCCGCCCGCCCAGGCGCACGTCCTGTACGTTTTGCAGGAAGAGGCTGATGCCCGGCACGCGCGCGAGCTTGGGCCGCAGCTCGCCGATCACCTGGTCGGCGGTCAGCTTGCGCACGCCCCACGCCTTGAGCTGGATGAAGAAGAAGCCGGTGTTTCCTTGTCCGATGAAGGAGACGAAGTGCTCGATGTTCGGATCCTGGGCGACCACCGCGTTGAGCGCCTCGGTCCGCGCTTTCATCGCCGGGAACGAGATGTCCTGCGGCGCCTGCGAGCCACCCGCCAGCGAGCCCGTGTCCTGCTGCGGAAAGAGGCCCTTCGGAATCACGATGTAGAGATAGACGGTGAAGGCGATGGTGGCGCCGGTGGCGGCGAGCATCAGCCATTCGTGCTCGAGCACCCAGCGGAGCGCGGTGCCGTAGGTGTCGCGCATCCAGTTGAAGGCGCGCTCCGAGGCGCGGTACAGGCGGCCGTGCTTCACCTCGCGGTCGTGCCGCAGCATCCGGGAGGCCATCATCGGAGTGACCGTCAGGGACACCACCGCCGAGATGGCGATGGCGAACGACAGCGTCACCGCGAACTCGCGGAACAGACGGCCGACCAGCCCGCCCATCAACAGGATGGGGATGAAGACCGCCAGCAGCGACAGGGTGATCGAGACGATGGTGAAGCCGATCTGCTTGGCTCCCTTGAAGGCGGCCTGCAGCGGCGTGTCGCCTTCCTCGATGAACCGGGAGACGTTCTCGGTGACCACGATGGCGTCGTCCACCACGAAGCCGGTGGAGATGGTCAGCGCCATGAGCGAGAGGTTGTCCAGGCTGTAGCCGCACAGGTACATGGCGCCGAAGGTGCCGACCAGGGAGAGGGGCACTGCGACGCTGGGGATGGCAGTCGCCCGCACGTTTCGCAGGAAGAGGAAGACCACCAGCACCACCAGCCCGATGCTGATGAGCAGCGTGCGCTCCACGTCGACGACGGAGGCGCGAATGGTGGTGCTGCGGTCGAGCGCGATGACGACGTCGATGGCGGGATTGATCGAGCGTGCCAGCTCCGGGATCAGCGCCTTCACGCGTTCGATCACATCGATGATGTTGGCACCCGGCTGCCGCCGGATGATCAGCGGGATGGCGCGTTGGCCGTCCACCCAGCCCGCGGCGCGCTGGTTCTCGACGTCGTCGATGACCCGCGCCACGTCGGAGAGGCGCACCGCGGCGCCGTTGTTGTAGCCGATGATCAGCTGCCGGTACTGCGCCGCCGTGGTGAGCTGGTCGTTGGCCGCGATGCTGCGCGTCTGCACCTGGCCGGACAAGGATCCCTTCGGCGAGTTGGCGGTAGCGGTGGAGAGCGCCGCGCGCACGTCCTCCATCGACAGGCCCACGCCCGCGAGCGCCCCGGGGTCGACGGAAACGCGCACCGCCGGCTGTTGCCCGCCTCCGACCGTCACCTGCCCCACCCCGGATACCTGCGAGATCTTCTGCGCCAGGATGGTGTTCGCCGTGTCGAACAGCTGGGCCATCGAAAGCGTCTTGGAGGTCAGCGCCACGATCATGATCGGCGCGTCGGCGGGATTCGCCTTGCGGTAGTTGGGCCGGCTGGGCAGGTTCGGCGGGAGATCCCCGGCGGCGCCTGCACGTCGCGCGCGGCCGAATCGACGTCGCGATCGAGATCGAACTGCAGCGTCAGCTGGGACTGGCCCAGGGTGCTGGCCGAGGTGATCTCGGTGATCCCGGCGATGCGGCCGAATCGGCGCTCGAGCGGCGTCGCCACGGCGGAGGCCATCGTTTCCGGACTGCCCCCGGGCAGCCCGGCGTTGACGTTGATGGTGGGGCTGTCGATGCGGGGCAGCGGCGCCACGGGAAGCTGCGTGTAGGCCGCGCCGCCCGCGAGCACGACGGCGATGGCGAGCAGCGTGGTCGCCACCGGGCGGCGGATGAAGGGCGCGGAGACGTTCATGACGCGGGCGCCCCGGCCGGCATCGCCTCTGCCGGCTTTCCTTTGCGGCCGCGGCCCAGCCAGGCTCCGAGCCGTCCCATGTAGAGGTACACGACCGGCGTCGTGTAGAGCGTCAGCACCTGCGAGATGAGCAGGCCGCCCACGATGGAGATGCCGAGCGGCCGCCGCAGCTCGCTGCCCGTCCCCGTGCCCAAGGCGAGGGGAATGCCTCCGAGCAGCGCGGCCATGGTGGTCATCATGATCGGCCGGAAGCGGAGCTGGCAGGCCTGGTGGATGGCCTCGCGCGCCGTCAACCCCTGTTCGCGCTCCGCCTCGAGCGCGAAGTCGATCATCATGATCGCGTTCTTCTTCACGATGCCGATCAGCAGGATGATTCCGATCAGGGCGATGATCGAGAAGTCGGTGTGGCAGAGGATGAGCGCGAGCAGCGCGCCGACACCCGCGGAGGGCAGCGTGGAAAGGATGGTCACCGGGTGGATGTAGCTCTCGTACAGCACGCCAAGCACGATGTAGACGGTCACCACCGCCGCCAGGATGAGGATCGGTTCTGACGCCAGCGATTGCTGGAAGGCCTGCGCGGTGCCGGCGAAATCCGGCCGCACGCCAGGGGGAAGCCCGATCTCCGTTTCGGCCGCGTGGATCGCATCGACCGCCTCGCCCAGCGCGTGGCCCGGGGCGACGTTGAACGAGATGGTGGCGGCGGGAAACTGGCCCTGATGATTGATCGAGAGGGGGGAGGTCCCGGGCTCGAAGTGGGAGAAGGCGTCGAGCGGGACCTGATCGCCCGTCTGCGACTTGAGATAGATCCGCCGCAACGCTGCCGGGTCCTGCTGATCCTGCGGCTGCACCTCCAGGATCACCCGGTACTGGTTGAGCTGGGTGAAGATGGTCGAGACCTGCCGCTGGCCGAAAGCGTCGTAGAGCGTGTCGTCGATGGTCTGCGGGAGGATCCCGAGGCGCGCGGCGCTGTCGCGATCGATGATCAGCGTTTCCTGCAAGCCGGAGGAGAGCAGGTCGCTGGTCACGTCGCGCAGCTGCGGCAGGGTCCGCAGCTTCTCCACCACCTTCGGCCCCCACTCGGTCAGCTCCTTCGCGTCGGCGTCCTCGAGCGTGTACTGGTATTGCGTGCGGCTGGTGCGGGTCTCGATGGTCAGATCTTGCACGGGCTGCAGGAAGAGCTGGATTCCCTCCACTTGCATCAGCCTGGGCTGCAGGCGGGCGACGATCTCGGCGGCGTCCGCCTTGCGATCGCCGTGCGGCTTGAGCGTGATGTTCAGGCGGCCGCTGTTGGTGGTGGGATTCGTCCCGTCGGCGCCGATGAAGGACGCGACCGCGGCGACGTCCGGATCTTGCAGCACGACGTCCGCCAGGGCGCGCTGGCGGTCCATCATGCGGGTGAAGGACGCGTCCGGCGATCCCTCCGAGACGCCGATGATCAAGCCGGTGTCTTGCTGGGGGAAGAAGCCCTTCGGAATCGCCAGCGCGAGCAGGAAGGTGAAGAGAAGCGTGGCGATGGTGACCGCCAGCGTGAGCGGCTGGTGATCGAGCACCCACTTCAGGCCGCGGTCGTAGAAGCGGGCCAGCCTCTCCCACTGCCGTTCGGTGAAGCGGGTGAAGCGCGTCTGCTTCTCCTCGGCGTGCGGCTTGAGGACGTGGGCGCACATCATCGCGGTCAGCGTCAGCGAGAGGACGGCGGAAACGCCGATGGCGACCGCGAGCGTGACCGCGAACTCGCGAAACAGCCGCCCGATGATGCCGCCCATGAAGAGGAGCGGGATGAGCACCGCGACCAGCGACACCGTGAGGGACACGATGGTGAAGCCGATCTGCTTCGCGCCCTTCAGCGCCGCCTCGAACGGCGAGTCGCCTTTCTCGATGAACCGGGAGATGTTTTCGATCATGACGATGGCGTCGTCCACCACGAAGCCGGTGGAGATGGTGAGCGCCATCAGCGAGAGGTTGTTGAGCGAGTAGCCGCACAGATACATCACCCCGAAGGTGCCGATCAGCGAGAGCGGCACCGCCACGCCGGGGATCAGCGTCGCGCGCAGCGAGCGGAGGAAGACGTAGATGACGCCGACCACCAGCAGGATGGTGAGCACGAGGGTGAACTGGACGTCGTTCACGGATGCGCGCACGGTCTCGGTGCGGTCGGCGAGGATGTTCACGTCGACACCCTGGGAGAGGGTGGCCTTGAGCTGTGGAAGGAGCGCCTTCACCCGATCGGCGGTCTCGATCACGTTCGCGCCCGGCTGCCGCTGGACGTTGAGGATGATGGCGCGCTCCGTGTTCGCCCAGCCGGCGAGCTGGGCGTTCTCCACTCCATCCACCGCGTCCGCGACGTCGTCGAGCCGCACCGGCGCGCCGTTCTTGTAGGCGATGATCAGCGGCCGGAAGGAGGCCGCCTTCGCCAGCTGGTCGTTGGTGGCCAGGATGAAATCCTGGCGCGGGCCGTCGAGGTTGCCCTTGGGCTGGTTGACGTTGCTCGCCGCCAGCGCCGCGCGCAGGTCCTCGAGCGTCAGACCCGCGCCGGCGAGCGCGGCCGGGTCTGCTTGCACGCGCACGGCGGGTTTCTGCGCGCCGTTGATCGTCACCAGACCCACCCCCGAGACCTGCGAGATCTTCTGGGCGAGGATGCTGTCGGCGGCGTCGTTCACCTGGTCGAGCGGGAGCGATTTCGAGGTCACCGACAAGGTGAGGACGGGGACGTCGGCGGGGTTGCTCTTCGAGTACGTCGGCGGCGCCGGCAGCGTCCGCGGGAGCAGGTTGGAGGCGGCATTGATGGCTGCCTGCACGTCCTGCTCGGCGGCGTCGATGTTCCGGTCCAGCTCGAACTGAAGGGTGACCTGCGAGGTGCCGAAGCTGGAGATCGACGTCATCTGCGAGAGCGCCGGCATCTGGCCGAACTGCCGCTCGAGCGGCGTGGTCACGGTCGACGCCATCGTGTCGGCGCTGGCTCCGGGCAGCAGCGTCGAGACCACGATGGTCGGGTAGTCCACTTGTGGCAGCGCGCTGACCGGCAGCTGTCGGTAGCCGATCAGGCCCGCCAGAAGCAGACCCACCGTGAGCAGCGCCGTGCCGACCGGCCGCCGGATGAATGGCTCGGAAATGCTCACTGCCGCGGTCCTCGCTGGGTCCGCGGCGTGTCGGCGCGCGGGCCTTCGCCTTCGCGCTGGATCCGCGCCGGCTGACCCGCCTGCCGCGGCATCACCTTGGCGCCCGCGCGCAGCTGGTTCTGCCCGTCCACGACCACCTGCTCGCCCTCCTGCAGACCTTTGGCGAGGATCACCAGGTCTCCTTCCGTGTGATCCACTTCGATGTTGCGCGGCTGCACGGTCTGGTCCGGCTGGATCACGTACGCGAACAGCCCATCGGGTCCGCGCTGTGGCACGGTGGCCGGGACCACCAGGGCGTCCTTGCGGGTGGTGAGCAGCAGCCGCGACTTCACGAACTGATTCGGCCAGAGGAGCTTCTGCGGGTTCGGAAACACCGCCTTGAGCCGCAAGGTGGCGGTATTGGCGTTGATCTGGTTGTCGACCAGCGTGAGCTGTCCGGTGGCGAGCTTCTGCGCCCCGTCGCGGCTCCAGGCCTCCACTGTCAGAATGCCCTGCTGGAGCTCTTGCGTTACGCGGGCGAGGTCGTCCTGGGGCAGGCTGAAGAGAACGCTGATCGGGTCCAGCTGGGTGAGCACCACCAGCCCGTTCGTGTCGGAGGCATGCACGAGGTTGCCTGGGTCGACGATGCGCATGCCGGTGACGCCGTCGATGGGCGAGCGGATGCTGGAGTACTCGAGGTTCAGCCTAGCGGAGGCGATCATTGCCTCATCCACGGCGACGGTGCCTTCGAGCTGGCCGACCAGCGCCGCCTGATCGTCCGCCTGCTGCTGGGGGATCAGCTTCTTTGCCGCCAGCTGACGATATCGATCGAGGTTCACTTTCGCGGCGGCTAGCTGGGCCCGGTCGCGGACCAATGCTCCTTCGGCCTGCCGGAGCTGATTCTGGAACGGCCGCGGATCGATCTGCGCCAGCAGCTCGCCTTTGCGCACCTGCTGGCCCTCGCGGAACAGGACCTTGTCGAGGCGGCCGTCCACCTGCGAGCGGACCGTCACCGTATAGAAGGCCGCTACGTTGCCGAGGCCGTCGAGGTAGATGGGCACGTCCTGGCGCTGGACCGGAGCCGCGACCACGGGGATGGCCCGCGCCGCCGCCTGGGCGGCCTGTTCGCGCTGGGCGCCCGCCTGCTTCTTCGCGCTGGTGCGGCGGTAGACGAAGAAGCCTGCCGCAGCGATCACCACCGCCGCGATCACGATCAGGACGGTCCTGCGCTCGCGCATCTTCCGCTCCTATTGCCGGCCGAGCGCGCGGAGGAGCTGCGCGCGCGCCGTGGAGAGTTGATCGTTCGCTTGCACGACCTGCGCCGCCGCCTGCGTGAGCGCGACCTGGGCGTCGCCCAGCTCGATCGAGCTGCCGACGCCGACCTGGTATCGCTCCTCCGCCAGGCGCAGGCGCTCCCGCGCGTTGACCAGCGCCTCCTGCGTCGCGCTCAGCGACTCTTTCGCGGCGAGGACGGCCAGCCGGGCCCCGTCGACGTCGGAGCGTATCTGCAGCCGCTGCAGATCGAGCTGGGCCACCGCGGCGATCACGTTCGCCTCCGCCTCGTTCACCTGCGCCCTCGTCAGGCCGCCCTGGAAGATGTTCCAGCTCAACGACAGCCCGGCGGCGGCATTCCAGCCCAGGGTGTCGAGACGGGCGCCGCCCTGCTGGAATCCGAGGGTCGCCGAGAGCGCCGGCGCATATTGGCCCTCGAACGAGCGGATCGTGAGTTGCTCGGCCCGGATCTGATCCTCCAGGGACTGCACTTCCGGCCGGGCGCGGCTTGCTTCCTCGAGCAGGACTTCCAGCTCGGCGTCCTCGCCCGCCACCGGCGGCTGGGCCGTGTCCTGGACGTCGTAGTCGGTCGATCCCTGGACTCCCATCGCGGAGTTCAGGTTCAGTTTCGACGTCTGGTACGCGTTCTCCGCGTTGATCAGCGCCACGCGCGCGTTGGCGGTGTCGGTGCGGGCCTGGACGAGATCGATCTCCGCCCGCGTCCCGGCCTGCACGAATCCCTCGATCTGCTGCAGGTGCCGCGTCAGGTTGTCGAGGGTCTCACGCGCCACCTGGGCCAGCGCCCGATTCGCGCGCGCGGTGAAGTATGCCGACCGCACGTTGAAGTCCACTTGCAGCGCCGTAGCGCGCTCGGTGGCTGCCTGGGCATCCGCCTGCGCGCGGGCCGCGCGCCAGCGGTTCGGCTGGGAGCCGAAGTCGAAGACGAGCTGGGACACGTTGATGCTGTCGGAGTAGGAGTTGAACGTGTCGAACTTCGAGTGGGTGGCGCCGAGGCTCCCGGCGGGGCCGACGCTGGGCGCGCCCGGCCTGGTGATGGCGTTCGCCGTGGTGCGCTGGTATCCGGCCGTGGCGCTCAGTTGTGGCAAGAGCGGCGCGAGCGCCTGGCTGGCGCGGGCGCCGGCGGCGGCCGTGTTCGCTCGCGCCTGCCGGATCTGTGGCTGATGCTCGCGCGCGGACTGCACGGCTTCGTCCAAGGTGACGATTCGCGCCGCTGCGAACAGGGCGAAGGCGGCGTTCATCATGGCGCATCTCCGTCGTGGAGGTGGCGGCCGGCAGCCGCCTCGCGCGTGAACAGCCGTATATTCTCGATCACCTTGCGCAGCGAAGCGCTCAGCGCCTCCCGCTCCCGGCGGGACATCCCGCGCACGAGCGAGCCACGGAGGGCCGCAGCCACCGGCGCGATCCGCTCCGCCAGCCTCGCTCCGGCGGGGGTGAGCAGTACGCGGAGCGCGCGGCGATCGCGGTCGTCCTCCGCCGTCCGCACCAGGCCGCGCCGCGCAAGTCCCTCCGCGACCCGGGAGGCCGTGGGTGCATCCATCCGCAGCCAGCGGGCGATCTCGCCGAGCGAAGCTCCGGTGAGCTCGCGCGCCGCGTTCAGGAAGCAGAACTGCTGCGCGGTCAACCCGAGCGCGCGCGCATGCTGCTGTACGGCAAGCTTGACGCTACGCTGCGCCACGCCGATGAGCAGGCCTACGTATTCTTGCTCGCGCAACATTTGCCGCGGCAACTAATTGCCGAGCGGGCGCACCGTCAAGAGCGAGGGCCGCAGAGAAACAAATAGAGACAAAAGGCGCTTCTGTTACAAGCATCCGATGGCCGACGCGCAAGTGCCCTTCTGGGAGCGGGCGACGGGTCCACTGCGGCGGCAGGCGGCGAGATTTCCCTTCGAGCGAGCGATCCTGATGGGGCTCGCCGCCGTGGTGGGATTGTACGGAGGCCTCGCCGCCGGGCTGTTCGCCACCGCCATCCGCTTCGTTCAGCTGGTGGTGTTCGGCGGCGCGGAAGTGGCGTCATCCCTGTTCGGCAGCGGTCGCGTCGCCTGGTTGCGCCTGTTCCGGACACGGCTCGGCGCCGCGCATTGGCACCTGGAGTTCGTCGCATTGGCTGCCCTGCTCCTCATCGCCGCAGCGGCGCTCGACGCGGTCGGCGCAAAACGCTTGCCCATGTTCGAGGTGCATCGGATCCGCGCCGTCGCGCTCGTGGCCGCCCTCGGCCTGTCGCTGTACTACCCGTTGCTCTTGCTGCGGACCTTCAACGGCACTTTTCGCGAGACCTCGGGTGGGCTGTACGCGATGCTGCTGGAGGCGCCGCGATGGACCTGGGTGCTCGGTCCGGCCACCGGCGCGTTGCTGGCCGCGCTGATCGTTCGCCTCAGCCCCGAGAGCGGTGGCCACGGCGTGGTGGAGGTGATCGAGGCGGTCCACAAGCGCGCCCCGATCAAGGGCCGGGTCGCGCTTTGGAAGTCGCTCGCTGCCGGCCTGGTCATCGGGTCGGGTGGCAGCGCCGGACGGGAGGGCCCCGTGGTCCACCTCGGCGGCGCTGTCGCCTCCTCGCTCTCGCGGTTTCTCGCCTTGCCGAGGAGCGAGACTTCGATCCTGCTCGGCGCCGGGGCAGGTGCGGGAATCGCCGCGTCGTTCCAGGCGCCCCTCGCGGGGTCGCTGTTCGCGCTGGAGATCGTCCTGGCCGATTTCGACGTGCGACGTTTCGCCCCGGTGGTCCTGGCCTGCGTCACGGCCGTCGCCACCTCGCGCGCGCTCCTCGGCGGAGGCAGCGAGCTTCGCCCGGTCGCGTGGTCGTTGAAGCATCCTTCGGAGATCGCCGTCTACCTGGTCCTCGGAGTGGTCGCCGGGCTCTGCGGACTCGTCTACATCCGCGTGATCCACGGTGCCGAGGAGCGGCTCGGCCGCGTCCCGCTCCGTCCGGAGCTGCGTGCCGCGCTCGGTGGGTTGCTGGTCGGCTTCGTGGGACTGCTGGCTCCTCGCGTGCTCGGCACCGGCATCGAGACCATGAACGCCGCCCTGGCCGGCAAGCTCGCCTTCGGGGCGCTGGTGCTTGCCCTCGGCTGCAAGCTGATCGCCACCTCGTTCACACTTGGCTCCGGTTCGCCCGGCGGCAGCTTTTTTCCCGCGGTCTTCCTCGGCGCAATGCTCGGCGGCGCATTCGGCCAGCTCGCCCACGCGGCGTTGCCCGGGATCGTTTCCTCGCCGGGAGCCTACGCCGCGGTGGGCATGGGCGCGGTCGTGGCCGGCGCGACGCTCGCGCCGTTGACCGGCGTCGTCATGATGTTCGAGCTGACCGGCAGCTACCAGATCGTCCTGCCGCTGCTCGTCGCCTGCGGCATCGCGGCAGCCCTCGTCCAGGGAACGCTCGGCGGATCGATCTACACCATCGGTGCGCGCAAGAGAGGCGTGCAGCTTTCACGCGGCGGCGCGGCGTTGAGAGATCTCTCCGTCGCCCAGGCCCTCGATCCCGTCTTGCCTCTGCCTGCGGACCTTCCCTATGAGGACCTGGTCCGGATCGTCGGGCCCACGCACCACGCGGCCTTTCCCGTGATGGACGGAACTGCACTCGCTGGAATCGTGTCGGTGCGGGAGATACGCCAGGCCTTGCTCAATCCGGCGGTCGACCGCACCGCCATCGCCCGGTCCTTCGCGCACCATGCGGAAACCTTGCTCCCGGACGACGACCTGGGGACCGCCGTGCAGCGGCTTTCCCAGGCCGGCGTGGCAGAGGCCGTGGTGGTGGACGCGGAGGGAAAGCCGGTCGGCGTCGTGACCCGGGAGATGATTCTCGAGACCTGGCGGCGCGCGACCCTGCCGGGTTAGCCTAATGCCCGTGCAGACCAAAAGCATGGCCGCATAGCCGCACATCGTGCGGCAGCGGCTAAGATGCCCTCATGGACACCTCGCAGCGGTTCAACATCGGGGCCGAGCTGATCGAGCGGAACCTGCGGGCAGGACGCGGCGAGGCTCCCGCCATCCTTTCCGGCGGCAAGATCCTCACCTACCGTGACCTGGAGGCGTTGACCGATCGGCTCGCGGCCGCCTTCCTGCGGGCCGGCGTGGAGCCGGAGCAGCGCGTGCTCTTCGTGCTGCCGGATTCACCCGAGCTGGCCGCCGGGTATCTCGCCGCGATGAAGATCGGCGCAGTCGCCGTCCCCTCCAATCCGCTCCTGCGGCCGGCCGACTACACCTACTTCGTCGAAGAGAGCCGCGCCCGGCTGCTGATCACTTCCCGCGTCTGCTTCGAGCGTATCGAGCCCGCGCTCTCGCAAGGAAGCGCGCTGCGGCGCGTGCTGGTCGTGGGCGAGACCGGCGACCGGAGCTTCGAGCGGTGGGTCGCGGATACGCCCGCGCAACGCGTGCCCACGGCCGCGACCAGCCGGGACGAGCCGGCATTCTGGCTGTGGACGAGCGGTTCCACCGGACGTCCGAAGGCCGCCGTTCACGCGCACCAGGACTGGCCGCACTGCTGCGAGCTATACGGGCGCGCCGTGCTCGACCTCTCCTCGAGCGACCGGTGCTTCTCCGCCAGCAAGCTGTTCCACGCCTACGGGCTGGGGAACGCGCTGGCGTTTCCCCTCTGGGTGGGCGCGAGCACGGTGCTGTCCCCGGACCGGCCTGCGCCCGACCTCGTCTATCGCACGATAGAAGAGGCCAAGCCGACGGTCTTCTTCGGCGTGCCCACGCTATACGCCGCGATGCTCGCGCAGAAGGAGGTCCAACACGACCTCTCCTCGCTGCGCCTCTGCGTCTCCGCCGGCGAGCCGCTCCCGGGTGGGCTGTTCACTCGCTGGAAGTCGCGGTTCGGGACCGAGATCCTCGACGGCATCGGCTCCACCGAGGTGCTCCACATCTACGTCTCGCCCCGCCGCGGCCAGGCGAAACCGGACTCGACCGGTGTACCGGTGGACGGTTACGAGGTGAAGATCATCGACCAGGACGGCAGCGAGGTCCCGCGAGGACAGACCGGCGATCTGATCGTGCGCGGGCCGAGCACCGCGACCATGTACTTCAACCGGCGGGAGCAGACGCGCTTGAAGATGCGCGGGGAATGGTTCTTCAGCGGGGACAAGTTCCGGCAGACGGAGGACGGCGAGTACCACTACGTCGGGCGCTCGGACGACATGTTCAAGGCGGGCGCGGAATGGGTCTCACCGACCGATGTGGAAGCCGTGCTCGTCTCTCACGACGCCGTGCTGGAGGCGGCGGTCATCCCGCTGCGCGAGGGGGGCTTGATGCGCCCGCAGGCCCACGTCGTGCTCACCGAAGGGCGGGAAGGAACGCCGCAGCTGAAGGAAGAGCTGCGCCAGCACGTCCGCTCGCGCTGCGCCGGGTACATGGTCCCGAAGGAGATCCATTTCGTGCGCGAGCTGCCGAAGACCGCGACGGGAAAGATCCAGCGGTACCTGCTGCGCGAAGGTTCGTGAGCTTCTGCTTCCGTCGAGACTTGGATTAGTGCCAAATCAAGTTTGTAGTCGCAGCTGCGCCTCGAGCGGCTCCAGCGCGCCGAGCACGGCCGCGCCATAGGGGCCTGCTCGCGTGCAGGCCTCCAGCACCGGAAGCCCCGCGGCGAGGAAGTACGTCAGGGCGCCGGCGAAGCTGTCGCCGGCTCCGTACGCGCCGCCCCCTTCCGGCCTGCGCGCCGGCGCCGGGAACCGCCGTATCCCAGCATCGGTATGCACCGCGCCACCCGCGGCGCCTTCCGTGAGGACGACCGCCGAAGGCCTTTGCTGCGCGGGAAAATCGGCGAGCGTGGTCGCCTCCCGCGGGTCCACGGCGCTGCCGACCACCACGTCGGCCCGCACTCCGGAGCGGAGCAGGGCGGGTCTTCGCCTTGCAGTGATCACCAACACCCGCGCCGCGCGGGCCGCGGCGATGGCTGCCGGATCCTCTGCCGTGAAGTAGGCGGCGTCGCACGAGGCAAGCTCCTCCCAGGGCAGGGGATCGGCGCGCACGGGATGGAGTGGCTCTCCGACCACCACGATGGTGCGCTCGCCATCCGGCGTGATCATCACCAGGTCGCGCGTGTGCGGCTGCTCCCGCTGAGCCGCAAACACGCGCGCTGTGGTGCGGACGACCCTGTCGCGCACCTGGGCCGCCGCCTCGTCGTTGCCGAGCGCCGTGTAGAGAAGGATCTCCGCGTTGGACCGCGTGAGCTGGAAGAACGCGATGCCGCCACCGCCTCCGGGAAACGACCGCGGCCCTTGCAGGTGCGCGATGTCTCCGGCGCGCGGGACGGCGGGAACGCGCCCGAGCGTGATGTGCTCCACGTGACCGACCATGGCGATGCGCATGGTGAACCAGTTCCCCCCGGCCGCCAAGCCGCCTCGTGGTCGGCGCCTACTTCACTGCCGCCGCTGCCGGTGCGGCCGTCGCCGAGTTGAGCGGCGGCGCTCCCTGCTGGGTATCCGCCGGCGGATTCGCCACCAGCGGGCATCCCGTCTTCGGCTTCGGCCCGCTGAACCAGCGGTTGATCTCGATGCAGGTGTAGCGGCAAAGGCCGGTCTCGGCCCGTCCCTCGTCCGTGACCACGCACTTTCCGGGATTGTCCATCTCGAGCAGCGCCGCCTTGATCAGGCCCCTCTCCTGCGGGTCCTGCTCGGCCGCGTACGCCCTCTCCAGATCCGGCTTCGCGGAAGGATCCTTGTGGTGGCGGATGTACTCGAGCATCAGCTCCTTCGCTTCCCACTCCGTCTCGGCCGGGAGCATCTGCGCGAGCTGGGCATTGGTCTTCCACCCGCTGGTATTCATCAGGCGATAGAGCGCACCGAGGTAGATGTTCTTGCGCGCCTTGTCCTTGTTTCCGAGGGCGGATTCCAGTGCGGAGACGGAGTCCTTGCTGCCCTCGGCAGAGAGCGCGTCGAGCGCGAAGCACCCATAGACGGGGTAGTCGTCCTTCACCACCGGGCATTTCTGCAGCACCTCGGTGTAGACGGCTACTCCGGAAGCGCCGAGCGCCTTCACCACGCGCTGCACCGTCTTCGGCTCGTTGCCGCGGATGCAGTCGTGCTTGATGGCGGAGCGGCGGACGGCGTCGTCGTGCAGCTCGGCCTTGGGCCGGCGATCGCGCTGGATGCCGATGGCGAAGAGCTTCGCGTTCGGTCCCTTCGGGAAGCAGTCCGGCGCTTTGAGGTCAGGCTCGAGCTGTTCAATCTCCTTCAGCTCGCGCGCGAGCTTCGACTCCGGGCTGTAGTAGTCGTAAAGCGCGTACCCGCCGAGGGCGAGCACGGCGACCGCGATGATGATCGTCCGGATGTTCATGGGCGCGGATGCTACGCCCATGGCCGGGCAAGGAGCCAGTGGGACCGGACCAACTTCGCTCAACGATATTCAATGGTTTTCGACGCACGGCGGCGCGGCTGTGCTAACGTCCGCCCCTTCATGCTGCACGAGGCCGACCGCGGTGGCTGGGCGGAGGCGTTGGAGCGAGGCCGCATCGTCCACTTCCCGAGGTGCCCGCTTGCGCTGCCCTCGCCGGACGATCAGGACTTCCTCCGGGAGGGCCTGGCCCCGTATCTGCGAGGGAAAAACGTCAGCTTCTACCCCGACGCGAACAAGCTGGCGGGCTTGCGGGCGCCTGCTCCCGTCCTGGAGCGCGCGCGGGGAATCCTGCGCGATCATTCCGCGCGCGTGCGCCACTTCCTCCAGGGCGGGATGCCCGGGTTCACGCGCGGCTGGAGTCCCGGGACCTCCAGCTTCCGTCCGATGGAGGAGCAGGGGCGCGGGCTTTCGGCGCACGCCAGCAACGAGCTGATCCACGTCGACGCCGGGGCCTATGGCGCGACGCACGGCGATCGCATCCTCCGCTTCTTCGTCAACCTGAACCTCTCGCGGGAGCGGGTCTGGGTCAGTAAAGGCACCTTCGAAGAGCTGTTCCGCCGCCACGGCGCAGAGGCGGGGGTAGGCGGAGGCGAGCTGCAGCCGCGGTTGCCGGATCGCGCTCTCGGCGGCCTGCTGCGGGTGGCTGGCCGGACCTTTCCCATGGCGCGCGTCATCGATACCTCCCCATACGATCGGCGCATGCGCCGCTTCCACAATTGGATGAAGGACACCGCGGAGTTCCAGCAGCCGCCGCACGAGCGGTTCTCGTTCGCGCCGTTCTCCGCCTGGATGGTGCTCACCGACGGCGTGTCGCACGCCTGCATCCAAGGGCAGCACGCCCTGGTCGACACCTTCCTCATCCCGCTCGCCAACTGCAGGCTGCCTGCGCCCTACCATCTGCTCGCGGGAGCGGCGTGACGAAGACCGTCCTGGTGTTGCGGTTCAGCGCGGTGGGCGACGTGGTGCTGACCGCTCCCGCCATCGCGGCGCTGCGGGAGGCGTGGCCGGATGCCCGCATCGTCTACGCGATCAAGGAGCGTCTGGCGCATCTGGTCGAGCACAATCCGAACATCGACGAGGTGATCGCGCTCCGCGACGGTGAAGGCCCGTTCTCATACGCCAGCCGCCTGCGCGCGGCGCGGCCCAGCGTCGTGCTGGACCTGCACGGCAAGATCCGCAGCCGGATCCTGCGCGCGCTCCTGCCTGGCGTTCCCAAGGTGGTGTGGCACAAGCGCGACTTCCGCGACACGCTGCCGGTGAAGCTGGCGCTGCGGCCGTACCGGGCGTCGATGCTGTTCGCCGACCGCTACCACGCCGCCGTCGAAGAGCTGGTGGGCCGTCCTCTGCCAAGGGGAAAGCTGCAATACTTCCTCGGTCCCGAGGATCTCGCCGTCGCGGACGGCGCCCTGCGCAAGTCCGGGCTCGATCCCGGGCGGCCCTTGCTCGGGATCTCGCCGGGAGCGAACTGGGCGACGAAGCGCTGGCCCGCGGAACGGTTCTCGGGACTGGCGCGGCGCGCCCTCGAGCGAGGGTTCCAGGTCGCGGTGCAGGGCGCCACCAGGGAAGCAGACCTCGCGCGCACCGTCGTGCAGCATGCCCCAGGGGCGGTGGACCTCTCCGGCAAGCTCGATCTCCGCGGCCTGGGCGGGTTCATCGCGCGCTGCGCCGCCTTCGCGGCGAACGACAGCGGGCCCATGCACATGGCGCGGGCGTTGGGCGTTCCGACACTCGCCTTCTTCGGCTCCACGGATCCGTCGATGTTCGATTTCCGCGGGCACGAGATGTTGTTCGCGGGCGTCGCTTGCGCGCCGTGCTCGTTCTTCGGCCGGCGCCGCTGCCCGCGAGGGCACTTCCGCTGCATGCTCGATCTGACCGAAGATCGCGCTTGGGGCGCGCTCGAGCCGCTGCTCTCCGCCGGCCGGCGGCCCCTGCTGTCAGCGTGAGCTGGCCGCGCGCGCCTCTGCTCATGGTGTCCAGCTCCTCGCGCACGGGGCCAGCGGAAGGCTTGATCTCGCTCGCGCGCGAGCTGCGGGCGCAGGGACTCGACGCGCGCTTCGCTGCAGATACGGTGCGCCCGGGCGAGAACCTGGGCGAGCACCTCGCGCACGCCGGAGTGCCCTGGGAGACGGAGCTCCGGCTGTCGCGCAAGGTGCACCTGGCCGACGTCGTGCACGACGCGAGGCGGCTGGTCGAGCTCGCGCGGACAGGCCGGTACGACGTGCTGCATGCGGCGTTCGCGCACGACCACTCGCTCGCGTTGTGGGCCGCGCGGCGGGTACGCAGGCCCGATCTCCGCGTCGTGCGAGCGGCACAGCGGCGGATCGACGTCACCGCCGGGGCCCTGCGGCAGCGCCTCTGGGCCCTTTCCCGCAGCGACGGCATCCTGGTCCACAGTGCGGCCTACCGCGCCGCCCTGCTCGCTCTCGGCCTCGACGAACGCCGGGTGGCGCACGTGCCTGCCGGCGTCGATGCGCATTGGTTCTCGCCCGGCAACGCGCCCGACCTGCGGGCCCGGTGGGGCATCCCGGCGGAGGCCCCGCTGGCGGGAATGGTGGCGCGGATGAAGCCGGAGCGAGGGCACGACGTGCTGCTGCGGGCCTTTGCGCTGGCGCAGCGCCAGCTCCCGCAGGCGTGGCTCGTGCTGGTCGGCCGGGGCGAGGCCGAGCAGCGCCTGCGCGGCCTCGCCGGCGAGCTGGGGATCGCGCACGTCGTCTTCACAGGGTATCTGCGCGGGCCCGGACTGGTGCAGGCATATCGTGCGCTCGACGTCGCCGTCTGGCTGCGCGAAGGCAACGACGGCGCTTGCCGGGGCGTGCTCGAGGCGATGGCGTGCGCCGTGCCGGTGATCGCCGGCGACGACGGCGCGCCGCCGGAGCTCGTCGCCGGCAGCGGAAGGGTCGTCTCTCCCGCCGATCCGTCCGCGATCGCCGCGGCGCTTCTGGATCTGCTCGGCGATATCGCGCGCGCCCGCCGCCTCGGCCGTGCCGCCCGCGAACGCGCCCTGGAATTCACGCCACGGCGGGTAGCGGACGACACACTCGCGTTCTGGCGGCGGCTGCGCGATCTGCCCCCCGCCGGACTCTAAAACTTGCGTGCCTCGCCGATCCGGAGCTGCACCATCGTGCCGCGTGGTGCGGACCTCTTCAGCGCCTTTGCGAACTCCTCCGGTGTGCCGGTCAGGACCGGGAACGTCCCGTAGTGCATCGGGACCACGTTCTTCGCTCCCGTGTCTCGCGCGGCGAGGGCCGCATCCACGGGGTCCATGGTGAAGTGCCCCCCGATGCAGGTGAGCAGCAGGTCGGGATGGAACCGCTCGCCGATCTGCTTCATCTCCGCGAAGTACGCCGTGTCGCCGGTGTGGTACAGGGTCGGTCCGCCCTTGATCTGCACGACGAATCCGATCGGAGCGCCGGCGTAGAGGAGCGGCCCGTTCTCCGCCGCCTGGAAGCTGGAGCTGTGCACGGCCGGCACCAGCGCCACGGTCACCTCGTCGTTGAGCTGGAGGACCCCGCCGGCGTTCCCGAGCGTGTCGAATCCGGCGGCCTCCTTCGGCACGCCGGCGGCGGCGAGCTGGGACCCGAGCTCGAACGAGGCGACGATCTTCGCGCCCGTCTTCTTCTGCAGCGCCACGGCGTCGCCGACGTGATCGAAGTGCCCGTGCGAGATGAGGATGTAGTCGAGCTTCTCGATCTTCTCGATCGCCGCCTTGTCCTTGTTCGCGGGATTGTTGATCCAGGGATCGATCGCGAGCGCGGTCCCGCCCGGAGCCTTCACGACGAACGCGGCGTGCCCGTACCAGGTCACTTCGGTCTTGCCTTTGGCCGCGGCCTGCGCGAAGGCCGGCACGGTGGCGAGCAGGAGAAATGCGAAGATCTTCATGTCCGTCCCTTTCATTCGAGCTGCGATGAACCCGGGCATCTACCTCGTCCACAAGCCGGTTGGCCAGACCAGCTTCTCGCTGGTGCGGAGTTTGATGGAGGAAGTCCGCGCCGCCGGGATCCGCCGCGACAGGCTGCCCATCTGCCATGGAGGCGCGCTCGATCCGTTCGCCGAGGGTCTTCTGCTCCTGCTCGCGGGCGAGGCGACCCGCCTGATGGATCTCCTGCATGCCGTCCCCAAGACGTACGTCGCAGGGATCGCCTGGGGGTCGGAAACGGACAACGGCGACCCGCTCGGGCGCGTCGTGGCATGCGCGGATGCGGGGGGCCTGACGCCGGAGGGGCTGGAGCAGGCGCTCGCGGCGTTCATCGGCTGGCAGGATCAGGTGCCGCCCCGGACCAGCAACAAGCGCGTGGCCGGAGAGCGCGCGTATCGGAAGGCGCACCGGGGCGAGTCGTTCGAGCTGCCGCCCTCCCGCGTGTACCTGCACGAGGCGCGCTGGCTGAGCCACCGCCTGCCCGCGTCGAGCACGCTCGAGCTCGTCAGCGGCGGTGGGTACTACGTCCGCTCCCTCGCACGCGATCTCGGCCGCGCCACCGGCGCCCTCGCCCACCTCGCTGCCCTCCGGCGGACCTCCGTGGGACCATGGCGGGATCCGCCGCCCGGCGAGCGCATCCTCCTCCGCGGCATGGATCTCTTTCCTTGGTGCGCCTCGGTCCGCATCGACCGCGAGGAGATCGCCACCCTCCTGGTCATTGCCCCAAGGCTATCCGGACCCACGCGCCCCATTGCGCGGCATCCACGACGGCAAGCTGGTCGCGATGCTGCGCGAACATAGAGCCGAGCTGTCAGCCTCTCCCGCCTTGCGCGCTCCACTGTAAAGTCAGGCCGCTCTCGAGCTCGGACGGGGGGCTTTGACCAACGTCGCGAGTTGCGGTTGATCATCCGTCGCCATGAAGTTCGAAGGCACCTGCCACTGCGGGAACGTTGCGATCGTGCTGGAGACGGAGAAAGACCCGCGCGACCTCCCGCTGCGCGCCTGCGCCTGCAGCTTCTGCCGCCGGCACGGCGCGCGCACCACTTCGGACCCGGGCGGCCGCGCCCGCGTCGGGATCCAGGATCGCGCGCTGGCCTCGCGTTACGTCTTCGGGCTGCGCACCGCCGAGATGGTGGTGTGCGCGCGGTGCGGCACGTATTGCGCCGCCATGCTCCGCGAAGGCAATCGGGCGTGGGCGGCGCTGAACGTGAACCTGTTCCTCGATCCGGCGTTCGACCGCTCCGCCGAGAGCGTTTCCTACGAGGGGGAGACGGCGGAGCAGCGCATCGCGCGCCGCAAGCGGCTGTGGACGCCCGTGGAGCTACTTGAACCGTGAGAGCACCGACAGCACGGCGTCGATGTCCGCGTCGGTGTGGTCTGCCGAGACCTGGAACCGGATCAGCTGCTCGCCGCGCGGCACCACCGGGTAGTTGAGGCCGGTCGCGAGCACGCCGTTCTCGCGCAAAAACGCCACCAGCGCCGCCGTCCGCTCCGTG
>WNFT01001478.1_pt1 | contig 19824 bp, 15 predicted proteins | sample 5400191 | NCBI WGS metagenome assembly WNFT01 (sample SAMN13153359, study PRJNA577476) | soil metagenome | isolation source: 80 cm saprolite under Madrone tree | place: USA:California | collected 2016-06-14 | reverse complement strand
CAAGCGTCCGTATTTGCACGCAAAGATTTTGATGAGCTTGTTTCAGTCGGTTCTCATCGAGAGTTTGATAGTGGTTCACTACCTCATTCCAATGCTGAATAATCTCTTCACGTAATGCCTTAGAACTGGCATCAACTATTGGATCAGGATCATCCCCCTGAGACCATCCTCTTGGAGTAGGACGAGTTTGAAAGAGACGGATATGGAGATGCTGAAAGATACGTTGATAGAAACAGGGTTCTGTTGCCACAAGGAGAGACACGACATCATTCCAATACTGAGTACCCTGAAAATTATTCTGAGCAGACTGGATCATACGAAGATAAATCTCCAACATCTTTTGGACCTGATAAAGCTGGGGATACAGCAATTGAACGGGAGTGATACTTGGGACAAGCAGTTCTAAACTACGAAGAACGGCGAACCGAAACGGGTGAAAGTACATTGTCAATGCAGGAGAAACTGCCTGCGCATCTTCAAGGGGAACGCTAGCGGTATCTTGAAATGGTTGAGGTGGACGAGCATCAGCATAGATAAAGCTCTCTTCTTCCTGACCGACAGAGATGAGTCCAACCTCGTCAACCTCTTGGCTACTGACAATAAGGTCTGCTCGCAGAAATCCTAGCTTCCAAAGATGGTTAATGTACTCTTCACGATAGAAAGGCAACCCATGCTTTGTAGCGAACTCGGCAAGTTCTTTCGCTGTCAGAAGGTTCATTTGCCATATGTGGCTACGCTGATAAATCCATGATCCAAGTTTGACAGGGTCAAGCAATTGATTTGAGGAAGAGTCCTGTGACATAGAAGTAGCATCGCATCCTTTCCACGCTACATAGCTGCTAATATTGAGGCATTAGAACAATTTGGGATGCCATACCGAATCTTGTGTAATGGTGGGCAGCAAGCAAGAAGGGATGGAAGCAAGATGTGCGTACCTTGTAGGTATGAGCGGCCAGAAACGGCAGTTGTAGCATCTTCTGTGAGAAGTCGTTTGGCAGACGGGCAGTGATATCAGGAAAAGGGGCCTGTTGTGCTCCTCTTGCCACCTAGGACGCCCTGCACAAAGCATCTCCCCCTGAACCACCCTTCACGGTTGGTTGCTTGTTCACCTTCGGCACTCAGTTCTCAAGCCTCATCACACCGAGATTTTGCGCAAACGAATATCCTGGATCGTGGCCCAGACGATGGTGAGGCAACTGGTCTCTGTCGTGAAGACATCAATCTGATCGGTGCGCTGACGTACATTGCTGAAGAGACTTTCGATGGCATTGGTGCTCTGAATGTGTCGGTGCATGGCGGCAGGGAACTGGTAAAACGTCAACAAGTGCTCTTCATCCTCAGTGAGGCTGCGCACCGCTTCTGGATAGCGCTGGCTATACTTGGCTTTAAAAGCCATCAACTGGATCACTGCCTCCTGTTTACTCGGTTGCTCCCAGATTCCAACCAATTCGGCTTGGACGTCGTCGCGTTCTCGGCGCGGGATGGCAGAGAGGACGTTGCGTTGCTTATGCACCAAGCATCGCTGACGCGGGGTAGCTGAAAACAGTTCCGAGACCGCAGCCAGCAACCCGTCATGCCCGTCGGTCACGATGAGGTCTATCTGAGTGGCACCTCGTGTGCGCAGATCTTGCAAGAGGCTGCCCCATCCCTCTTTGTTTTCCTCGGCACACGCTCGCAGTGCTAGCACCTCTTTGTTTCCTTGCAGATCCACGCCCAGGGCTGTCAAGATGATCGTTGAATCGGCTTTGTCCCCATGACGAATGCTGAAATGCACGCCATCCAGGTACAGGACACGCCAATGCGTTTGCAGAGGGCGCTGCCGCCAGATTTCAAATTGGTGGGTGAGCGTTTGGTTGAGGCGACTGATCGTGCTGGCGCTGGGAGCCACTCCCAGCAAGGTTTCGGCCACTTCGCCCACTTTGTGGGTACTCACTCCGGCCACGAACATCTGCGTCAGTCCTTCGGCGATCTGGGGTTCATAGCGACGGTAGCGTTCAAAGGCCTGGGTGTGGAATTGACCTTCCCGATCTCGGGGCACTTTGAGCTCCTCGAGCCGGCCGGTGGAGGTGACCAGATCGCGGGTGTAGGTGCCGTTGCGATACCCTTTGCGCTTGGGGCTACATTCTCCCCACGCTGCTCCGATGAACGCATCTAACTCTTCGCGCATCACGGTTTCTATCACCACCCGCACGGCGCTTTGGGCAAGGGCTCGCAGGTACTGATGGAATACTTGCTGTTCCGGTAATACCGGGGACGATGGGTCTGACGTTGAAGGGTCAGGGGTCGATGTGGTACGCTTTTTCTTGGCGACAGGCATAGTTTCCTCCTTGAGAAGTAGATGAAGAGGTCGTTCACAAGAACGATCTATGCCTGTATTATCCGCTCAAAACCTCTTCTTTAGAAGAGTTTCTCTTTACACAAGATTCGGTATGGCATCGCCTATAATACTTGATTGCCTGATTTAAATCTTCTTTTCTACCGCGATGTGTCAGAGCATATGATAATAAGGTCAGGGTCAAAGCGACACGCGGAAGATTACCTGCCTCTTCACGTAAGCGCAGTGCGTGCTCATAGAGCGCAATCGCCCTATCATACTCCCCAAGGGAAGTATACGTGAGTCCCAGGTATTCTAGCCCTTTCGCTTCACGGCTGCTATCTCCAGAGCGTTGTCCCAGTTCGATAGCTTGCTGGGCGTATTGCAGCGCCTGTTCTGCTTGACCTTGCAGCCGATAGATGTCAGCCATATTGGTCAGTGCATCGGACCTCAGTTCATCCCGCGCGGCCTTCTCCAAAGCCTGGCTATAAAAGAGCATGGCTTCATCGTTTTTTCCCTGCATCCGCCGTACAATGCCAAAACAGTTACAAATAGCAGGATAAGCCTCACCCATACTGTAGGCATCACCCAGCTTCTTGCATGCACTCAGGCCGCGAGAACCGAAGTACTCCCATTGATCCCAGCCACTACGTTTGTCGTAATAATCAAACAACGCGAGAGCAAAATCTCGCGTCATCTCTGGTAAGTCCAGCTGATCAGGGTCAAGCGTACGACTGAAGGCGCTTGAAATATTGTTCGTTTCTCTTTCTATCTTATTCAAACTTTCTGGACATTTGAGTGTTCCAATTTCGGAACTCCATTTTTTTAGCTGATCCAGGAAGCCCTTGGCATGCTTTAGATATGCCTGCTTCTTTTGCATCTCGAAGGTCATGATTAGAACTCCCTACACATCATGTTGCACAAAGCGATGTGTTAGCGGATGGAGATAGAAAATTTCTTGATCATCTTCGAAGCTAGGGCGAACGAGGGAGAACTCGACCAATTCACTTGCTGCATCATCCAGATCAGAACTGCTAAGCTCACTCATTGTAGACAAAAAATCCCGTCTGGCACCTTCAGTAGGGTCGAAAGCTCCTAATTCGATGAGCAGTTGCTTGCCATTGTCTGATAATTGATTCCAGGAATCCCAGTAGATGAATTTGAAAAATTGGTTATATACATCCTCATCCGACTCAGGGTCTTGAATCTTCTGATAGTTTACTGCCTCCAAATGCTTAAGCACTGTATTGGGTGAAGAGCGCGTCGTTTGACCCAACACTAAACGCATGGCTAATGGCAATCCACCAGTGGTGATGTAAATCCTTTCCAACAATGACTCATTAGCCTCGAGGATGACACGACCTGCTTCACCTCTCTCAGTAGCCTCGGATTTCAAAAATTCGATCGACTCAGCAAGTTCCATTCCCCCCAAGGAAACCGGATAGACATCTCGAAACTCGGCAATTTTCTTGCGTGTAGTTAAGATAGCTTTACTGTTACCAAACATCCCATCCAGGTTATTTACCAAATCTCGATACCCTTTGATAGTCTCCAGATTATCGATCACGACCAGATAGCGCTCGGCATTGAGAATATGACGTACGAGATCTTTTTTCTCTCTCATCGTTCGTAGACTGGACACATCAAAATACCCCAGTTTGCGACCAATTCTATCAAGCAGATTTTCAAAGCTAATCTCGTCAGGGGACTGCGGCAGTATACCGCCTCCGGTGAACTCTGTTGGCTTGTCACTTTCCCAGACTGCTACATAGAAAGTATTCGCTTCCAACGAATTTTGTGCAAGTTCACGTGCCAAAGCCGTCTTGCCTGCTCCACCAATACCGTCTATTGCGACGATCGGAAGGGTTGATCGTTTCTCCAAGACCGCGAGGATCTCAGCCAGCTTCTCCTTTCTTCCGATAAAGCGCGTGTAAGATTGGCGCGGTAATGGCGAATGAACAGTGCGCAATTCCTCTCGGATTTCCAGATCTAATGAGGTTGCATTGCGCTCCTCGAATTCTAGTTTGGCTTTGAGCGCTGGCATTGTGACATTACTATTCTTGCTTCCTTCCTCTCTTAGAAGCCTGATGCTGTCCTTGATTTTGCGCAATCGATGGCGCTTAGACTGGATGGTTTCGATCTCGGCATCTGGAATCTGAACTGACAAAGTAATATTAGGCATGGTACCATCAGTTCTGGCTGTATTCTCTGTTGGTATCGACTTATTCTGTGATTGTGGACCCATCTTAGAGCTGGTATCACTGTCCTTTTCAGTGGTTACTTCCTCCAGCTTTGACGGAGGTGGCCCTTTGCGTTTGGGGCTTAAATAAAACTCTACATCCGGCTTCTTACCTAACTCCACTTGAGCGAATTTACTTTGATAGCCTTCTTTAACAGCTTCGATTTTACAGGTCTCTCCCTTGTATATGCTAGGGAAAATAAACCTTGCCTCACCATTCGCATTTGTAGTCTCATTCCTGGTACCACGAAGGTTCCAGTAGACTTCAGCACCGCCTAGACGCTGCTTTGTTACTGAATCATACACCTGCACATAGATTACGTCGTCTCCCTGTCCCACTTGAGGAGGACGAGTGCTTTTGTAGCTGAGAAAGATGAGCAGCACTGCAACGATAAAAAAGAGACCTAAAGTAATACATACAAGGATTAAAAACTGGCTCCCTGTTAGTTTACCAAAATTAGATAATACCTGATCAAAACTTCCTTGCGTGAAAAGATAAATAATCACACTTAGAAGCACCACTAGAAAGAAGGCTACGATGCCCAGAAAACCTCGAAAGCGCTTGGCCCACTCGATTAAAGGACGCATATCCATACTGCTCATACCTCCTTGGTCAACAAAATGAGACTCTCGCAGGAGCATAGCCACGTACCACCTGCATAGTGATAGATGAAGAAAAAGTTCACCAGAGTAGTACGTTTTCCTTTTGCAATATACCACATCTTTTACCCCTCTTTCGATACTATTAGCAATTTGATCTTTTAAACTCATCTCAGCACGAAAAGCATGTTCGGATAGAGCGTCGAGAGGTAAGCTAATCATTAGCCTCACTGTTCGTTTCTTGACAAGTCTGTGTTTCTCTAGTAGTCTTGACTTCGTGGGCAATTTGATCGAGACAAGGACCTTTACTATCTTTTGCTCCTCCACACTCTGAGCAGAGAGCGCTGAGAACTGCGCCATCTCAGAGCACTCTTCGTTCTTGTAGCACGGTGTCATGCTAGCGTGTTACAGCAGGGAAGCCGTAACAATTCAGGGAGCTATCTCTATGATCAAGAAGCTTGCCATAGCAGCTGCATCCGACATGGAACGTACCTTCCGAACAGGGATGCAAATCATCCTCGAGGGAGCGAAGGTCGAGACCGGCCAGACACCCAGGCAGGTGATCTGGAGCAAGAACAAGGCCAAACTTTACCACTATGCCCCGTTCGTGGAAAACCGGTTCCCGGTACCCCTCCTGCTGGTCTATGCCCTCATCAATCGGCCCTACATCCTCGATCTGATCCCGGGCAACAGCTTCGTGGAGTACCTGGTCGGTCAAGGCTTCGATGTCTATCTGCTCGACTGGGGCATTCCGGGTGACGAGGATACCTATCTCTCGTTCGACCACTATGTCTTAGACTACCTGCCCCGTGCTGTCAAGATGGTACTCAGAACTTCCCACGCCGAGGAGTTGACCCTCTTTGGCTATTGCATGGGGGGCACGATGAGCGTTATGTACGCGGCCCTCTTCCCAGGCACACCCCTCACAAACCTGATTCTACTGACGACTCCCATCGACTTCTCACCCGAGAACCTGGGGCTCTATCGCTTCTGGACCGCCGAGCAGTACTTTCACCCCAACCGGCTGGTGAAGGCCCTTGGCAACGTGCCACCCGAATTCATCAGTAGCAGCAACCGGCTGCTCAAGCCTCTCATCACCTCCGTCGGCCCTTCTCTCAGGAGGCGCAACCGCCTCCTCCAGCACACGTCGATAGAGAGCGACACCTGGCTTGCCCTGACCCAGTGGATGAGTGATGGAGTGCCCTTCCCTGGCGAGGCGTTTCGGCAGTGGATCGGCGACTTTTATCAGCACAATAAGCTGGTCAAAGGTGAGATCAAACTCCGGGGGCGTAGAGTAGACCTCGCGAACGTGACGTGCTCGCTGCTGAGTATTGCGGGCACCAGGGACTATATCTGCCCGGTGGCCCAGGCCGAAGCCATCATGCGTCTCAGTAGCAGCCAGGACAAGGAGTTCTTCGTGCTGGAGGCTGGGCACGTCGATCTGTTAACGGGTTCAGAGGCCCAGCAAGGGCTCTGGTCCAAGATTCGCAGCTGGTTGGAGCCGCGCTCAGGTGAGATATCCTGCCCCACAAGCCCATAGTGCCTATCCAAGCAGTCTCAGTAGAATCTGATGGAAGGATGCGCTCAAACAGCTCGAGGAGCTTGGCAGGGTGTCGCGGTAAGAGGCTGAAATGAAACAAACTGTAATTTCAATCACAGGGAGTGAGCCTTTTGGCTATACGTACCTGGAGACCATTCCCAATCGGGTGCTGGCTCGACAGCAATGTTCTCCCTTGCGAGAAGCTCGCAGCGCTGTCAACACCCGATTGGGAATGGTTTCCCGTATCAACAGATACACTACGACTTCTCGCCCCACACCGTGAGTATGAACATGATGCCACGGTAGTCATCCTGCAGCATCTCAAGCTCCATCTGCTCATAGAGCTGATCCGCTTCCGTTTGTGTGATGACCCCCCATTTGATCATGAAGGGTTGTACCAATTTGAAGAAGGTCATCCAATCTCGCCGGAAGCTCTCATAATGCTCCGTTCCAACAGAGAAGTCAATCACATGGGCCCTTTGCTGGATATGGATGCAGCCCACCTTACGAAGAAACCCACCCAGCATGGGCGTGACATTATAAATGCGCCCATCAGGAGAAAAGCTCTGTCCAGCTCGCTTCATTGCTCGCCAGAACATGCCATACAGTTGCTCATGTGCAGGGCTATTGGTGATGCCCCACTCACTTTCGGTCAAGCGAATGACGCCACCAGGCCGGGTAACCCGCTGGCACTCTTGCATGAGCTTCGGCCACCCTGCTGGACCAAGAAATGCGATGAAACGAGCATTGACCAGATCGAAGGAGTTGTCGGAAAAATCAAGGGGATTTCTGGCATCCATGACCATGAAACTTGCATTCGCCAGGTGTTTCAACCGTACTTGTGCCCTGGCATAATCGATCATCGCTTGACTGACGTCGAACCCCACCACCTCGATCTCAGGATAGGCATAGGCGACCTCCTGCGCCCAGCCACCAGGTCCACAGGCGATATCAAGAATGCGCTGGATACCAGAGAGGTCAGACCGCTCTGGGAAGAGCCCCCCCATGCCCCTGGTGATGAGGCGGTCTTGATCCATCAGGCGTGCCATTTCCGCCCCACTTTCGGGGTCATTGAAATAGATGTTTTCTCTTCGGTTTGGGTTGGATGCTGATGCCATGGAAAACTCCTGTTCTTTCTTGTGGGTTGGTAGTTCTCATTCTTCTCTATGATAAGCTCGTTGCAACAGTTGCTCTTCGAATTGCTGCCAGACTCTCTGCTCTGCTTGCATGCTGTCGAGCGGGTGCCCGCTTTTTGCCGCCTGTGTGATTGTCTCAATAAGCCGCTGTCGAAAGCTGGACAACCACGGTTGCTGCTCATCTTGAGGAGGGACTAACCGTAACACGATACGCTCTGGCTCGTAGAATTCCTCGGGTCCAAATGCCAACGCGATCAGATCTGCGTAGCTCTGGACGAGCCCAAGTCGAGACGGCAGAAAGTAGCTGGGCCGGGCACTGGAGACCAGAAGACTGCCGGCAATGGCACCTTCAAGTGTGATCGGGCAGGCGGCTGCACTCTCCTCCCACACGCCACGATAGGCGGGAAATCGACTGCCTTCCTCTCTGAGGTTCTGGTTGACAACCAGTCGGTCTGTGGTGACAGCATGTCCTGCTAATGACTCTGCTCCCAGGAGAATCGCCTGTGGTCCCAGGTCGCTCTCCCATGGCGCCGTTCCCCGTCCCACACTCTCACGCAGGCTGCAAATCTGGTTCCCCTCTCTTGGAGGCATGCATTGGACCACAATGACTGCCAGGCCCAAACGGTATGGATCCAATTGCGCAAGGGCCTGCTGCAAGATCAAGTCAGCCAGCGACAAGAAGCGGAGCCTTTTGGGAATGCTTGCACGAGTACGCAGGACACGCTCATAGAACTCATATGGAATCCCTTGCGAAGTATCTTCCGTCACTTCTTCCACCAACGTCAGATCCGTCACTTCTTTCGCGATCGACTCACCTAGCATCGTGCGATGCAGGGGTAAGACATCGGGCAGGCGAAGTAAGTTCCGTGGACGCGGCGTTGCTTCGTTGTTGACCCAACGTGTCAACGTAATCGGGTTGACGCCCAGCTCCCTGGCGATACGTTGTCGCTCTTGAGGATCCCGAATACTCTGGCCCAGTAATGCGCGCCAGCTTGGCGATTCCTGCATATCCTCTCCTCGAAATAACATGTCGAAGCCCTTTATCATGATAGCAGTTGCTAGTGGTAACGTCAATCTGCCTCTGGTAACAGCAGACATTTGCAGATAAGGCAAGGTTCAACTGCACTTTTCGCTACATAGATAGCAACAAAAAACGAGGCGGGAAGCCACTTCCCGCCTCGTCTGCGTGGTGGAGATGGGGGAGAGTTGAACTCCCCGTCCAAACACACCCATCGAAGAATATCCTACAGGCTTAGTCGATAGTTTTTTCTAACGCTTCAGACTCCCATCGACAGGATGCTGGAGCGGTGGCCCTCTGATCTTAGCTGATGACTAGAAGGCGGTCCGCATCAGCGCATCCCGCGTGTGTGACGCCCAGATCCGTCCCCACGGGACAAAGACGGGTGGACGACGCTTCACTGGGTATTAAGCAGCGAGAGCGTAGGCAGTTGCTGGTTTGGCAACTATTGTTTTGTCGGTTGTTTAACGAGAGTGCGTACCGACACCTCGACCTGCAATTCTTCAACCTGTCTGCCTGTCGAAACCCGACATCCCCAGGTGAAAATGTACCGCGAAGCAGATAACATCTACCTCTTAGCTTCTATATAATATCACATCCCCACACAAATAGCAAGGTTTTTTTCACTGCACCCCTTCACTTCTTGCATTCTACAAAAATCTCTGCTATACTAGCAATGAGGCAACTAGCACATCCCCTCGCTTGCCTCACCACCCTCCTCATCGTCAAGGACCTCGCCCCACAGCAGGTCCACTACTCAGAAAGGCCTTCTCACCTCATGGACCTTGAAGCCATCAGCACCGCCCTCCTCTGTGCAGACCCCAACCAGCGCCGCAGTAACACCCTCACCCTCGTCACCGACCTCATGCGCAAAAAAGGAGCCAGCGAACAATCCATCCAAACCGTCCTCACCGGCTTCGACACCCTCTTCCGCCTCACCAGCGACCCCAACACCCTCGATCACCCCCAGACCACTCCCATCCCCTTCGCCACCCGCCTCGCTGACCTCCCTACTCAGCCCACCCACTGGCTCTGGCAAGACCGCATCCCCCTGGGCCACCTCACCCTCCTCGAAGGCGAACCCGGTAGCGGCACCTCTCTGCTTGCCACCACCCTCGCCGCCCACGTCTCCCGCGGCACCCCATTGCTAGACGGCACCCCCTGCCCACAGGGCACCGTCATCCTCATTGCCCCCCACGACAACCCCACCGACAGCATCAAACCCCGTCTCGAAGCCGCTGGCGGCGACCCCAGCCACGTCCTGCTCCTCAGCACCATCGCACAGCAGCAACCCAACCATCCCACGCCACAAACGCGCCCCTTCTCCCTCGCCGAAGACCTCGACCTCCTCGAAGAAAGCATCACCAGCACCCACACCACCCTCGTCATCATCGACCCCCTCACCGCCGTCCTGGGCCGTCGCAGCACCCCAGGCATCTTCCCACGCCTGGCCCAGCTCGCCCAGCGTACCAACTGTGCCATCCTACTCATCCGCCACCTCAGCGCAGCACCCACGGATACCCAGCACACTGGTGGTCCTCTCGACCTCGTCAGCGCCGTCCGCAGCCGCCTTTTGCTCATGCCCGACCCCTACAACAACCAGCGGCGCCTCCTCCTCACTACCAAACACCCCCTCTATGCAAGACCACTGGACGACACCAACAACCAGGCCTACGACATCCTCATCCAGGACTCGCACATCCCTACCCTCCTCTGGGCGAGCGACTACGAACCCCCCCTGTCCTCGCTGGGACCAGCCATCCCCCTCGCCTCCCTCATGCGCCAACTCCTCTTCGACGCCACCCAGGACAGTGACACCCCTCTCGATGCCCACTCTCTGGCTGACAGCACCGGCCAGAACTACGAGAACACGCGCAAGGCCTTGCAGCGCATGCGTCACTCCGGCCAACTTGTCTCCCCCGCGCGCGGCCTCTACACCACCCCGGATCATCCCAGCCTGGCGCACTACCCCCCAGACACTGGCGACATCCCACCAGATACTGTTCCACCTGTCCCCTCTCCCGAACCTGAGCCTCAGACCACCCTTGCAAACAACATCAGCCCTGTCCCAACTGTCCCATTCCAGGGCACCTATGCCATCTCAACACCACCCCCCGTCCCAACTGTCCCACCCTATGGCACCTTTGTCGCCTCAACACCACCCCCTGTCCCAACTGTCCCATCCCAGCAAAACAACCTCACGTCTTCATGAACCGTTCCAGATTCACAATGAAGCGCTCGTGCTGACCATCGCCGATTTTCTGCTTCTCATCGTACGCCTCCACCTTAAAAAGCAGGCGACGGCCATCAATCTCAATCAACTCAGCCGTAGCGCGTACCCGCTGGCCAAGCGGAGTAGCCGCCAGGTGACGGACATTGACTCGCGTACCAACAGTCACATAGCCTGGGTCCAGCTTGTCAGCCACAGACTGCCAGGCAGCCTGTTCCATCAACGCAATCATCATAGGCGTAGCGAAGACTTCAACGCCACCCGCACCTACATGGGCAGCGGTGTTTTCGTGAACGACAATAGTAGTGCTCTCCCCAGTCATGCCTAGCTCTAGTGCCATATGTGTGATATCCTTTCTGCGGAATATGTACCATACTATACAACAAACGCGAGACCCTTGGGAAAGCGAAGCCGTCGTATAGTAGTGGCGAGGGAGGAGGTGTGAGGCGGGGAGGGCCCTTGCGGTCGCCATGCTGGTGGCTACTTACCGTCGCTGGGCATTGATTATTCAGTGCAACGGCGGGGAGGGCCCTTGCGGTCGCGGCCTGGGGGACCGTGTGGCCATGCTGGTGGCTTGCGGTCGCCCTCCGGGGACAGTTGTTATACCCATACATCCACGAAGGAGAAAGCAACATTCCTATGAATCATCACATTCAGCGCGTTGCCCACCGTGGCGGCTCCCAGCTTGCCCCGGAAAACACCCTCGCTGCGTTTCGCAATGCCCTCTCATTCCCCATTGACGCCATAGAACTAGACGTCCACATGAGTCGTGACGGCCACCTCATCGTCTTTCACGACTACACCATCGACAAACGCACCAACGGCAAAGGAAATCTACTCGACCTCGACTTCGCCTATCTACGCAGCCTCAATGCCGCAGCCCATTTCCCCGGCGGCTGGCCTGAACCGCAACAGATACCCACCTTGCGCGAAGTACTCGACCTGGCCAAAGGACATGTTCAGGTGTACATCGAGATGAAGCTGAGTAAGCGCGATGGTGTGTACGGACGTTACCCCAACATGGCAGAAGCGGTGATCAATGAGGTCCGTGCTGTTGGCATGCTCGACCAGGTGCTCATCATCTCCTTTGATTGGTTGATGTTGCCACTGGTGAAATCGCTGGAGCCGGGGCTGCCAACGGGAGTGCTCGTTTCTGATGAAGTGTGGGACCCACACGCTAGTCATGCACTCGATACCCTTACGGAACAGGTATCGGCTCTGGGGTGCCAGTGGATCAATATGCATCGTGATCTCTTTACTCAGGATATGCCTGCCGTTTTTCACCAGCATGGCTTCAAGCTAGGGGTCTGGACCGTCAATAGCGCGGCTGAACTGCGGCGCTTCGCGGCTGCGGGCGTAGATTCGCTGACAAGCGATCGCCCAGACCTGTTGGCAAGCATAGATGTGTAACCACTCAGATGCATTACGTGTCCCTTTCGACTCCTGGTCCGTTCTATAATAGTAGCGAAGGTAAAGGTACCATACGCTACTGCCCTGACAAGACAGTGTGTTATAATTGGCCGCGAGCAGGATAGGTTTTTTATGGGTTCTCCATCCCTGCGGGGGAAAGGTCCGTAGGGGCGAGGGTGGTCGAGTGGATGTGGGGTGGGCCTTTATGGTCGCCCGCGTCACCCTTCGTCCCGCCTTGTGGATGCAGACCCTTTTTATGAAGCCGCTTAGGAAAGACATTGATCCATAGGAACCTACTCCTGAAAGGCGAAAGCATCTCCCGCCCAAGTCCATAGTGGAGCACAGCAGACATGCAACAGACAAAAATACCATCAATAGATATCGAATCAATACCCGAACCTTTTGAACAAGCAGTGGCCTTATCCATTGTCGTGCCCGTGATGAACGAGCAGAAGAGCGTGCGACCGTTGTATGAGAAACTCTCGGCACAGCTCGATACTCTGGAGCAGCGCTACGAAGTCATCTTTGTTGATGATGGGAGTACCGACAATACCTTCAAGGAGTTGAAAGCACTGCACGATGAGTACCCTGGTATCGTGCAGGTGATCCGCTTCCGCAAGAACTTTGGTAAGACACCGGCGCTCGTCGCTGGTTTTAGTCGCTGTCGGGGCGAGGTTATTTTTACCATGGATGGCGACCTGCAAGACGATCCCGAGGAAATCCCCAATTTTCTGGCAAAGCTAGATGAGGGCTATGACCTGGTCTCGGGTTGGAAATTTCCGCGTCTTGATCCTATCACCAAGACATTTCCTTCGCGCATCTTCAATGCGATGGTGAGCGGTATGACAGGCGTTCACCTGCACGATATCAATAATGGCTTCAAAGCCTATCGACGCGAAGTGATTGAGGATAGCCACTTGAAGCTCTATGGGGAGTTTCATCGCTTCGTGCCTGTGATGGCGCATTGGCGTGGCTTCCGCGTGGCAGAAATCAAGGTGCATCACCATCCACGTCAATTTGGCGTCTCGAAGTTCGGCGCGAAACGTTTTGCCCGCGGCCTGATAGACCTGCTCAATGTGCTGTTCCTCACGACGTTTTTACGCGTCCCGCTGCGCTTCTTTGGCCCGCTGGGATTTTGGACATTCCTGGCCGGTGTGCTGTGGGACGCGTATGTGGTCGTACGTAGCCTGTTCATTCTGCACCAGCCAATCCACACACAGCCATCACTCTTTATCGGTATCCTGTTAATGATCTTCGGCGTTCAATTCATTCTTACCGGCCTGCAGAGCGAGATGATCCGTCACTATGCTTTCCAGCCTGGCGAGGAATATAGTATCAGGCAGATACTCGATTGATGCAGAGGCCTGTTCTTCAAAAAATCTTACAAATTGCTGTGCCTCTGCTGATTGTGGTATTCTTCCTCGGCCAGGTGAAGAACGATTGGAGTCAGTTGACAGCTCATACATTCCAGTGGAATGCGTGGCTGCTGGCACTGGCTTTCCTGGGGTTTATGCTTCAGGAACTCTCCTATGGCCTGATCTGGCAGTCGGTACTGGCCCGGCTCGGCCATAGGCTGGATCTGCGCTTGTGCCTGCGTATCTACCTGGCATCAGAATTTGTGCGCTATATTCCGGGCAACGTCTGGCACGTGATCACGCGCATCTTATGGGTGGGGAAATATGGCGTTTCACGGCCCATCGCTTTTGCTAGCATGACGGTTGAATTGATTACCAAGTTGGCGGCAGGGGCCCTCGTTTTTGCGCTCAGTTTGTTATTCTGGCACGATCTTGGCGCGGTTGGTTCATTGTTGCATGGAACGCTTGTGGTGGTCGTAGGCGTAGGTACGATGCTCGCCCTGCTGGTTGTGCTGTACCCGCGTGTGCTCAATGGACTGCTGAATCTAGCTCTGCGGCTGTTGAAGCGTGACCCGGTGGTGCTGACGTTGCGCTACAGCGATATTCTGTTCATCACGCTGGCCTGGTGTGTAAGCTGGCTGGTGGCGGGCTGCGCTTTTTATGTACTGCTGCTCGCGCTGTGGCCTGCGGCACCGTTGGCCGCGTTGCCTATTTGCATCGGTATCTACGCTATTGCGTGGGATGTCGGTTTCGTCAGCTTTATCACTCCCAGTGGGCTGGGATTTCGTGAGGCAGTCATTGTGGGTCTCTTCGCCCTTTCGTTGCCGCTGCCTATCGGTCTGGGAATAGTCATTGCCTTTCTTTCACGTTTGGTTTCTACACTGGCCGAGCTGCTATGCATCGGCGTTGCTTACCTGGCGAGCAGAAAAAATATGAATACACCTCCAGCTATGAGTCTTCCCGTGGAAGGAGGGACAAGCGATGATTAGTGCAACGTGGCGAAAGCGGCTTGCAGTGTGGCGCAGCCGTCTCTACCTCTATCCGCCTCCCGACGCTTTGCCCCATACATGGCTCTTCTGGCTGGCAACTGGCCTGGTGATGCTCCTGGCAGTCGCCTTCTCCGCTTTTTTTATTGTCTACCTGACTACCAAACATGCCGTCTACCTGACGAACGCGGAAGACCTGGGCAATATGGACCAGGCGATCTGGAGCGTGCTGCACGGGCAATTGCTGCGTCAAACCGTCTGTAATACGGTCAGTGATACCAACTGCTATAGTTTTGCGGGTATTACGCGCCTCGCTATTCACTTTGAGCCAATTCTTTTCCCCGTCTCGCTGTTGTACTTGATCTGGCCTGATCCTAGGACGCTGCAAATCGTTCAAACGCTGGTGGTGGCAAGTGGCGCTTTTCCTGCTTTCTGGCTGGCTCGCCTGCGACTGCGCAGCGAGCTGGCGGGTGTTGGCATTGCAGCGCTCTACTTGCTCTATCCGGCGCAGCAGTTTGCGACAATCGCTGATTTTCATGCGGTGACTTTCACGGCTGCTCTGTTGCTCTTTACGCTGTTTTTTTTGTATACCCGGCGCACGGTGTGGCTGTTCGTCTTTGCCGTCCTTTCAATGGCCTGCAAAGAAGAGATTCCGCTGGTAATTGCCATGTTTGGTTTGTGGTCAATCCTCTTTCAACAACGCTGGCGTAGTGGCCTGGCTTTGACGCTGCTTGCTGGCAGTTGGGCCGTGCTCAGTTTATTCCTTGTTCCGCATATCTTTAGCCCTAGCGGGCATTCGCTCGTTGCTTCGCGCTATGCCAGCCTGGGTCACACTCCGGTTGAGATTGCTCGCACGTTTCTGCTGCATCCTCTTGGGGTCCTCAAGCAGCACGTGTTTGAACGGAGCCATTTTTTCTATCTGCGCTTATTGCTTACACCCGCAGCCTATCTCCCGCTATTAGCACCGTGGGTACTGGTCTTGGCAGTGCCTTCGCTAGCGATTAATCTGCTCAGTTCTGACTCTAACATGTATAGTGGCCTCTACCAATATAATGCCGAGATCGTACCGATACTCATTTTTGCAACCATCGAAGCCATGGTGCTCATTTTGTGGATCGTTCAGTGGATAGTTGGCAGGTTAAGTGAACGATACCTGGCATCTGCCGAAAACCCGGATAAGAAAATGCAGGGGCAGCGAAGCCATAGTATGGTAGGGGCGGGGCTTGCCCCCGCCCTTGGGGTGCTGGGGCGTGGCCCAGGCTCAATCTCACTTGGGGTGCTGGGGCGCGGCCCAGGCTCAATCTTACTAGCCGCCCTGCTGTGCCTGGTCCTGTTCAACGTGCTGAAGGCGGACTATGCCCGTGGGACCATGCCATTCTCCCAAGGTTTTCGTTGGCCGGTGGTTACTGCTCACACGCAACTGGCGCAGCACTTCATCGATATGATCCCGCCAGAGGCGTCGGTTTCGGCGCAATCGGCACTGCTGCCTCATCTGAGCCATCGGTCCAGTATCTATCTCTTCCCTTACGGCGATGACTACGCAGACTACGTTTTTTTGGATGTGACAAGCGACATTTACCCGTTTTATGCACACGATTATATTGCGGCAGTGAAGAAGGTCTTGCTGAGCGGGAACTATGGCATTGTAGCGGCGCAGGATGGCTACATGCTGCTCAAGCGCGGGTTGCCACCGCCGAGCATCTCGGCGGACTCGCCGTTTCACGCGGGGGAGAATACACTGCTGAATCTGCCGGATAGCTTTTGTTCGTTTATGCGTGTCTCGCCACAGCAGGTGACAAATCCGCTGCACGTGCTATTCACAAACACAGCTGCTAGCATGAACCTGGTTGGCTATGGCGTTGCGGCTCCACAAACGTTTAGTATGGGTGCGAACTATATCCAGGTAACGACGTATTGGCAGGTGAGTACACCGACGACGTTGCCACTGCAAATAGTGGCCTTGATTGTCGATAAGAACGGTAAGGAGCATTTTGCGAGTACCTACTTTCCGGCGATTTCCTGGTGCCCGACCGACACATGGAAACCAGGGACAGTGTTACGGGTGACGAGCGGAGCCTTCTTCATAGGCGCTATTCCAACCGGGCTAGCCCATGTAGCCATTGCACTTGTACCTTTAACACATCCGTATAGTACAATAATGGACATACAGAGTCGGATTCCGTTACGTATCGTGAACGCGCCAGCTACAGTAATTGATCCCCAAGGGACAAATGCACTGCACTTAGCGACAATCACGTTGGTCCCGTAGGAACTTTAGGGGGCCTTTGGCTCCGCAGGTATAATGTTAGAAAAATGCGGACACATAAATGATAGAACAGAAAGACCGGATGAAAGGGGCTGCGGCGATGAGTGTGTTTCTAGGCCAGCTGCCGCCTGCTGAACTTGCACGACTCAAGGCTGAACTGGCAGAGACGCTGATTGCCAACTTCTGCTACCCACGCTTCTTTGACCATCGCACCAACTCCCTACGTATGCGCCCGGCAGATCGCAGCAAACGCCAGGAGGTGTGGCTCTACCTCAGCTCAATCGATTTCACGGCCTGGAATCGGGTCGATCTGATGTCGCCCGATTTTCAGCGTCAGATAGAGCGACTGATCGTCTACTTTGTGCAACGGAACCGCAACTTTTTTGGGCAGCAGGGACGTAAGCGCATGCCGGATGTACGGATGCTGATTACGTCGTGTGCCGCCCAGGTGGTCGATGGACTGCGAGGACATTTGATGGGGCGACAACCGAGCAATCCCCCGTTCGGCAGTCCACGCCCCGCCGTCTCCTGGTCTACGGCCAATGTGAGCGGGCGTCCTGAGCCGAGCTGGGAACAAATCGTCTCTGCGACTATGCTGTTGCAGCAACAAATACAAGGGGTGCGCGGGGAAATAAGAGCTGCCCCGGTGAGCGAAGTACCTGCTGCTCCTGTGCCTGCAGCAGCGCCAGCGCCTACGCCTGTACGCCCGCAAGCACGTAGACGAAAAGTAGAGCATGGCCTGGCTCATGTCGAGCAGGAAGTGCCACCGCCAGGGCCAATAACGAACGGCAAATCCGCACCGCACGTGAAAGGCGATCCTGCTCCACCACTAGCGGCATCTATAAGCATTGCGCCCCCGCCTCCATCGACGATCTCTACCTCTGCGCCCAGGCCTACAATTGCAGCACCAGATCCAATTGTGCCGTTCGTTGAGGCACCAACATCACCAACGCCTGTAATTGATAGATTGATAGCGGCTACTCAAACCCGGCCGCCTGTACCCGAACAGGTTCAGCCTCCTGCTTCTCCTGTTCCTACGTTTCCTGCTGCGACTCAGTCACGGGTACTGCCACATCCTTCACAACCGTTGCAGTCTCCACATCCTTCGCAGCCCTTGCCGTCTCCGCAAGCTCCGCCCGTGCCGCATATGCCATCGTCGACGGAGGTGGCTGCCAGCCAGACCAGGAACGCTGCACCTGCGGTCCATGAGGATGTCGCCATTTTTGAGCAATTGCGCTATCAGCTCATCCTATGGCTCCGAATTGAGGTGATACGTTTAGGGATTGATATTACCGGTCAGACCCCCTTGCAGTTGCTTGAGGTGTTGCGCCAGCAGAATGGCTTTGATGAGATACGCTTACAGATTGTCTCAACGTTGTTGAATCTCTCCAACCAGGTTATCAACAATGGGCAGGCCAGTCTCTTCGACTACAAGCAGGGGATGATGTTTTACCTCGTACATACACAGCGCTAGACCCTGGTGTTCCAGATATCATGCCGCCGCGGTAATCGTTGGCAACAAGCCGTGCAGTTGCTCCAGCCAGTCAGGACCAAAGAGGCGACGCGGGATATGTACAACACCTTGCTGGACGCGCGCCTCATTGCGGAAACGGCGGTAGAGCGCGATACGGTTGGGGATCACGGTGCGTTTGACAGTGAGCACAAACTCGTTATCTTTCAGTGCAATGGCTTCGATCCCCAGGGTTGCCGCCTCTACCTTCAAACGCACCATGGCTAAGAGGTTCTGCACCGGCGGGGGCGGAGGGCCGAAGCGATCGTTCATCTCTGCCATCATGGCTTCGACTTGCTCGCGCGTGCTCAGGTTTGCCAGGCGTTGGTAGAAGTTGACTTTGAGCGCACGATCACCGATGTATTCGTCGGGCAGATAGGCGTCGAGTGGTAGATCAATAGAAGTGCTGGGGGTGACTGCCTCGGCCTTCTTCCCTTGCAACTCCTGCACAGCTTCGGCGAGCAGCTTGCTGTAAAGATCGAAGCCAACAGAGTTCATGAAGCCCGATTGCTCCGCACCGAGCAAGTTGCCAGCACCGCGAATCTCCAAATCTTTCATGGCGATGCGGAACCCTGCACCCAGTTCGGTCGCCTCAAAGATGGCGCGTAAACGCTTCTCTTGCACAGGAGTCAACTTTGCATCTTTGTTGTAGAAGAAGTAGGCGTAGGCTTGATGGGCCGCACGACCGACGCGTCCGCGCAGTTGGTAGAGTTGTGCCAGACCAAAGTGGGCCGCGTTATTCACGATGATGGTATTGGCATTGGGAATGTCCAGGCCGTTTTCAATGATGGTGGTTGAGACCAATACGTCGTACTCGCCACTGGAGAAAGCCATCATTGCTCGCTCTAGTTGATCCTCGGGCATCTGTCCGTGCCCGACGGCAATGCGTGCCTCCGGGATGAGACGTTGGAGCTTTTGGGCAATGACCTGTATGCCCTGCACGCGGTTGTGCACAAAAAAGACCTGGCCGCCACGGTCGATCTCGCGCAGGATCGCCTCACGAATCAGGCTTTCATCGTATTCGCGAATGGTCGTGCGAATGGGCAGGCGCTCTTGTGGGGGGGTCTCGATCGTACTCATGTCCCGCACATTGACGAGCGACATGTGCAGCGTGCGTGGGATAGGGGTGGCAGTCATAGTCAGCACGTCGATTTCACTGCGCAACTGCTTGAGGCGCTCCTTGTGCGCGACGCCGAAGCGCTGCTCTTCATCGACGATCA
>WNFT01001652.1_pt1 | contig 19846 bp, 19 predicted proteins | sample 5400191 | NCBI WGS metagenome assembly WNFT01 (sample SAMN13153359, study PRJNA577476) | soil metagenome | isolation source: 80 cm saprolite under Madrone tree | place: USA:California | collected 2016-06-14 | reverse complement strand
CTAAGTTAGGAGGGGTGGCTGCGCCATCAATAAAATGGCGCGAAGCCACCGAACTCGGCGCAGACGGGGTGGTTCCCATAGAATGCCCAGCAAGTAATAGCTTTGGAACCACCCCGCCTGCTCGGCCTTTTCTGGAATTTGATGGCCTCGCAGGCACCCCTCCTGACTCAGGAGGGGAGTTTCAAACGCGCAACTGTCAAATTGGTTCACACCTTCTATGAGCGCCCGCTACAGCTGCTCGATCCGAGTTTTTCCGCACCCTGTCAGGAGGGGAATCGTCACGCTAATCACGGCAAGTAATCAAAAACCATGAGGTGGGCGTCTTCGACGATCAGGTCGGAAAGAATCGAGGTTTGCCAGCCGGCGCCATCAGGCTTCACTCGACCTTGTGTGATGTTCAATTCTTTGAACAGGTCGGCCTGTATGTTCTCGGTCCCATGGCGCGCAGTAAGAACGAAGTGCTTCGGAACTGCCGAGTAGAACCGCTTCAGTTCAGGCACCCAGAGGCCAGTCTTGGATATTGCCCCGGTCGGAACCTTTCCGAGAAGCTTGAAGTGATCCGGGTCCATCTCCTTGAATACGGCGACCGTGCCGGTTGTCCCTACGAAATAGACGCGCCCGGTTGCCGCGTCGTATTGGAGGTCATCGGCGCCGCCGATACTGTCCAGCACTTGAACCACTTTTCCCGTTTCCGTATCCATGACGACCAGCTTCCCAGGTTCATACTGGTGTCCGCCTCCGATTTCACCGGTATGTGGTTTCATCCGGCTACCCACAAACAGGCGATGATGGGCTGAATCCAGACCTGCGGTATGAGGTACCGGACCTCCGCTGATTGGCCACTCCGCGACGATGGCGCGCTTTTCGAGATCAATGGCCTCCACGTGGCTGTCACCTCTCACAATATCTCCCATAGCGACGTACAATCTTTTTCCAGACGGATCGATTGCGACGCCGGCAGGGTCACCGCCCGGCAAATTGATGCTGCCCACCAGCCTGGCGGTCTTTGTGTCTACTATTTCGATAGAAGCATTAGTAGCTCCGTGATTGCCACTGCTGCCAAAGTCTTCGAAGACCTCGACGGCGGCATATAAAAGATGGGTTGTGGGATCGAACGCCGCGTTATCCGCTCCCTTGGCCGGATCACGATATCCAGTCAATTCGACGGTTTTGGTTATCTCGTATGTAGTCCCGCTAATCGCTGCGACACTGCTGTCGGTCAGTGTCACCCAGACTTCGTTCGTGTCGGGGAGATAGAACGGCTTTTTAGGCATCGCCGAGAGCCCTTTGGTTTCGTGGATCACCTTGCCCGCCCGCAGGTCCACAACCAGTAGACTCTTTGCGGCCTCGCCGGAAATAAAGAGGCGCTGGCCCTTGACGTCTACCGTCAGGTGGTCCATGTAGCCGTCGCCCGGCAAGGGGATGGTCTCGACCAGTCTCAGAAGCCCCGACATGTGTTCCATGGGTCGCTGACTCTTCGACTGACCCTGCGCGTTCGAAACAAAGACCGTCAACAAAGTCATGACGATCGCCAGGAACTTTTTCATGTTCAGTCTCCCTGTTTCGCTAAATTTTATGAACCGGCCTGTACGTTTTTACCACATTCCCCAGACTGACTACACGAGGGTCTTTGCCGGAACATCGGCGATGGCGGATCTCAGATTGAGGACGGAAACCTGCTTGTCGGTCAGTCCGGCAGCGGGACGTTCCGATCGCAGCTCCACTTACCATTCATGCGACATCTCCGGACGATCTATTCGACGCGAACCAGTTTTATAACGGCTCCCGATGGCTTCTGGGTCAGCACCAGATTGTTCCCATTGAGCGTAAATTCGTATTGGTTGCCTGCGCCCCCAATGGCGAACGCGCTCTTTGCCACCATTGCTTTCGTTGCCAGCACATTGCCTGTCACGGTGTACGTGCCGGTGTTCATGTAAAGCGAATTGAAGACCGTGACCTTGTCCGCATCGGTTGCTTTATCGTTCGACGGATAGCCTGGCAGCGGTTTGGTGCCGTTGATCCTCGCGAAACTGTAGTGTTGCCCCGTGAAGATGTACAGACCGGGTTGAGGCTTGGTAACCGGAGGCGCGTTCGCATCTGCGATTTCCGAAACCCTCCAGGCTCCCATGAGCGGGTTTCGTGTGGCCGGGTATTGACCATAGACGATCGCCGCAAAAACAAACAACCCGAGAAGAGTAATTCCGATCAGTCGGCGCATTGGAGTTCTCCTTGTCAACGATTGGCTGATTAGTGGAGCCACTTTGACTTGAACGCGCCTGGCTTGTCAATATTCTGTAGCGGCGGTCTATGAAGGTGTGAATGAATTGCCAGGACAGAGTGTTCCCCTCCTGGAGGCTTTGCACATAAAGTCGTAGGAGTGGCAGATTCCCCTCCTCGTGAGGAGGGGTGGCCGCGCCACGAGAAAAAAGGTCCCGTTCCCGAAACGGCGCGGACGGGGTGGTCGCTCACACATCATCTTTCAAAACGCATTCTTGAAATGGGACTTGTGAGCGACCACCCCGTCTGCGGCGCCTTCGGTGGCTTCGCGTCTTTTTATTAATGCCGCAGCCACCCCTCCTCACGAGGAGGGGAATGTGCCACTCCTGCGACTTTATGTGCAAAGCCCCTCCTCTCCGAGGAGGGGAACGCCCTTTCCAGCAATTCATTCACACCTTCATAGACCGCCGCTACAGGCGTGCGCGGCGGCCCGCGATGCGCTCGTCGGCCGAGGCCCAGCCGGCATCGAAGGGGCGGCCAGGCTCGTCGACGTCGATCACCAGCGGCGCATGGTCGGAGGGTATCGGCTTTCCCTTGCGCGCCTCACGGTCGATCTCGGCCCAGACGACGCGCGGCTTCAGCGGGGCGGACACCAGCAGGTGGTCGATACGCATGCCAAAGTTTTTGTGAAAGTTGCCGGCGCGGTAATCCCACCACGTGTACCGCCCCGGCTCGGAATGGCGCAGGCGGTAGGCGTCAACGAGTCCTCCGCGGCAAAGGCGTGCGAACGCGTCCCGCTCAGGCTGGGAGACGTGCGTTCCACCATGGCAGGCGCGGGCGTCCCACACATCCACGTCTTCGGGCGCCACATTGAGGTCGCCGCCGAGCACGACCGGCGCCTTGGCGTCGACCGCCTCGCCGAGCCATCGCGACAGCCGGTCGAACCATACCAGCTTGGCCTCGTAGAACGAAGAACCTACGACGCGGCCGTTCGGCGCGTACACGCAAACGACGCGCACGCCACAGCACTCGGCGGAAATCATCCGCGCCTCGGCAAGCGGTTCGTCGTCGCCGGTTTCAGAAGTCTGCGCGGGACGCAGCGGCTCGCCAAAATTGGTGACTAAGCCGTCGATGCCGCAGCGGCTCGCGATGGCGACGCCGTTCCACCGGCCTTCGCCATGGTGCGCCAACTCATAGCCGGCCTCACGAAACACCGCCGTCGGCGCCTCTGCATCGGCCAGCTTGGTCTCCTGCATCAGGAGCACGTCGGGCCTGGCCCGGTCGAGCCACCATACGACTTTCTCGAGACGGGCCTTCAGCGAGTTGACGTTCCAGGTCGCGATGCGCATGCCTATAGATTACCCGATGTCGATCGGCTTCACCTGGAGTCCCGCGCGGTCAGTTACCGCCCGTTATCCGCTGCCCGCCGACCCACACGGAATGAATCTGTCGCGTATTGCGAATGTCGTCCAGCGGATTCGCGTTCAGTACGAGCAGGTCGGCCCATTTGCCGGGCTCGATCGTGCCGATCTTTTGATCGACCTTCGTAACGCGGGCAGCACCACCGGTCGCCGCCACGATCACCTGCATCGGCGTCATGCCGGCTTTGGCCATCATTTCCATCTCGACGTGCTCGAAGTAGCCCTGCCAGCGGCCGGGATTGCCTTCCGCTCCGCTATCGGTGCCCATTGCAATCGGAACGCCCGCATCCGAGAGAATTTTCAGATTGCGGTTCGCCTGCTGCAGCGCCTGCTTGATCGCCTGAGCCTCTTTGTCGTTACGAACCTTTTGCTGGCTGGCCGGGCTGCTGAGCTGGTCCACCTCCCTGCCATAAAGGGCGATGCCTTTCCGGAAGAACGGCTCGTCGAGGAACGCCGGCTTCGTTTCGTATACAAACACGGACAGATCCCGCGTCAGCGTCGGGATATAGCCGATGTTCCTGCGCTTGAGCTCAGCAACGAACGCGGGATCGACATCCTGGTCGCGAATGCTGTGCGCCAGGACGTCGGTGCCTTTTTCAACTGCACTCTTCGCATCCTTTAAATAGAAGACGTGCACGAATGTCCGGAGACCTTTCTTTTTCGCTTCGTCTACCAGGGCGCCGTAGATATCGGGCGTCATGTCGTTCGGATTGCCATTGATGTGGTACTTGATGACGTCGACTTTCAGGTCCGCGAGGCGGTCCACGCTTTTCCGCGCTTCGTCGGGCGTCTTGCCGACCGCGTTCAGGCCCCCGGTGTAAAGCCGAGCGCGATCGAGCGTGACATGCGTTTGTTCGTCACGCAGTTTGAGGCCTTCCAGTTCGTCAGCCGGTCTCGACCCGAGGCTTACGGCGCTTGTGATGCCGTACATCGCGTATGTTTTAAGCCGCCGGATCAAGTCGTCACGAACGGGCAGCCCCGCCCCCTGGTCGACATTCAGGTGGGCGTGAGCATTGATGAGCCCCGGGATAACCGTCTTGCCGGACAGATCGACCCGAGTGGCGCCCGCCGGGATCTTGACGGCGGCGGCGGGCCCGACCGCTTCGATGACGCCTTTGTTGACGATAATCGTTCCCTGCTGGAGCGGCGCGCGTCCCGTGCCGTCGATAATGCGCGCGCCGGTGAGCGCGACGACGCCGGTACTGGTTGGCGCCTGTGCCAGCATCGTCAGTGTGGCGAAGGCCACGACCGTAAGGAATATTGAAATACGAGTCATGTGAGACCTCCGGCTTTCAGTTCGACTTGTTGCCAGCGATTTTCGAAAAATCGGACCAGGGGATCGGCTTCCCGTGAACAGGTACGATCCGGGCCGGGTCCAGCTTCAAGAGCCGAACGGCGTTGGCGAAACTCTGTTGGTCCCGGCTGAGCGTGGCCGGAAGCGCCTCGTTCGTATCGACCAGATCGGCCTCCAGCAGGAGTCTCTCTTTTGGCAGATACGCCATCAACATGCCTTCCACTTTCTGGAGCGGGTTGACGTAGTAGATGTTCAGGTTGCGTGTGCCATCGCTCAGCACATAGTTTTCCCGGACCGTCTCGTAGTTATAACCTTCGGCGAACTCCGTCGGCGGCCACAGAGACACCATGTCGGGCTTCAACGTCCGGGGGGCGTAGTTGATGAAGTCGTGGTTGTAGAAGTCGAAATTCCTGAATTGGGTGATGATCGTCGCGCCGATGTGGGCGTAGGTGCGCAGACCGCCGGCGTGATCAAAGTGCTGATTCGTATTGATGACGAACCGGATGGGCTTGTTGGGAATCAGCTTCCGCACTTCTTCGATGACTGCCAGGCTCCGGTCTTCATTGAGCGGCGCCTCGAAGATCGTGATGTAATTGTTGAACTCGATGGCCACGCTGTTGTGTGTGGCGCCTCCCAGCAGAAACACGCCATCGGCCAGCTTGGTCGTTTCGACGCGAACCGGGAAAGTCGCATTGCGCACAGAGTCCGGAACCGCGACGGCGTCCGGGCAGACGTTCGGCTTGACATCCTTCATCGTGCCGCCGAATGCGTTGTGGCCGGCGGTGATGCTCTGGGAGTTGGTGTTGTCATCCCAGCCTTGATGCGAATGCCAGCCGGTCGGGAACTTGATGCCGTTGCCGACGTCGATGTAACTCGCATTCGTAAATTCGTGCTCGTAGTTCATGTCACCAAGGACAGGGTCCGGCACCCATGTGTGAAGCCTTTGAAGCATGTTCTCCTTATTGACGGTGGCATCGATGCGATATTTGCCCCAATTGATTGCAACGATCCGCGTGATCTCCGGCTGAACCTCCGGGCCGTCGCGTCCCATTTCGCCCAGTTCCCAGCGCCATACCGCTTTGGGGTTTGCGCCCGGCAATTGAGCGGCCTTGAGGAACCCATGCGGATTGAGGACCAGCTCCACCGGCCAGACTTCGGCGATGTCCGGCGGCACGGCGGTCGGCGCGCCGTTCGCGCCATCCATGTGCCATCCGTATTTGCCGTTGAGCATGAAAATCTGGTGCGGGTTCTTCTGGATCGGCGTACCGTCGATCCAGCCGATTCCGTACTTCCATAGTGCCGGCGTGAGCCCTGGTTTTCGATCGAACTCTTCCTTCATCGTCCAGTTGTCCCAGTTCATCGTCCGCGTGTAGTTCGCCAGGGAGTCGGGGCGCGGCCAGTCGACCTGCTTCGCAGCCTCTTTCTGCTGGCCCACGGCACCGTTATAGCCCGATCCTGAAATCGTGACGCAACGAAGGGCGTCGTTGCCGATAGCTTTTCGAGCCGCCTCCAGAATGGGCCGCGGATCCATATACCCCGGTGGGAATTGTTGACCCGCCTGCGGCGGCGGTGCTACCGGTGCGGCTTGCGTCAGTGCCACAAGAATCAGCAGAAAAGATGTACCCCACAGCGTTCTAGCCATAGTTCCTCCTCGTTATACGAATGTTTGGGAAAAGAGATAATACTCCCCTGCGGGGCACACCGATACAAAATTAGCCGCGGATTAACACAAAGACACAAAGGGCACAAAGACACAAAGAAAGGCCGCATCAAATGAACTTTTTGATTGCGGCCTTTCTTTGTGTCTTTGTGTCTTTGTGCCCTTTGTGTTTAATCCGCGGCTAATTACTGGTTAAAGCTGCCGAAATCCTGCTGACGTCGGGAGCTTTGTCGAGCGTTCGGACGATCTGAATGACCGGTTCCGTTTTTGCAGACGGCCACTTCGCGAACTCGGCGCAGCCCCGGAACTTGTCAGCTTCCTCTTCGTAGCTCATCGGGTTCGCCGGATGTCCTTTTGCAAAGTCCGCACGGCCGGATATCGTCCTGCCATCCTTCATGTGGATCTTGATGATGCTTGTCATCTTGTTGAGGCCAGCCTTTTCGGCTTCCGGATCCACGTAAAAATTCACGCGTCTCAACAGTTGCTGGACGTCAGGACGGCGAACCACCGGGTCCGTGAACTCTGTCAGTCCGGCCTTGCGGTCCAGCAGAAGAATGGCCATGCAGAATTCCATACTGAACTTGGCCTGTAGTGAATTTTCGGGTCGATGATGAATCAGCGCAGCCATCATGGCGCTGTTCCCGCCCATATCTACCTTCTCCACGTTCGCGGCGGGGAGGTTTTGTTCGCGAGCGAGACGCAGCATTTCACCCATTGCGGGATGCGTGAGCGAACCGGAAGGAAAAGGCTTGATGGAAACTCCCGGGTTCGCGAATGTCCAGGGTTTACCAAGACGGTTCATGATGGCCTGCGGATCAAATCCGCCGCCGGCCGCACTGAACCAGCCTTCCTTCGCCTCGAGGATTTCCGGCGAGGCGGTCCAACCGATTGAAGCAAGATCGGCCGCGACAACCCCATTTTCGGCGGCATGCCCGGCAGTAAACGGCTTCGTCATGGATCCGAAGTTGCTCCGAAGTCCGGCTGCCTGTGCGCCCGCGATTGCCAGAGCAATGGCAGTGCGCCCGGCATCGAGCTTCAGCAGTTTGGCGCATGCCGCTGCGCTGCCGAATGACCCAAGCGTGCCCGTGGAGTGAAAACCGTCTCCGTAATGACGCGGTGAGATTGCTTCGGCAATCTTGCATTCGACTTCGACTCCGACGTGGTACGCGAGCGTGAGCTCTTGGCCTGTATGGTGATTCATTTCGGCCAGCGCGAAGATCGGCGGAAGGACAGGCACCGTCGGGTGCGTGAGCAAGCCGTAGACGCGATCGGGCGCGACCGAAAGTTGCGTGTCGTCGTAATCATCGGCATGGATGAAAGTGCCGTTGGCCAGAGCCGCAAAGCGCGTGGGAACTTTCATTCCCGTTCCGATGACGCTGGCTTTGGAACCGGGCCCGGCGAACTTTTCAACGTACTGGCGAATCAGCGGTCCCATGGGCGAGACGGAACCCGCAAGAGCCAGGCCGAAGCCGTCGAGAATGGATTTCCTTCCCAACGCCAGCACTTCTTCCGGAATGTCCTGATATTTCGTATTGACGATGAATTCGGAAACATACTTCGTCAGCCCGGGTACATTCGGAAACTGACGGGTACCTTCCTGCCGCGGCAGCGCCGATGATGCAGCGATCGAGAGCGAACTTGCAACGAACTCACGCCGTTTCATGCCAGATCCCTCCTGCTTGCACGTATCATGCTGAACCCGCGGGCGGAATTCCAGCAAATATCAACATCACGGAACGGGGTCCGGCGGGCATGGAGCGTTCACATAGCCGGAGCGGAACGGCGCGACCGCGCCGGATGCGGGGTCGAATCGATGCCTCCAGATACACGCGGTGTCATTTGCGAGCAGATGAATCGAGATCGATGCCGTGTCGGACACCGTCCTCACAAAGTGTATGTCTTCGACCGGCGGAAGCAGCGTGTAGAACTCACCGGGACGCAGCGTCCGGCGCCTTGCGATTTCGAGCCGCGCCAGCAGGGGATTGCTCCCATCGTCGAGACGAGCATATACGGTTTCATCCTGGACGCCTCGATAGATACCCACGACGCCCCATGCCAGGTGATCGTGAACCGGCGTCGAGACGCCGGCAGGGACGACAAGCGAGAACAGGCAGAGCGATCCGTCTTCCGCACGGTACAGGGCGTATTGTCCAACGCCGCCGCCCATCCTGCTGGCCTCATCAGGACGCGTGCAGGCTTCCGGCAGCCATCCGTCGGCCGCCAGGAGCGCGGCGAACGCCGGGCGCAGCGCGGCCACGCGGCCGGCAGCCGCCGGAATCGTTTCGGTGATCCGCCGCGTCTCCGCAATGAGAGCCTGAATCTCCGGCGCATCTACAAGGAACCCGAATCCCTCGCGATGATGATCGTGGCCTGTATCGCACATAACGTTCTCCGATCGCTGCGAGTATACACGCGCCGCGGACCATTGGTTTGAAACTTGCTCTCGTTCCACGTTATTCGGTATTCCTTATCGGATGAAGTAGGCTGGAGGAGGACAAATCGTGGAACCGAACAATGAGTCTTTGAAAGATATTCGCATATTGGTGGTTGAGGACGAAAGAGATGCACGTGAGATCGTCAAATTCGTCCTGGAGCAGCGTGGAGCGGCCGTAGTAGCGGTTCCCTCCGTCGACAAGGCTCTCGAGGCCTACAACGAAATCGAACCGCATATCGTCGTGGCAGACATAGGGATGCCAGACTTCAACGGCTACGCCCTGATTAGTCAAATTCGCGAAGAAGACCGGACGCTTGGCAAAGTGACACCGGCTATTGCCCTGACAGCCTACACAAGCCCGGCTGATCGTGAAACTGCATTGGCGTCAGGGTTTCAGGAATACATCTCAAAGCCGTTTGATCCGGCCGTGTTGATAGCTGCCGTTTCAAAATTAGTCCATGCCTGATGAGTTCCGGAAGGTGCACGGGTTTATCTCAGGCAGCCTTTCCTACCGCTTCGTGTGACATCAGGTATTGGAAGGCGGTGAAGTGATCTGCAAGAACCTGAACGTCATTCGTCTTGTGGACGTATCCATTCACGCCGAGCTCACGAACATCGCTGCGACTCCTCTCATCGGTATGCTGAGTCAATACGATTACCGGAATATCCGCCGTGGGCGGCTGTGCGCGCAACGTGCGTAAAAACTCAATGCCCTCCATATCCGAAAGCATCGGGTTGAGTAGAATGACGCCGGGCTTGTGCTTCTCGAGGTAATCCAAAGCCGAGAAACCGTTGGTGACCACGGCTGTCTTGATTCCCGCAGAGTGGCAGTGCAATGCCTCCAGGATCATCTCAATGTCAGATACCTGATTTTCGATAACAAGAACGTCGACCTTACGTGAATTCACAATTTCCTCCAGGTGGTAAGCATAGACACTCCCTTTTGCACGTCTTTCACCAAAGCTGAGATCGGCTGAAACCCTGACTGGGCAAGGCTCCGCAGCCGAGGCTTATGAATGAGTCCGGGTACGTGGAATCGCGTTACCACCCATCAGACACAGTGTTTAGGGGCTCCGCGTTGGGGGAAATCGGGGTAAATGCAGACGGGAACAAGTTTTTGCGTCTTTCGCTTATTACAGCCGATATTTTCCGGGAACCCGGGAAAAATCGGCGGCTGTATTCAAGCCGTTCGGCTTGCCGTCTACTGTAGCGGCGGTCTATGACCGCCGGTATTTCGTTGATTCCAGGAAAAACCGGCGCTCATAAGAAGGTGTGAATGAATTGCAGGGCGCCGCCGATTCCCCTCCTGAGTTAGGAGGGGTGGCTGCGCCATCAATAAAATGGCGCGAAGCCACCGAACTCGGCGCAGACGGAGTGGTTCCCCCTAGAACGTCTAGCAAGTAATAGCTTTGGAACCACCCCGCCTGCTCGGCCTTTTCTGGAATTTGATGGCCTCGCAGGCACCCCTCCTAACTCAGGAGGGAGTTTCAAACGCGCAACTGGCAATTCATTCACACCTTCATAGAGCGCCGCTACAGTAAGAGCCGACCACCCTCTTAAAAGGAGTCCAGTAACGCATGCTTATCAGAGCTGCATCATCCGGATGCGGTGGTTTTCGCTATCGCCGACGTAAAGCGTGCGGCCCTGAATGAAGACGCCGTGCGGCCTGGCGAGCTTGCATGACAGCGGATCGCCGTCGGGACCATCGCCGCGCTGGCCCGCACCAATCACGGTCGAGATTTTTCCATTCCGCAAATCGATTCGCCGAACAACGTGACTTTCGGTGTCGGATATGTAAAGAGCGCCCTCCGCGGAGTACGCAATGCCTTTGGGCCCATTCAGTTTTGCCGAAACCGCCGGGCCACGGTCGCCCGTATATCCCATTTCGCCGGTTCCTGCCAACAGCTTGAGCCGACGGCGAACAACGTCCACTGCCAGGACTTTGTTTCCCTCGCGTAAGACGAGATACATTGCGCCGTCCGGCCTGATCTCGATCGATCGGGGCCCTGCCAGCGGCGTGCCGTCAAGGGAAGCTTCCTCCGGCGTACTTTCGCGCTCTCCCGTGCCGGCAAATGTCGTGATCATTCCCGTCTTCGCGTCGATCTTGCGGACTCGATGATTCATGATGTCGCAAACGTAAACGTTGTCTGCGCGGTCCAGAGCGATGCTGTGCGGCTGCGCGAGTTGCGCCTTGTTGGCAGGACCGCCGTCACCAGCGAAACCGCGCATGCCCGTTCCTGCAACAGTCGAAATCGTTTTCGATTTCATATCGATGAAACGGATCACGTGATTGTCGCGTTCCGCCACATAAATATTCCCTTTGCTGTCGAAGCGCAGCTCATGCGGTGTGTTGAGCTGAGCCGCGAGAGCCGGTCCGCCGTCACCGGAATATCCTTTGATGCCGGTGCCTGCGATGATTGAGATTGTCTTGCTGCGCAAATCCAGGCGCAGTATCCGGTGGCTTCCGTATTCCGCCCAGTACAGCGCCCTGTCCGGCCCGATGACCAGCCCAAAAGGATTGTTGAGGGTCGTATGATCCGCAACATCGCCACTCGCGGCCATGCCCTCTTTGCCGGTTCCAGCTATCGTGACGATTCGGCCAGGCGCCGGCTGCGCCTGAAAGAATGGGGCAGCCATGGCCGCCGCTGCGATCCCCATAAACTCTCTACGCGTTTGCTGAGTCTTCATAGGCGCATATTCTATATGAATCTCGGTAAAATCGAGTGATGCCCAAGCACATCGGTATTGTTGCCTGCTCCGCCGAAGGCGCGGCTCTTTGTTATCGGACCATTTGCATAGAAGGCGCGCAGTTTCTCGGCTCGCACGATCATCCTGAGGTCTCGATGCACACGCATTCGCTCGCCGAGTATTTGAAACGCGCTGACAGCGGCGACTGGCAGGGCGTGGGTGAGTTGATGCTCTCCTCGGCAAATAAGCTCGCGAAAATCGGTGCGGATTTCCTGATTTGTCCCGATAACACGATCCACCAGGCGCTTCCTTACATCGAATCGCGATCACCGCTGCGGTGGCTGCACATCGCCGAGGTCGTCGCCGCCGAGGCCGTCGAGCGTGGGTTCCGCCGCATCGGTCTGACTGGGACTCGTTATCTGGTCACGAGCAAGGTATATCCGGAAAAGCTCGCACCGCGAGGGCTGGAGTACGTGTGCCCAGGCGCCGCCGAGCGCGAAGCGATCGATCGGATCATCATGGATGAGTTGGTTTATGGTGTCTTCAAGCCCGAAGCAGTCGCCTTCTTTCAAAGAGTGATCGGGCGGATGAAAGAAGAGGGATGCGACGCCGTCGTACTCGGCTGCACGGAGATCCCTCTGATCATGAACGACTCGAATTCTCCGCTGCCGACGCTCGATTCCACGCGCTTACTTGCTCGGGCGGCCTTACGTCGCGCGGTGCATCCTGGATCTCGATTGACTAGCCCTGATTATTCATAACCTCGGTTGAAGACGCATGGAAGCTCTTGATATCGCAGCAGCCCAGCCGCGGAGCGGCGTAAGAATGTAGCCACGGGCGCAAGCCCGTGGATGAAAATGGCGTTGAGATCCCAGCCCCGGAAGGGGCGCAAGATTTCATCGACTTCTTTATATCTTTCGCCCCTCCAGGGCTGGGAATCCAGCACAACGTTTTACCCCGGGCTGGTGCCCGGGGCTACATTCTTACGCCGCTCCGCGGCTCCGACACCCCTCAATTCCATGCTTCTTATAACGGGGAAATCGACAGTGGTCGAATTCGAGCCACAGATTTCTGTCCTCCAAGAGGAAGGGAATCTGTAGCGCGAATGCCGACCACTGTCGATTTCACTGTTACAGTCCACTAATTCCTGACGTATTTTGTCACGCCCCTGAGGGTTGCTTCGGCTGTGTAGATGTTGCCGGCGGCGTCGATGGCGATGCCTTCGCCCATAGCGCCGTCGGGAGAATCCGTCTTGTGAGGCGGAATAAATGTCGTTACCTTGCCGTCCTTGAGATTCCCGATTCGTATCCCTCTAAGCCAGCCCGGGTGAACTTTTTCGGTCGACTCCGAGTCGGCCGTGTAAATGACGTCGTTCTTGTCGATGGCCAGCCCACTGGAGCGGCCGAAGTCGTCGTATTCACGGATGAACTTCCCGTCCTTCGTCAGGATCTGGATGCGATGGTTGTGGCGATCGGCGACGATGAGCCGGCCCTGCGAATCGAATTCGAGCGCGTGCGCCGTCCGGAATTCGCCCGGCGCGGTTCCAGCCTTACCAATCGTTCGGAGGAACTTCCCGTTCTTGTTGAAGACGGAGATTCGTCCCACCAGACTGGGATCGGTCACGTCGGTATGGCTCTCGGCCACGTACACATCGCCATTGCTCGGGTCCGTCACGACGTCGGTGGGGTCCGTCAGCGCTTCGGGAGGATTTCCTCTCACGCCGGGTTTACCCAGCGTCATGAGAACCTTGCCGTCGGGGCTGAACTTGACGACGACGCTTCCTTTGTTTTGTTCTCCGGGAAATTTCTTGAGGTCATCTGCAACCGGGGCTCGCGCGTCGGTCACCCATACATTGCCATCTCGATCGACATGGATGCCATGCGGCCACACGAACATTCCGGCGCCAAAGCTCCGGATCTCCTTGCCTGACTCGTCGAAATGGTGGACCGGGTTCGCGTTTGTACCGAGACAACCCGGAGTGGTCCCGGGCGAACATCGATCCGTTGCCCACACCGTCTTGCCGTCGCGATCGATGGCAACGCCGTTGGAGCCGCCCCACGCTCTTCCCTCGATGTGCGCCCAATCCCGGATCACGCGATAGGGATTGGCGCCGCTGTTCACCGGCTGAACTTTGTCGGTCTGCGGAGTGCCTCCGCGCGCTTGCGCCTGGAGGCTGCTTGAGTGCAGCGTAACCCAGGCGACAACGATCGCCACCGTCATCCAGAATCTCCTGCAACCTGAAACGGACATTACCCTGCTCCATTCTGCGCAAAACGACGGCCGGCTGCTCTAATTAACCCAGGTGCACGCACGAGGCGGTGCGCTGGCGTCCTCGACGATTTCCTGGGTATCTCATCCTGTCAGACTGGCTGTTCAGATTCGGCCTGAGGTTGCTGTATACGCATCCCCTCGGCACGTGTCAAGCGGATTCCGGTTCTTCGAGCGTGACTTTCATTTCGCCACCAGCGACTCCCAATCTTGCAGCACCACCAGCGCTGAGCTGTCGCCCGGAGTTATCGAAGGAATCACGAAGCGGCTGCCATCAGCGGAAACGTCGAACGAGACAGCAGAGTGAAAGCTGGAGTAGGCTTCGGCATCGATCCTGAAAAGCGCTTCGGGCTTCCCCGCGTGGACTGCCGCCGGGCGAAAAGCGAGTGGTACGGCGTACACTTGTCCGTCCAGGCCCAGGTAGTAGAGCTCCCTGGCGTCTTTGCGCCACCTCAGGTATTGCGCTCCCTGGCGGGATATCAGAAAACGTTCCCCGGTCACGCGTAATGAGTCGTCGCCGCGATCGATCGCCTGCACATAGATCTCGGTCTTTCCGGATTCATCGGATAAAAACGCCAGCCATTTGCCGTCCGGAGAAAAAACCGCGCCGTATTCGAAAAACTGCGTTGTGAGGAGGGGAATCACTTTGCGGCCGCGGGCCATGTCAATGGCGAACACATCCGATGGAAAACGTTGGGTGATCGCAGGAAGAGCAGAGTTGTTGTAGAGGATGAACCGGCCGTCTGGCGACCAGTCGGTGGGACTCATAAGGCCGGTATTGGGCAGCGGTTCCGGATCCGCTGTTCCATCCAACGAACTGAGAGCAAGGCTCGGCCAGCTACGGTCCCACAGATAGACCAGGCCGCGGGAGTCCGGCGACGACACGGGTCCATGCGAAATGCCGGGCCCAGAGATTGCTTTCCGGCCGGTTCCCGTACGGGTGTCATACAGCCAGACATCCGTGACACCGCGCTCAACGTCGACAACCGCAGTTGCCAGCGAGCGTCCGTCCGGCGAAAGGCGCACGTAGCTGGCATCGATCGCAGCCGGGCTCGCAGCAGAAAGCCGTTTACCCGTCCGGTCCACCCAGATGAATTGCGAACGGGCGGCAAAGGTTTGGTATGCAAGTACGCCGCGTGTCGAAACCGAAAAATCGGCCGCGCCGCTATATCCAAAAGAAGGGACGTGGCTGGCGATGGCCTTCGGGTCACCGGTGACCCGTCGTCCGGCCAAATCGAACGGCTGCGCGAGCAGAGTTCCGGCGCGCAAATAAACCAGGTATCCCCCGTCGGAGCGGAGCGAACCGAGGTACTGCACGCGGGAATCGGATTGGACAACCTCAACACCTTGTTCGGTGCCTCCCGTCGCCGCAATGCGCGCACGCATTGAACCGAGTTCCGGATCGTCGATCGTATAAAGAAAGTCTCGTCCGCCCGGCAGCAACTGCGCCCACGAGTACCACTGGTCAATCGCGCGCGGCGGTCCTCCGGATGAATAGATCACGCCACAGTTCCTGTGGTTGCACACGAGCAAGCGGCCTGGGCCGAAGGGTATCGCCGAGGAAAAGTACGGAGTGGAGTCCGAGACGACTTCGCTTACGGACGCGTTGACACCAATGCGGCGCAGCTTACCTTTGGAAGTAAATAACAATGACTGCCCGTCCGGGCTCCAGACAACCGAATATCCCCCCGCGCCGTCGGCAACCGGATGGGATTCCGGTTCCGAGAAGTCGCGAAGAAAGACACGGAACTCGCCGCTCGCGTCCTTGGCCGTAAAGGCGATCCGTTCGCCATCCGGAGACAACGCGAACGATTGCCGGACACCGCCCGCTTCGAGATAGTAGCCCTACGTCATTGTTCAACTAGGGGCCAATGACATCTTTACACTAAATCCGGCCGAGGAGGTCAGCGTCGAGCAAGTCATCCAGGGCCATAAGCAGCTCATCCAGCGTGCCCATGCGCAGGGACTAAAAATCTTCGGCTGCACCCTGACCCCCTTGGAGGGGTTTCTCCTGCCGGGAACCCCCTTCCCCGTCTTTTCGCCCGCGAAGGAGGTCAAGCGCCAGGCCCTCAATGCGTGGATCCGCACCAGCGGAGAATATGACGATGTGATCGACTTTGATCGTGTGCTCCGTGACCCCGATTCCCCGACCAGGATCCTTGCTTTCTACGACAGCGGAGACCACGGGCACCCCAACGACTCCGGTTACAACGCACTGGCGAATGCCATCCACCTGAGTCTGTTCAGGAACGGCGAGGGGCCACAATAAACCCGCACGGCCGGAATTCGGGCTTGGCGCGTCAACCAGCATCGAGCCCGAAAATTCCTGGCTGAAAGGTACGATCAGAAAATCCGAGCCGACATAGCAGAAACACGACCACTTCGTGAATCGATTGTTGCAGCGGCTAAAAGCGCCTGGGCCCCAGGCAGTTTGCTGATGGCGGAGCCTTGCTGTTTCCTGGAAAACGTCCCGTGGCCTGAAATGACCGCATCCAGCAATGGGCCCGCCACCGCCCTGGGAACCGTTTGGGCAAGCTCGGACGTTGACGCATAGGTGTACCTGGAGGCCTGGGGCGCATCGTTAACGTAGAGTTCTATTTTCAGCGCCGCTAGAATTTCGTCGACTAATGCTTGACGTTTCCTCTCATTCTCTTCCTTTTCTCTTGGATCGGCCCCGATATTTCCAAGGAGGACAATATGCCCACGCGGTGTTTGGCCCACCTCGGTTGCTGCATCGGTTCCCTTCCAATGTTTTACTGTAAGCACGGGCAACTTCAGCTGCTCTTTCAGCACATCCCCTATTCGCTGCATGTCAAAGAGCTCCGTCACGCGCTCCGCGGCGGTCTGCGCCGTTCCAAGAAGGATGATTTTTTCAGCTTTGTGTTCTTGCAGAAACCGAAGGGTCGGAAGGAGATGGTCGAAAGAGGCATCGCTTATGAGCTTTCCCCACTCGTTGAGAAAGTTCAAGTCCGCGCGCACAAGCACCGTCTTTCCTTCGATCTCTTCGGGCGTGAGATCGGTCAAGACCGGCACAAGTCTCTGGCTTTTCCCCCCCGTTTCAGAGTCTGATGTGCGTTCCTCCAGCGTAGGCGCTCTGTCCGGTTTAATCATCAACCCCTTGACGAGTAGTATGACGCCGCAAGCGCCGAGCACAACCATCCCCGCAATCACAACCCCGCGAACGATGGCAAAGGCCCCACTTTTACGCGGCAGCTTCTTCCCGCTACGATCCTCTTGAATTGAGGGTGGCGGGGCATAGTCGTGAAGGTCGGCCAGGACAGCCTCAAAAAAATCTATCTCACTGGGATCGCTCGCATGTTTCCGACGGTTTGATGCTTCGTCATATAGCTTTTTCAAAACACTATCGCGCCAGTCGCGACCCGTACCGCTCTGGATCCGCCCAACGAGCGCATGGCCCAGCCCCGCGGTATCGACCGTGGAATCGACGCCGCGCCACAGGTAGGCCTCTTGCACTTGCCGGATGATTCCGACCGCGGCGGGCGTGGCGATGTCGCCGGTGCTGGCGTTGAAGAGCAAAGAAAGGAGCACTTCACGGACGAGCTGAACGTCGGACAGTTCCGGTTGCGCCTCCGCAAACGCCGTGACCGCCGCCGCTTCCAGCGCCGGATCGTTCCGCTTCTTGATTAGTTCCAGCAACAGTTCCTTGCCCTTGGGTTTTTTAATTTCCTCAATAAGCTGCCTTCGAGATTGTTCTCGCGTCACCCTGTTCGCGCCGGAGCCCACAAATGTCTTCAGCAGGTTTTCGATTTGAACGCGTTGGCGGTAAGCGGCAATTCGGTCAGCGGTGCGGACCCTGGGACCGAGTACCGTTATGACCACCGGATCTCTCTCGCTTTCGCTGGCCAGACTTTGCCCATGCAGGATTCCTGGGCTGTTGATCGCGAGAAAGATCGCCATACCTGCAAACGCGGCGCGAGTGCGCAGGGGTCTGTTTCGGGGCGGCTGAGCGATGGGACATGATGCGAACGCCTGCTGTTGGAACGACCCGAGCACAAGGAAATTCATGGGTGACAGCGTCGAAGTCTATCCGAATCTGGCATAAACGTAATATTTCAGGTTTTCGATGTGTCCATAAAGGAATTTCGTCACGCGCGTGCGTGGGCAGTTCGCGGGCGCCCGCTACAGATCACTTTGGCCGGGACAAATTTCTGTCTCCTCCGGTCCCGATTTAGCCAAATGTCGGGCTCATCTGATTCTCTCGGGCAAGGCAGGGCGGTCTGAAGGGAGGGCGAGCTAAGCTAGCCAGAAACACTCAAGTCGCACTCAGGATCGGCGACGGGCAATCGTCCTCTGCCGGGCCGATCATCGCTCATTTCGTCGAGCCGAAACGAACGCGATCGTTTTGAAGAGGAAGTCCGTTCCGCCGCAGTCTCAGGCGGTGCAAAAAAACCGGGGGCCGAAGCCCCCGGTGATCGAATGATTCGAACCAGGTGCACATACAGGTTGCCGAGTCCGTCCAGTCTGTGTAGCCGACCTTGCCTAACGCGCGAACTTGAAACGCGTAGACCGTGCCTGGCGTCAGACCCTGAAAACCAACGGGTGGCTTGACCTTCGTGACCACTTTGCTCGTCCATGAGCCGGGCGCAGCGCCGTTGACCTGCGCGCCATGACGAATTTCGTAGTGGACGGCCTTGGGAATGGCCTCGACCTGGACCACGATTTCTCCGCTCGTGATCGACGCTGCGGATGACCGGTAGAGGCAACGGCGCCGGTGGAACTTTGGCCGTCGAAGCCGGCACGAACCCGCTCGATGTGAAGATCGCCATGTCGCCATTACAATGGACTTCGACAAAGCGTCCCAACAAGAGCAGCATCTTGATGACGGCTTCCCGTTGCTTGTTTTTCTGGGCGATCACCTTTTTACTTCCATCCAGAGACTCGGCAATGAGCGCCGAGAGACTCTCGATGTCGGTTTTGAGGACCGCCAGATCGACCGGCAAATTCTGGAAATTCGAATTTCCGGTCAGCCCGGTCTGCGCGGCCGTCCCACGTTGTACGATATCGGCGTCGGACATGGCCGTGTACCCTTCCAGTGGTTTGATTTTCACCACTTTCTTCGCTTGAGTTGTCATAGGAACACCTCCTTTTCTGTATTGGATTGTGAATGAGGTTCCAATTTCGAGCCCCCTACCAGGTAAATCACCGCGAGAATTAAAAAGCGCTGAAAGAAAATTACGATTTGAGGGAGGGAATCGGCGTGACTTCAAGAACGCGTTAGGCGCGAAAGAATATTTTCGAGAGAGTGGAACCCGACATGACCGACACCGAAGCCACGCTGATCGATAGAACTGGGAAATCTATCGGTCTGAAGTCGATCTCGCCGAGCGGAACTGATGAGACGGGTGTTCGAGCTCGACGTTCTGGAATGCCCTCGCTGCCTGGGGCGAATGAAAATTGTCGCAGCGCTCCATTCTCCCGACGCCATTCGAAAGATTCTGGACTGTCTGGCTCTCCCGTCGCGCGCTCCGCCGGTGGCGCCTGCCGCCTCCGACCTTACCGCGTGGATGGACTCGTTCTGAAGGTTGCCGTAACAACGCAGCAGGATCGGTGTGTTTGGCTATCCCGATCTTGCCTTGAATCCGCCGGAGATTTTCGTCCTCAATCCTGCGCCCGCCAGGGCATTCTTGCTTAAATCCGCCGCGCGCCCCCTGGCCCGGCCCGGCTGCCCCTCAAGTTGACATAACGCGTTTTATGAAAACTTTCTGGGGGGAGGATTTTGGGGGACGGCACAGCGTCACGTTCGGGCCAACCGCTTCGACGACGCCGGATGCTTCGTCACCGATGATCGCTGGAAACTCCGGGACCGGCAGTGTTCCGCGGCGATAGTAGATGTCTACAAAATT
>WNFT01005185.1_pt1 | contig 19849 bp, 20 predicted proteins | sample 5400191 | NCBI WGS metagenome assembly WNFT01 (sample SAMN13153359, study PRJNA577476) | soil metagenome | isolation source: 80 cm saprolite under Madrone tree | place: USA:California | collected 2016-06-14 | reverse complement strand
CATGCGGCGGTTGAACTTCATGTTTGAAGCATAGGGCCTGGGGCGCGCGGCGCGCATGAAAAACAGCGGTCTATAGCCCCCAGACGGTGACCACGAGGCTGCGCGCATGGGGCGAGCGGCGGTGCTCCCAAAGATACAGCGCCTGCCAGGTCCCGAGCGCGAGGTCGCCGCCGCTCACCGGGAGGGTCTCGGCCGTCCGGGTGAGGGCGGCGCGGATGTGGGAGGGCATGTCGTCGGGGCCTTCGGCGTCGTGCTCGTAGTCCGCGTCCTCGGGCGCGATGCGCGCGAGGAACCGCTGCAAGTCGCGCCGGACGGCGGGGTCGGCGTTCTCCTGCACCACCAACGACGCGCTGGTGTGCTGCACCAGCACGTTGCAGAGCCCGGTGCGCACTCCGGCGGCCGTGACCACCCGGCGGACGGCGTCGGTCACGTCGTGCAGACCTGGACCGCGCCCCTCGAGCCGCAGCGTCTCCTGGTGGAGCTTCAAGCGGGCTCCCACCGCGCGGCAAGCGGGCCGTCGGCGCGGCCACGGAGGCGTTCCTGCGGCCGGAACCGGCCCTTGTACTGGAGCGAGATGCAGCCCTCGACGCGATAGCCCAGGTAGACGTGGGCGAGATGGCGGTGGCTCGCGTACTGGAGGGCGCGCAGCACGTTGTACGTCCCCAGCGAGAGGCGGGCGCGGCCGGGATCGTAATAGCAGTAGACGGCGGACAGAGCGTGCGCCGTCTCGTCGGCGATGCCGATGGCGATCAGCTCGTCCCCGTCCCAATAGGAGAACTCGCGCGCCGCCGCGTGCGGAAAGCAGAACTGCATCGCGTACGATTCGATGCCGATCCGGTCCGGCTTCCAGCCTCGCTCCTCCTCGCGGCTCTCGTGCCAGCGGCGGTAGAGCGCCAGGCGGACGTCGTCCACCACGGGCTCTCCCACTTCCATGCGCACGTGCGCGGCCCGCCGCAGGACCCGCTTCAGGTTGTCGGAGGGGACGAAGGTCGCCACCGGCACGCGCACGGAGACGCATTCGTCGCAGGTGGTGCAGACGGGCCGGAAGTAGACGGGACCGAACCGGCGCCAGCCGCGCTCCAGCAGCTCGTCGAGCTCGGCGCAGGTCACGCCGGTCATCAGCATCGTCTCGGTGGACGAGCTGATGTCGTCGAGGTACGGGCACGGCTCCGGACCCGCGATCCGGTGCTGCAGCAGGCGCACGGGCACATTGTACCGCTACAATCGCCGGCGGGCCGCGCCGATGAACCTGCTCCTGCTGGAACCAGCGGACCTCGCACCCGACGGGACCGCGCGGCTGACTGGAAGGCGCCTGCGGCATGCGCTGGAAGTCCTCCGTGCGGCGGAAGGCGACGTCCTGCGCGTCGGCTTGCTGGGCGATTTGGTCGGTATGGCAGAGGTCCTGCGGGCCGGCGAGGAGGAGATCGTCCTGCGGCCCTCGTTCGAGGAGCCTCCTCCCGAGCGGCCGGGTGTCGATCTGCTGCTCGCGGTTCCCCGGCCGAAGGCGCTGCGCAAGGTGCTTCCCGCGGTGGCCTCGCTGGGAGTGGACCGGGTGGTGCTGGTCAACGCGGCGCGGGTGGAGAAGAGCTACTTCGATTCCAGCGTCCTCCGCCCCGACTCGATGCGCGAGCTGCTGATCGTCGGACTGGAGCAGGCCAGGGACACGCGGCTGCCCGAGGTGCTGGTCCGCGAGCGGTTCCGCCCGTTCGTCGAGGACGAGCTCGACGCGCTCTGGCCGGGGACCGGACGCCTCCTCGCGCATCCCGGCGCGGACGGGGCACCAGTGCGGCAGTCGGGTCGGACGGTGATCGCGATCGGCCCCGAGGGCGGTTGGGTGCCGTTCGAGATCGAGCTGCTTCGTTCGCGCGGATTCGTCCCGTTCACGCTCGGTCCGCGCACGCTGCGCGTCGAGGTGGCCGTCCCGTACGCGCTGGGCACGTTCAAGGGGCGGTGAGGCGGTCGATGCTCAGCCCGTAGAACGCGGCACGGCCGCTGAAGCGCCAACCCAGGTGCGCGCCGCAAGCCTTGCAGACGCAGATGCGCCACGAGCAGCCCGGGAACCAGCTCCAGTACGAGGACGGCTCGCTCGCGTCCAGGCACCCGGGCGCGTGCGCGAAGCCCGCGATCACGTACTCGAAGCCGTCCGGATTCACGAACGCGCGCGTCTGTGCGCCGTCCAGCGAGATGCGGTCCCGATCCCGCGCCACGTCCTCGCCGCAGGCAGCGCACCGCCAGATCGGATCCTCCTGCGCGGTGCCGGCTCCGCCGGCCTGCTGTGCATCCTCGCGCAGCACACCCCGATTCTAGCCAGGGATCCGCCGCCGGGATTCGGGGAATCTCATGTCAGGGTACGTATACGTATGGTGTCCCCGAAACTACGGAAGGTTACGTATGGTGCCCCCAGGCCCGGATGACGCGACTCTTGCCAGCGAGTGCGGTGCCCGATGCGGTCCGGTTGATCGGGACGCGCGCGGCGCGCGGATTCGCCGACGGGCTCGCCAGCGTGCTCCTGGCCAGCTACCTCTCGCGTCTCGGGTTCACGCCGGTGCAGATCGGGGCCATCGCCACCGCGACGCTGTTCGGGTCGGCGGCGCTGCTGCTCGGTGTGGGGCTCCTGGGACATCGGTTCCCGCGCCGGACGGTGTTGCTGGTCTCGGCGGCCCTGATGTGCGCGACCGGGATCGCCTTCTACCTGGTGACCGGGTTCTGGGCCTTCGTGGTGGTCGCGTTCCTGGGCACCCTCAATCCGTCGTCCGGCGACGTCACGCTCTTCCTTCCCACCGAGCAGGCGGTGCTTTCGGAAGCGGCGGCGCCGGCGGATCGGACGACGCTGTTCGCCTGGTACAACCTGGCGGGCGCGTTCGCGGGAGCGCTGGGATCGCTCGCGGCCGGCCTGCCCGACGCGCTGGCGCCCGCCTCGGCGGGGCAAGCGGAGCGCGCCGCGTTCCTCGTCTACGCCGCGCTGGGCGCGGGGAGCGCACTCGCCTACCGCAAGCTCTCTCCGCGCCTCGAGCCGCCCCCGGCCGCGCCGCGAAGCGCGCCGTTGCAGAAGTCACGCCGCGTCGTCCTGCAGCTCGCGGGGCTCTTTTCGCTGGACGCCTTCGGCGGCGGCTTCGTGGTGCAATCCATCGTCGCCCTCTGGCTCTTCCGGCGCTTCGCGCTCCCGGTGAGCACGGCCGCCGCCATCTTCTTCGCGGTCAACCTCCTCTCCTCGTTCTCGCAGCTCGTCTCCGCGCGCGTCGTCGCCCGCATCGGCCACGTGCGGACGATGGTCTACACGCACTTGCCCTCGAACCTCTTCCTGCTGGTGGCGGGGATCATGCCCACCCTCCCGCTGGCCACCTTCTTCCTCCTGCTGCGGGCGATGCTCTCGCAGATGGACGTGCCCGCCCGGCAGACCTACGTGATGGCCATGGTCCCGCGCGAGGAGCGGGCGGCGGCGGCGAGCGTGACCAACGTCCCCCGCAGCCTCGCTTCCGCGGTGGGCCCCCTCCTCTCCGGCGTGCTGCTGCAGAACAGCTTGTTTGGCTGGCCGCTCGTCTGCGCCGGGGTGCTGAAGGCCGCCTACGACCTGATCCTGTTCGCGACCTTCTCCCGGAAGATGCCGGAGCGGGAAGGCTGACGGAAACGGTGCACAAGCCCCGCCCGACCTGCTATGGAGGGCAACTTTCTCGTCCGGCACGGAGCGGAGATGAAGCGGATTCTGGTCACGGGCGCGGTGGGGCAGATCGGTTCGGAGCTGACGCTGGCCCTGCGCGAGCGGTACGGCGGAGACGCGGTGGTGGCGACGGACGTGCGCATGCCCAGCGACCCCGCCCTGCGCGACGGCGGCCCCTTCGAGTTCGTGGACTGCATGGATCCCCACCACCTGACCCGGGTGATGCAGATCCACCACGTCGACACCATCTACCACCTGGCCGCCCTGCTCTCGGCGGTCGGCGAGACGCGCCCTCTGCAGGCCTGGCAGCTCAACGTGAACGGGCTGGTGAACGTGCTGGAGGCGGCCCGGCAGTACAAGTGCGCCCTCTTCTTCCCCAGCTCGATCGGCGCCTTCGGTCCGGACACGCCGCGGACGCGGACGCCCCAGGTCACCATCCAGCGCCCCACCACCATGTACGGCGTCACCAAGGTGGTGGGCGAGATGCTCTGCGAGGACTACCACCGCCGCTTCGCGATGGACACCCGCGGCCTGCGGTTTCCCGGCCTGATCTCGTACCAGACGGAGCCGGGCGGCGGGACCACCGACTACGCGGTGGACATCTTCCGCCAGGCCCTGCAGCACGGCGTCTACACTTGTTACCTGAAATCCGATGCGCGGTTGCCGATGATGTACATGCCCGATGCCATCCGGGCGATGATCGAGCTGATGGAAGCGGAGCCCTCGCGCCTCATCCACCGCAACGCCTACAACCTGGGGGCGGTGGACTTCACGCCGGCGGAGCTGGGCGAGGCGATCAAGAAGCGCATCCCCGCCTTCCACATCGAGTACGCGGTGGACCCGCGGCGCCAGGCCATCGCCGATTCCTGGCCGCAGTCCATCGATGACAGCGCCGCGCGCGAGGAGTGGAAGTGGGCGCCGCGCTACGGGCTGGACGCGATGGTGGACGACATGCTGCAGAAGCTCCACTGAGGAAACGCCATGCCTCTGGAGAAGTTGATCGAAGACCTGAAGGCGCAGCTCAAGCATCTCGACGACGCGGGCACGGCGAAAGGCGCCGAGCACGTGGTCTCGTCGGTGAAGCCCGCCCAGCGCGGGCGGGGCCCGCGCTTCCTTCTCCAGGGATTCGGAGAGCGCCAGTTCATCCGGATGAACTCGAACTCCTACCTCGGGCTTTCGCTGCGGCCGGAGCTGATCAAGGCGGAGGAGGCGGCTTCCCGGGCCTACGGCGTCGGACCGGGCGCGGTGCGGTTCATCAGCGGTACCTACGAGCCGCATCTCAAGCTGGAGCAGGCGCTCGCGGACTTCCACGGAAGACCGGCGGCGATGGCGGCGGGATCGGCGTACACGGCGGTCGCGGGAGTGCTCTTCAGCCTGGGCAGCCCGGAGACGGCGCTCATCTCGGACGAGCTGAACCACAACTGCATCGTCAACGGCATGAAGCTCGCGCCGCACAAGCTGCGCAAGGTGTACGGCCACCTCGATCTGCGCGCCCTGGAGGATCAGCTCGAGGAGTGCGCGGACCAGGCCGAAGGCGCGCTGGTGATCACCGACGGCGTGTTCAGCATGCGGGGCGACCACGCGCCCGTCGATCGCATCGGCGAGCTGTGCCGCAAGTACGACGCGCGCTTCCCCCGCGGATGCGTCCTGGTGGTGGACGACTCGCACGGCGTCGGGGCGTTCGGGACCACCGGACGCGGCACCGAGGAGGTCACCGGCGGGCGGGCGGACGTCCTGATCGGCACCTTGGGCAAGGGCATGGGGGTGAACGGCGGCTACATCGTCTCCGACAGCGCCGTCGTCCGCTGGCTGCGGGAGAAGAACCCCTTCTACATCTACTCGAATCCCATCGCGCCCGGAGAAGCCGCCGCCGCGCTCGCCGCGCTCGATCTCATCCGTGGCCGCGCGGGCGTCGAGCTGCTCTCGCACCTGCGGGCGATGACGCAGCGGTTCCGCGACGGGCTGGTGCGGCTCGGATTCGAGACCATCGCCGGACAGCATCCGGTGGTCCCCCTGCTCGTCCGCGATACCGACCGCACCCGCGCGCTGGTGGCCTTCCTGCGCGAGAACGGCGTGCTGGCGACGGGCCTGAACCATCCGGTGGTGCCGCGCGGCGAGCAGCTGATCCGGTTCCAGGTCTCCGCCGACCACACCGAGGCAGACATCGACGAAGTGCTGTCGGTGCTCTCGAAGTTCAAGTAGCCGGGGCCAGCGGATCCGAGACGACCGGTGTCCACACCCGCTTGCGGCGGGCGATGCGCTCCTGTGGCGTCTCGCCCTCGTACGAGACCGCCTGGGCCGGCCGGTCGAAGGCCGGATGCAGGAACAGGTTGGCGTTCTGCACCGCCCACGCCTGGTCCCCTTCGCGCAGCACGGCGGCGCAGTACATGCCGCAGCGGGCGCACACCACCATCTGGGCGGTGCGCAAGCCGAAGACGTAGAGCGACAGCAACGAAGGATCCTGGACGCCGATCCGTGCCCGCCCCGCCGGGTCGGCCGTGGTCCTGGCGGCGTGACGGCGGCAGAAGCTGCAATCGCAAGCCCGCAGCGGCAGCGAGCGGGGGTCTTGCTCGGTCTCCAGCACGATCGCAATGTTCGCGCAGTGGCAGGTGCCTTCCAGCCGGTTCATGGCGCCCATTATCGCCCGCGGCGGGCCAGGCCGGTCAAAGGACCGTGAACCGCGACGAGCAGGCCGTCGCGCTCGCGAAGCATCGCCGCCAGATCCCCGTCCTGGAAGGCGCGGATCGGTGCGCGCGGATCCGGAAAACCGGGCGGCAGCGACCACGAGGGCGCCTCGAGGGGACGGCGTTGGATGCCTTTTCCGCCGCGGAGCGCCTTCGCTTCCGAGGCATCGACATGGACGAGCGGGCACCAGGGGAGCAGGTCCTCGCCGCGCGTCCAGACGCGCTGGCCGGCGGGCGGATCCTCCCACGGCCCGATCGCCGTTCGCCGCAGCGCCGCGAGGTGCGCGCGCGCGCCGGTCGCATTGCCCAGATCCCGCGCCAGCGAGCGGACGTAGTAGCCTCCTCCAGTCACCAGCCGGAGCGTGCTCGAGGCTGGGAGCCGGTGCGCGATCCAGCGGGCCTCGTGCAGGTACACGCGCGAGGGCGGAATCTCGAACGACTCGCCGCGATGCGCCCTGCGGTACGCGCGCTCGCCGTCCACGCGCTTGTTGCTCGTCCGGGGCGGGACCTGGTCCTGCCAGCCGAGGAATGGCGCCAGCGCCCCCTCCAGGAGCGATGGCGTCAATGGCGAGGCATCGCCGCGCGCGACGACGCGGCCGAGCGGATCGCCGTTGTCGGTCTCCGATCCCCAGGCGATCTCCGCAACGTAGGTCTTGGGTACGGGATGGAGCAGGTCCATCAGCCGGGTCATCGGCCCGGCGAGCAGGAGCAACAACCCCTCGGCGAACGGATCGAGCGCGCCTCCGTGGCAGACCGGAAGCCGATCGCGGCGGATCCCCGCGCGACGGACGTCCTCCATGAGACTCCGCACCAGCGCAAAACTCGTCTGGCCAACCGGCTTGTGGACGCGATAGATGCCGGGGCCGATCGAGTCCGGAATGAAAGGAACCGACATGAAGACGTTCGCACTCCTCGCTCTCGCCGCCCTCCCCGCCTTCGCCCAGGGGGCGGCCAAAGGCAAGACCGAAGTGACCTGGTACGGCCACGCCGCGTTCGTGGTGAAGACGCCCGGTGGGACCACGCTGGCGATCGACCCCTGGATCACCAACCCCGCCAACCAGGACCCCACGGCGCTGGGGAAGATCCAGAAGCTCGACTACATCCTCGTCTCGCACGGCCACTCCGATCACGTGGGCGACACCATCGCCCTGCAGAAGAAGACCAACGCGAAGATCGTCGCCGCGTACGAGCTCGGTGGACAGCTGGTGGCCGCGGGCGTGCCGAAGGAAGCTGCCGGAATGCAGACCCTGGGCAACGCCGGCGGTGTGATCAAGCTGAACGACGAGGTGAGCGTCGCGCTGGTGCCGGCCGTGCACAGCTCCGGGTTCCAGGCGGCTCCGGACGGCCCCATCCTGTACGGCGGATCGCCGATCGGATTCGTCATCCAGATCAAGGGCGGCCCGACCCTGTACCACACCGGCGACACGGCCTACTTCAGCGAGATGAAGCAGATCGGAGAACGCTTCCATCCCGACGTGCTGCTGAGCTGCATCGGCGGTCATTTCACCATGGACCCTCTGGACGCGGCGCTGGCGGCGCACGACGTCGGCGCGAAGAGCGCCGTCCCGATGCATTTCGGGACCTTCCCCATCCTCACCGGCACGCCGGGCCAGTTCGCGACGGCGCTGAAGACGTCCGCGCCGAAGGTGAAGATGGTGCAGATGCAGATCAACGAGACGCGATCTTTCTAGGCCCGGCCGCCGAAGGCGGCTTAGGGCCTATCAGAAGCACTCGTACTCGCGCTGCGCTTCCGGCGTCAGGCGGATGCTGCCCGTCAGCGCGACCAGCGTCTCGGCCGACTCGTAGTCGCCGAGGCGCCGCGCCTGCCGGACGACCTCGATCTGGGCGGGGCCGTCCAGCTTGCGCGACCCGATCAGCGCCTTGAGCACACGCGCGTGCTCGTAGTCGCCGCCCACCTTCGCGGCGCTGCGCAGGTATTCCTGCGCGTCGACGGGGTGGCGCTGGACGAGCGCGGTCAGCGCCTGCGCCTTCTCGTAATCGCCGCTCATCTTGGCCACCGCGGAGAGCACCCCGCGGGCCAGTTCCGGCGACAGCTTCGGCTGGGCGATGAGCTCCTTCAGCACCCGGCCGCGCTCATAGTCGCCGGAGATCCCGGAGCAGGCGCTGAGGAACGCCTCGCGCTTGCCGTCGCTGTCCAGGCGCGCCTTGGCGGCGGCGGACCTGAGCACTTCCGCCTTGTCGTAGTCGCCCGACATGCCCTCCACGGCGCGGAACACCGCCACGGCGGTCGCATCCTCCAGCGGATCGCGCTCGATGAGGAGCTGCAGGTAGCGGCGGCGGGCGTAATCGCCGTCGATGGTGCTCGCGTAATCGAGCACGGCGCGAGCGCCACCTTCACGGTACAGCTTGGGGAAGCGGACGTCGGCGGCGAAGCCGCTGTGCTTGTCCAGGTCTTCGAGGGCACGCGCGAACCATCGCGAATCCCAGGGCCGCTGCGTCCCCTTCACCAGCAGGGTGCGGGTGAAGCCCGAGGAGCCGGGGAAGATCTCGGCGTGCCAGTGATCGTTCCCCTCGTGCACGGTGAAGTCGAGCGAGCCGCCGGACGAGATCCAGGCGACGTCGGTGGCATCGTCGTTCCAGCGGATCTCGCCGCGGACGTGGAAGACGGAGGAGCGGTTGCCGTCCGACCAGCTGGAGGTCCAGTTCCGCGCGCCGTCGTGGCTCTCGATGTGCTGGCCGCTCCGCGCGGGAGCCGCCGGCGGGGTCGGCGGAGTGGCTGGCGTGGGAGGAGTCGGAGGAGTGCTCGACGTCGGTGGAGTGACCGGCGTCACCTGGGCCAGCCCCGGCCGGCGCCCCGGATCTGGGGACACCATACGCAACTCCGACGAAGGTTCCGTACGGTGTCCCCGGATCTTCGGCGGGGGCGCGGCCCGTTCCGCCCGGACCGCCGCCAGCGGCATCACCACCAGCGCGGCGGCGCAACCGACGGCTACGGCGGCTCGCTTCCCAACCGGACGCCGATCCACCGCGGGGTCGAGCACGGCCAGCAAGCGCCCTTCGAGCTGCGCCTTTCGCGCCATCGCCAGCGCGGCGCGCCCGCGGCCAGGGCTCGAGCTGCGGGCCACCTCCAGCAGGCTGGTGGCGTAATCGGTGGGACGGGCGCCTTCGCCGAGCACGCGATCGTCGCAGGCGCGCTCGCGCTCGCTGCGCATCGCCGCCGCCGCCGCCCAGGCCAGCGGGTTCATCCAATGCAGCGCGCACGCGATCCGCGCGACGAGCTGCGTGAGCGCGTCGTATCGCTCCACGTGCGCCAGCTCGTGGATCAGGACGGCGCGCCTGTGCTCCGCGCTCCACTCGGACGCGCGGGAAGGAAGCACGATGCAGGGCCGCAGGGTGCCGAACGTGATGGGGACTTCCACCTCGCTGCTCTGGAGCAGGGCGACCTCGCGGCGGACATCGGCCCGCGCGGAGCACTCGCGGAGGAGCTCCAGCCACTCGCGCGCCACCGCGCGCTGGGCCTTGCGGGCGACCGACCGGAGCTGCAGGTCGCCGGCCGCGATGCGCAGGAGGAGCGCCAGCGCGACCGTCGCCCAGACCAGTCGCGCGACGGTTGCGAGATCGATCCGCGGTCGTTCGATGCCGGCCACCAGAGGCGCGGGGCGGGCGGCGACCTCGAGCTTTTCTGCCGCGCGCGGCCGCGCTGCCCGGCGCGTCTGCGCGGGGTTCGGGGGTCGCGCCGGCGGCGCGGAGAGCTGGAGCACCTCCGGTTCCGCCGGGAGCGCCGCCACCCGGATGCGCGGCAACACCGAGCCCGCGAGAGGAAGCGCCAGCGCGCCGGTCAGCGAAGCCGCCCAGATCAAATGCCGGGTCGCGGCCGAAGCCCGGCGCGCGAGGAGCGCAGCGGCGGTGCCGGCGGCCAGGATGAGCGAGGACTTCCAGAACAGCTCGATCAGCGCTTCCATCAGCGGCCCTCCTTGCGCGCCTGCTCGATCAGGCTCTGGAGCCGGTCCAGATCGTCCTTCTCCAATTGCGAATCCTCGATCAGCGCCGCCGCGGCCTCGCGCGCCGACCCGCCGAAGAACGTGCGCACCAGCCGCTCCAGCGCGGACTTGCGCGCCTTCGCGGGAGTGACGGTGGGCAGGTACACGTAGCGGACGCCGTCCTGCACGTGCCGGAGCTGACCCTTGTCCTCGAGGAAGCGCATCATCCCCCGGACCGCGGAGTAGCTCGGCGGATCCGGCAGCTCGGCCCGGACCTCGGCCACGGTGGCGCGGCCCAGCCGGTAGATGGCGTCCATGATCTGCCGTTCCCGCCTGCCCAGCTCCATGCGGCACCCGCCTGCTAATGAATTAGCATGTGCTAACGCATTAGCACATCTGGAGTCAAGCGGAGAGCGGCAGATCGCGAAGCCGTCGCCAGAAAGCGAGCGTCGCGTCGGCTGCCCGGCGCGGAGTGAAGGACAATGCGCGCTCTCGCGCGGCAGCGCCGAGACGGCGCGCGCGCTGGAGATCCCCCAGGAGCGCCTGCAGCGCCGCCGCGATCGCGCCCGGGTCGCCAGGCGGAACCACCCAACCGGTCTCGCCCACCAGCTCGGGGGGCGCGCCGTCGTCGCCGACGACCATCGGGACTCCGCAAGCCATCGCCTCCAGCACGCCGCGACAGGCGCCGTCGTTTCCTTCCCGCAGCCAGACCCCGACGTCGAAGGCGCGGTACGCCTCCAGGAGGCCGGGCCCCTTTAGATATCCGCCGAAGACGACGCGCTCGAGTCCCAATTCCTTCCTGAGCGTCCGGAGCGCCGGCTCGTCCTCGCCCCGGCCGACGAGCACCAGCCATGCATCGCCCAGACCGCGCTGCGCCTGCGCGAAGGCGCGGAGGAGATCGCGCTGGCCCCGCTCCGGCTTCATCCGGGCGACGATTCCCGCGAGCGGGGCCTGCTTGGGGATCCCCCAGCGTGCGCGGAGCTCGGGGGCCTTGCCGGGTGCGAACCAATTGCCGTCGACGCCGCCTTCGACGTGCGCGACCCGCAGGGGATCCAGGCCTTGCGCCAGGAGCGCCGCGCGATAGGAGGCGCTGTGCACGATCACTCCGTCGGATCTCCGCAGCGCCCACAACCTCTGCCGGAGCGCGCCCGGCGTCACGTCGACCCTCCGCTGCGCGGCCCGCACCACGCGGAGGTCGGGATTGCGCGCGCGGCGCCCGGCCCAGAGCGCGAGCGCGTGATCGTGGGCGAAGGCCGCGTGCAGGACGTCGTAGCGGCCCTCGCGCGCCCAGGAGGTCAGCAGCTTCGCGTCGTGGACGACGTCGCGCAGGCGCGCCTTGCGGGAGAGGCGGAGACCCGGCTCCCAGGGGACGCCCGCCAGCGCCAGCGATTCGCCCAGGTTCTCGCCCGGGCGCACCGTGTCGCCGGCGAAGCGCGCGTCCAGACCCTGGGCACGCAGCTCGCGCGCCAGCGAGATCAGCCCTTCGGCGGGCCCGGTGCGGGACGAGCTGGAGACCATCAAGAGCGGCGCGCGGGGCCAGCTCACGCCGAAAGCAGCGGCAGCCGTCCGGCGGAGAGCAGCGGCTCGAGCGCGCTCCACGCCCGATCCTCGCTGAGGTCGAGCATGCAGCGGAAGTGTCCGCGCGGGCAGCGCCTGCGCCCGAAGAAGGAGCACGGCGCGCAGGGGATGCCGGCGAAGAGCATCTCGTGGCCGCGGAAGTCGAACATGGTCGGGTCGGTCGAGCCGAAGAAGGCCAGCGTCGGAACGCCCAGGGCGCGCGCCATGTGCATCGGGCCGCTGTCGTTGGCGACGAAGGCGACGCAGCGGGCGATGAAGCCGCCCAGGCCGCGCAGGTCGAGCTTGCCCGAGAGATCCACCGCTCCGGGCGCGAGCCGCGCGATCTCCGAGCCCAGCTCCGACTCGGACTCGTTGCCCTGGACGGCGACCTGCAGCCCGCGGCCCAGCGCCCGGCGCGCCAGGCCGGCGAATCGCTCCATCGGCCAGCGCTTGGTGGCCCAGTTCGCGCCCGGCGAGAGCCCGACGAGCGGGCGCAGCGGATCGATCCCGGCGGAGCGGAGCACGGCGTCCGCCACCGAGCGGTCCTCGGGCCCGAGGAAGTACTGCAGCTTGCCCTTGGGCAGCTCGCGCCCGACCACCTCCTCCACCGCAGCGTGGTAGCGGTGCGCGAAGAGCATCGAGGCGCGGTACGGGCGGAGCGCGAGCTTGACGGGAAGCGTGTCGCGGAAGTCGCGCTTGTGCCAGATCACCTTGGGAACGCCGGGAAGGAGGGCGCGGAGGATCTTGCTGCGGATCTTGCCGTGCAGGTCGAGGACGACGCTCGGGCGCACGGCGCGCAGACGGCGCGCGTAGGAGAGCGGGCCTTCGCCATCGCGCAGCGAGAGCACCTCGTCGACGTTGGGGTTGTGCTCGACCAGATGGGAAAGGCGCTGCTTCACCGCGTACACGATGCGGGCGTCGGGCCACGCCGTCTTCAGGGCGTGGATGGCCGGGGCGGTCAGCACGACGTCGCCGACGGCGCTGAAGCGGAGGACCAGGACGGTCTTGTTCACGCCGCTTCCGAGAGGAGGTGATACGGGGCGGGAAGCCTGCAATTCGCGAGGGGGATGAGGAAGGTGTCCACCAGCGCATGCTGCCCGGAGATGCAGGCATGCGAGACGCCGTCGGTGAGCACCATCCAAGCGGAGAACGGGGCGAAGGCGAAGCGCTGGTGCGGCGGGGCCTGGAAGGAAGGAGTGTCCTTCATCCAGTTGTGGAACTGCCGCATGCGCCGGTCGTACGGCGAGGTGTCGATCACCCGCGCCATGGGGAACGCGCGGCGCGTGGCCCGCAGGACGCTGCCCAGGGCGCGCTCCGGCAGGCCGGGCTCGAGGCCTCCCCGGCGCACGCCGGCCTCCTCGCCGTGACGCCGCAGCAGGTCCTGGAAGTTGCCCTTGCTGATCCAGACGCGCTCCACCTCGGGATTCAGGTTGACGAAGAAGCGGAGGATCCGATCTCCGTGGGTCGCGCCGTAAGCGCCCGCGTCGACATGGACCAGCTCGTTGCTGGCGTGCGCGGAGAGCCCCCTGCCCTGCTCTTCCATCGGGCGGAAGCTGGAGGTCCCCACCGTCCACCCCCGGGTGAACTCCGGCATCCCGCGCTGGAGGAAGTCGCGCACGCGCAAGGAATGCGCGCGCAGGATGCGAAGCGCCCGATCGAGGATCGGACGCTGCGCTTGCAGGCCGGTCAGCCGCTCGGCCCCGGGGTAATAGCTGACGTTCTTGCGGCGGAGATGGGACGCGAGACCCTGGCGGAGAAACTCCTGATCTTCGCTGGATGGGAGCGGCAACGGGCATCGGGAGAAATGCACGATGCGACCCCGTTCCAGCGCGTCGGACCAGTCGCCCCGGTGGGCTTCGTGCAGCATGAGGGCCGGGCAGGTTAGCACGGTCACGCCGCCCTGCGTCGAAAACCATTCAGTATCGTTGACGGTCTTCTTTGCGGTCCGCTTTGCCCCTTGCCCGGCCGTGGGCGTAGCATCCGCCGCCATGAACATCCGGACGGTCGTCATCGGCGCGGCTGTGCTCGCCCTGGGCGGGTACGCTTACTACGATTACAACAGCGCGGACTCGAAGCACGCGCGCGAGTTCAAAGAGATCGAGCAGCTCGAGCCGGACTTGAAACCGCCGGAATGCTTTCCCAAGGGCCAGAACGCGAGGCTGTTCGCCATCGGGATCCAGCGCGACAAGCGGCCCAGGCAGGAGATGCTGAACGAGGTGGCGCGGCGCTCGGCCATCTCGCACGACTGCATCCGCGGCAACGAGCCGAGGACGGTGGAGCGGGTGGTGAAGGCGGTCGGCCCGGAGGGCGTGCCCGCGTACGTCGAGGTGCTGGAGAAGTGCCCGGTGGTGAAGGACGAGTACCCGGTCTACGCCTGCTTCGCTCTCGACGCGCTGTACTACGAGGGCGGCAAGGACTCCGTCGCCGCGATGGAAAAGGCGCTGGCGAACAAGGACAAGGCGCGGAAGAACGTCTACCTGGGCGCGCTCTGGCGGCTGATGAACGTCAAGGATTGGAAGACCAACGCGCAGCTCGCGCAGATGCTCCCCACCGAGACGTTCTGGGAGGCGAAGCAGCTGATCATCGAGTACGTGCGCAAGCACCGGGATCCGTCCGCGCGGGCGGATCTAGAGAAGGCGTACGCGGCGGAGCCCGAGCTGCAGGAGAAGGGGCTGATCAAGGGCGCGCTGCTGGAGATCGACAATCCGGGGAAGTGCGTGGTGAACGACGAGGGGCGGGCGGAGAGCGGCGTGTGCCGGTACGTGTGCACGGAGAGCAACGGCTGGTTCCCGACGCCCAAGCCCAAGACAGGGTGCCCGCTGGTGATCGATCCGCCGCCCGCGACGGAGGGCGTGAAACCGGGGACGCCGGTGAACGCGGCGAGCACGTTGCCGGCCGCGGGAAAATAGCGCGGCGAAAGCCGCGCTGGCCCGCGGCCGTTCCGCGACGGTTCTAGAGTTGTTGTCGAAGTAGAATGCGCGGGTGCGCATCGCCGTCATCGGGCACGTCGAGCACATCACGCTGGGGCGCGTGCCGGCCGTGCCGCGTCCTGGCGAGATCGCTAACCTTGAGACGCCCCGCTCCTTCCCTGGCGGCGGCGGCGGGGTGGCCTTCTTCCAGCTGACCCGGTCGCCGGCGGAAGTGCTGCTCTACACCGCGCTGGGCGACGACGAGGCAGGCGCCGCGGTCCAGCGCCGCATCTCGGCCACGAGCGCGCGCATCTTCGCGGCGCGACGCCAGAGCTCGCATACGCGGGACGTGGTGATGATCACGCCGGACGGCGAGCGGACCATCGTGGTGATCGGGGAGCCGCTGCATCCCGAGCGCGCGGATCCCCTGCCGTGGGAGGAGCTCGCCTCGTGCGACGCGGCCTACTTCACCGGGCAGGATCCGGACACCATCGTCGCGGCGCGGGCGGCGCGGCTCCTGGTGGTCACCGCCCGGAGGCGGGTGTCTCTGCTGCGATCCGGCGTTCGCGCGGACGTAGTCGTGGGCAGCGCGCTGGACCCGCGCGAGAAGTGCTCGCTGGAAGATTTCCCGCCCGCGCAGCGTCCGGCGGCGCTGGTGCTGACGGAAGGCGCGGCGGGAGGGGTCGTGTACACGGCGGACGGAGGGCAGCGGTTTCCGGCGCCGTCGCGGCCGGGCAAGGGCGGCGGGGCGTACGGCGCGGGAGACAGCTTCGCGGGCGCGCTGACGTACTTCCTGGCGAAGGGCCTTCCAGCGGTCGAGGCGTGCACGCGAGCGGGCCACTACGGCGCCGCGGTGCTGGGCGCGCTGGAGCCGCTCGCCGCGCAGCAGCCCCTGGAGTAGAGGAGTCGGGCTGGTCGGGCCTTTGCGCCGCCAGATTCCGACTCGCAGCATCCAGTACTCAGGGGACCGGGTACCAACGCGATCAAGCCGCTGGTCGTCACGTGACCGCCCGAAGTCCGCCTGGAGAAAGACACGGCGGCAGGCGGGTCCAAACCCGATGAGTTCCACTTGAGGGGTCCACCGTCCAGTAGCGAGGTTTCTCAGGCTTGCCGCCTTCGCCGAAGTCGAGAGCCCCGCACCGACGGCACCAAGCACCGTCATAGATGAACTCGTTCCCGAGGTCATCCGCGCCGCCGAACGTCACCTTCATCCAGTCATGGTCTCCGTCCGCCATGCCGCAGGCGTACCGCCGGGAGGGCGGACTAGTCCAGCCTCTTGTTCCTCCGGGGACACCGCGGCCGGTGGTGCGCCAGCGCGTATCTCACCGGCTACGGCACTGCTCGTTTCGCGGCACACACTTGAAAAGGCGGACATCGATCCTCGCCTCTCAGTGGGCGGCGGCGGCGCGTTTTACAGGCCGGGCAGCGTGTCGAGATTCGCGATCAGCTTCCGCAGCAGCTGGCGCAAGTCTTCCTCCTCGTCGCGCGTCAAGCCGTGCACCGTCGCGCTGCGCAGGTCCGCTGCCACCCGGCGGAGCACGGCGATGCGCTCGCGGCCCTGGGGCGTCAGCCAGAGCCGGACCCGGCGGCGGTCGCCGCGGTCCCCTTCCGCCTTCACCAGCTTCCGGCGCAAGAGCTGTGTCACCGCGCGGGAGGCCGTGGGCGCGTCCAGACGCAGGCGCGCCGCGACCTCGCCCAGCGAAGGCCCCTCCGCTTCGTCGATGTGGATCAGAACCCAGAATTGCTGCGGACTCAGGCCGTGCGGTGCGACCCGGACCTGCACGGCGCGTTTCATGCGCCGCCGCGCGGCGGCGATCAGCAGGCCCACCGGTTCCTTCACCCGGACGGCCTATCCTGAATTCGTTGCGAACACAACCTTCTCCGCCGGCAGCGACTGCCAGAAGTCCCGCAGCGCGCGGTTGACGGCGTCCGGTTCCTCCAGCGACGCGCTGTGGCCGGCGCGCGGGATTCCCAAAAAGCGCGCCCCGCGGATCTGCGAGGCGGTCCGCATCGACCGCTTCGGCTGGATGGCCGCGTCTTCCGCGCCGGAGATCACCAGCGTCGGTACGTGGATCTTCGCCAGCTCCGCGTCGGAGACCGGTTTGCGGAACATCACTCCGCTCACCGCGCGGCGCATCCCCACCAGGTCGTTGGCGAGCAGCTCGCGAACCAGGCCTTTCCTCAGCTCGGCGCGGGCCGCGTCCTTCCGGAACGGGCGCGCGAACATCAGCGGCAGGATCGCCGGCAAGAAGGGCCGCGCGCCGACGAAGCGCGTGAGGAAGTTCATCACGGCGTAGCCGGGCACCTTGCGCCAGAGCTCTCCATCGCTGGCGGAGCCGAGCAGCGCGAGGGATCGCAAGAGCTCCGGCCGGCGGGCCGCGAGCCGGAGGCCCACGAACCCGCCCATCGACAGTCCGACGAAATGCACCGGCGCCGCCCCCGTCTGCTCGATCAGCGCCGCCGCGTCCTCCGCCAGCGTGTCCATGTCGTAGCCGGAGGGCGTGACCTCGCTCCTGCCCTGGCCGCGATGGTCGAACGCGATGCAGCGATGGGCGCCGCGGAAGGCGGCGATCTGGAACCGCCACATCTTCGTGCTCCAGAGAAGGCCGTGCGAGAAGACGACGGGCGCACCCGGTCCCTGGGTATCCTCGACGTAGAGCTCGACCCCGTTGACCTTCACTGGGATTCGCCACGCAGCAGGTAGCGCTGGATCTTGCCCGTCGCCGTCTTGGGGAGCTCCTGGACGAAGTGCACGAGCTTGGGGACCATGAACCCCGCGCAGCGCGAGCGGACGTGCTGGCGGAGCTCTTCGGCGAGGTCGGTAGAGCCGGCCTGGCCTTGCTTGAGCACCACGTGCGCCTGGGGGCGCAGCAGACCCGCGTCCTCGCGCGGCGTGACCGCCGCTTCCAGCACCGCTCCGTGGGACACCAGCGCCGCCTCCACGTCGGTGGGCGAGACCCATTCGCCGCCCGTCTTGAACATGTCGTCCGAGCGCCCGACGTAGTGGTACTCGCCGTCCCCGGTCTGACGGAACTTGTCGCCGGAGAAGAACCATTCTCCCCGCATCTTCGAGCGGGTCTGCTCCCGCCGGTTGAAGTACATCATCGCCGTGCTCGGACCGCGCACGATCAGGTCTCCGGTCTCCCCGGGCCGCACGTCGTCGCCGTGCTCGTCGACGATGCGCACTTCGTAGCCGCCGACGACCTTGCCGGTGGAGTCCGGCCTGGCGCTGCCCCGCCGGGTGGAGACGTAGATGTGCAGGACCTCGGTGGACCCGATGCCGTCGAGGATCTCGGTGCCGAAGCGCGACTTCCAGCGGCTGAACAGCTCGCCCGGGAGCGGCTCGCCGGCCGAGACGCAGAGGCGCAGGGAGGAGAGGTCGTGCGGCACGTCCTCCTGCGCGAGCATCGCCGCGTACAGCGTCGGCACGCCGAAGAAGACCGTCGGCTTCGAGTCCTGGATGGCGCGATACATCAGATCCGGCGTGGGACGATCCGGCACCAGGACGGCGCTCGCACCCACCCAGAAGGGAAAGGCGAGACCGTTTCCCAGCCCGTAGGCGTGGAAGAGCTTGCTGGCGGAGAGGCAGCGGTCGCGCGGAGCCAGCTCGAGAATCGCGCGCCCGTACAGCTCGCAGCAGTGCGGCCAATCCTGGTGCGCGTGCACGGCCGCTTTCGGCCTTCCCGTCGATCCGCTGGTCCAGAGCCAGAACGCCGGCTCGTCGCGGGTGGTGGGCGCCGTCTCCACGCTCTGCGCCGGCGTCTCGGCGATCCACCGCTCCCAGCTCCGCTCTCCCGTCTCGCCCGCCACCAGCAAGCGCCGCAGCGCGTTCCGCTCGCCGAGCGCAGGCTCGATGCGCTCGAAACAGGCGCGCGAGGTGATGAGGACCCGGGCGCGGCTCTCCTCCAGGAAGTAGGCGTAGTCGGCGGGGCGCAAGAGCGGATTGCAGGGCACCGCCACCGCGCCGATCTTCATGGCCGCGAGGTAGCCGGCGGCGAGCTCGGGCGAGTCCGGCAGGATGAAGAGCACGCGCTGCTCCACCTCGACGCCCGCGCGCAGGAGCGCGGAAGCGACGCGATCGACCAGCCCGCCCAGCTCGCGATAGCTGAGGACCTTCCCCCCGGACCAGAGGGCGGGCTCGTCCCCGCGGCCCGCCCGCAGGTTGCGCTCGATCAGCTCGGCGCCGATGTTGAACCTGGGCGGAATGTCCATGGACCCCATCTTAGCCGCGCCGGCCGCAGGCCGGATAGCGGCCACGAATGGCCCTGCATCCCCTAGCCTGGGAGCGTCGCCCGCCGCCACGCCTCCAGGATCCCCTCCCGCGTCAGCACGCCGAGGGGCCGCCCCCCGGCGTCGATCACCACCGCCTCCGCCCGCCCCACCTCGGCCAGCCGGTGCAACGCGGCGCCCAGATCGTCGTCGGGCAGCACGAACACGGCCTGGTGCGCGAACCGCGCCGCGGTCGCGGTTCGGTCGACCTGGGGGTCGAGCAGCGCCCGCCGCGTCTCGCGCACCGAGAGCACCCCGACCACCGCGTCGCCGTCCACCACCGGTGGTGCACGGTCTGATGGGCGGCTCGATCTACACCATCGGCGCGCGCCGATGGTGTAGATCGAGCCGCCCATCAGACCGTGCACCACCGCGGCCGCCGCGCCGCAGGCGACCAGCAAGGGGAGCACGATCTGGTAGCTCCCCGTCAGCTCGAACATCATCAGGACGCCGGTCAACGGCGCGAGCGTCGCACCCGCCGCGACCGCTCCCATGCCCACCGCGGCGTACGCTTCCGGTGAGGAGACGATGCCCGGCATTCCCGCCTGCGCGACGTGGCCGAACGCGCCGCCCAGCATCGCGCCGAGGAAGACGGCGGGAAAGAAGCTGCCGCCCGGCGACCCGGATCCCAACGTGCACGACGTCGCCACGAGCTTGCAGACCAGCGCGATCACGAGAGCGCCCAGCGCGAGCTGTCCGGCCAGCGCGGCGTTCATGGTCTCGATGCCGGTGCCGAGCACGCGAGGGGCGATCAGCCCGATCAGACCGACGGCCAGTCCGCCCGCGGCGGCGCGCAGCTCGGGCCGCAGCGGCAGCCGTCCGAAGCGCTCC
>WNFT01003073.1_pt1 | contig 19853 bp, 23 predicted proteins | sample 5400191 | NCBI WGS metagenome assembly WNFT01 (sample SAMN13153359, study PRJNA577476) | soil metagenome | isolation source: 80 cm saprolite under Madrone tree | place: USA:California | collected 2016-06-14 | reverse complement strand
TTCCCACGGTTATTGGCTTGTTGTATGGCGTGATCACTGTCATTGAGGATTTACGGAGTCCTTCACCCGTTCATCTTAAACTTCCGCTTTCGATTCCTTTCTATGCGTATGGCGCAATCCTCCTCGAAATAATATTGCGCTTGTTTGCCATTACATTCCTGGTATGGCTCTTCTCTAATGTGCTGCTAAGAGGCACGTGGCAGACGCAAGTGTTTTGGATCGCCGCCATCATTGCGGCTCTGTATGAACCGCTTCCTTTTATGAGAGCGGACCTCGCCTCCGTCTCAGGTCTTAGCGTGGCGATCGTATTACTCGAGTGGGCTATACAGCCGCTTTTCCTGGCGAACGTGATTACCGGCTGGCTCTTTAGAAAGTATGGCTTTCTGGCGGCACTGGTAATGCGCCTTTCGTTTTACTTGGTCTGGCATATTATCTACGGCGGCCTAATCTCAACCGCTCGATAAAGCGCAATCGCCCTCTGACTTCTGATCTCCGATCTCCGATCTCGGATCTCCGACCTCTGTTCTCCGACCTCCGACCTTTGACCTCCGACCTCTGATCTCTGACTTCCGACCTCTGATTTTCGCCTTCTGCTTCTGCCTTCGCTTTCCGCGTAATCCGCGTAATCCGCGTAATCTGCGGCCAAATGCTCTTTGTCTATTCACGATTTACGATTTACGAACTCCTGTCACAAAACAACCAGCCGCGGTGTCCTATTGATAACGGCAATCCGGAGGTAAAAGAAATGAGCACGAAAATCATGTGGAGCATCTTGGTTGTGTTGGCTTTGAGCTCGAGCGCGATGGTAGGTGCAGTAAAGCTGTCTTACGCTGATCTTTCCGCTTCATCAACTCAAACTAAGCAGCAATACCCTGTACGCGGCGAAATTAATAAGTCTTATCAACTCGCGCCAAATGCGCATGTTGATGTGAGCGGCATCGAAGGCGCTGTCAAAGTTGAAACCACAAATGGCAATCGGGCAGAAATCCACTTTGTCCGCCATGCACGCACGCAGAGGGACTACTACTGTGAAACCATAGTTGTGCAGGATGGGCCGACCAGCCTTACTATCGAGCATCAGACCGACGCCTCGTGTCGCGTTATCCAGGCTTACGAAGAACTAACACTCATCGTCCCGCAATCGGCCAGCTTGAGCGTTGGTCACATTGAAGGCAATTTCACTATTGGCAAAACTGAAGGCTATCTGCAACTGAGCCACATCGAAGGCAGTGTGCGAGCCGGAGAAGTGCAAGCGGCGCACATCGAGTCGATTGAAGGAGGCGTCACACTTGACGTCGCGCGTTTAGACTCCCAGGGAATTACCGTTCGTAATATTGAAGGTGCGGTTGAACTCCGCGTCGCCGATAACATAAACGCCAATTTGCGTGTGCGCGGAGCGAAGAATGTTGACATCGATCTTCCCAATGCGCCAAATAAACGAATCCGCACGAATTCTTTTCAATCTGAAGACGAAAACTCCTCGCGACGTGGAGGAACCGAGTTGCAACTCGGCGCCGGCGGAGCGAAGATCCTGATCTCAGGAATCGAAGGCAGCGTTAGAGTCCGCGGTCTATAACTACTAAGTCGGTGCTGAGTACTGAGTGGCTAAGTGCTGAGTACTAAGTGCTGAGTGCTGAGTACTGAGTGCTGAGTACTGAGTGCTGAGTACTGAGTACTGAGTGCTGAGTACTGAGTGCTGAGTGAGACTCTTTCTGGTCCGCGCTAATCCGCGTTAATCCGCGGCTAATATTCTTCTTCCATTCACCATTTACGATTCACGATTCACGATTCACGAAGAGCACCCACCCGCTAACGCAGGTGGTTCCGACAATCGATTCACGATTCACGATTCACGATTTACGAACGTCCAGGTCGCTTCAGAAAACGCAGCGCACTAACAACTACCATAACAATCGTCGAACCCAACCCAAGCCAGAACCACCCCGTCAGCGCCACCGCGATCAATTCCGAAGTATGCTCTGCTCTCGTCCGTTCTCGATTCATAAGATAAGCACTCACCAGCCCGGCAATTAAGCCTGTCAGCGCCGAGAGTTCGCGCCTGTCTCTCCAACCTCGCGCTATCCCCAAGAACAGCACCGCCAGCATCAGGAGCGGAATCAACCAGAGCCCGCTGTGGCCGTCGCGTGCGAGGTCAACGCCACTCAGTCTGTTTTCCGAAGCGCCACAACTCAACTGCACCCAAGGCAGGAAAAAGCAGGTCAGCGCAATCAGTGCCATGCTCAAGGTCACGCGTTTGCTATCCATTGTCTTTTCCTCCAGGTGTTGCTGACAGAAGCCCATGCGAATCACTCAAAGAATAAGCGCTGAGGCAGGATTAACCGAAGCACCTCTGACCTCCGACCTCCGATCTCTGATCTCTGACCTCCGAACTCTGACCTCTAACTTCGCACGTCGGCTCGTTTAGAGAATAACGCTGAGGCGGGATTACCCGAAACCGTTTCGTCTATAGCGCTAGCCAGCAGAGGCATCCTGTTTGCATTTAAGAAAGCCGCGCGCCGCGCGTCGAGTCAATCCATTCACGATTTACGATTCACGATTTACGATTTACGATTCACGGCCTTTCTGCTTTCTGCCTACTGCCTACTGCCTTCTGCCTACTGCCTTCCGACCTCCGACCTCCGACTTCTGACCTCCGATGCTGCCGCCTCAATGAAAGGGTCTTTGCATCTTTTTGGATCGAGAGGTTAGCGGGACAGTATTGTCAGCGTGGCGTGAGTTCGATATAAGACCCAGCAGAGTGGCCGATGTGGGGACGGGCTACTTGCCCAGCGGGGCGTTGCCGAGTGAGTGCGGCAACGCCCTTTTTTTCTGACCTCTGACCTCTGATCTCCGACTTCCGACCCTTTCCCAGGATGTTCCTTCCTGTTTCCCTTCAAAAATCGAATTATTGAACCGCCTCTGCAAGGCTCAAGCTAGTAAGAATTGGATCTCCGACTTGGTCCGCACGATAGTGCGGGCAACGCCTGTCTTCCAAATACTCAAGCCGGACGTGCGGCTTAACGGTTCCTTTATTGCCGTCGTACTCCATGTAAACAACGTTACGTAAGGAGCGCGTCCAGTCTGTCAACAAATCAACTGCGATTCCGACGGCGGTCGACGCAAGTACTCCGTTTGGCCAAACTACCTGCGGTCGCGGGCCGGCGTCGCCGTAGCGTTCTGCTTCTTGCGCCAACGCTCGTTCGTTCAAGAAGCCGAGACAGAGCATACAAGGCCCACCGGGCATGGAGAGTATTACCTGGCCGCCCATTCTGGGCGGCTCACCTTCGACGCAGTGCACATCCATTCCTATGTCGATAAGGGGAATGAGGTAGCGTCGAGCTAAGGCTTCAAGTTCGCGTCGTTCTGAGAAGCCGTCAACGCAGCCAAAAATAAGGTCGCAGCCTCGCAATGGCTCCGGCTGCTCCTGCCAGCGGCACGGATATGACTCCACAACGGCGTTCCCTCTCAATCCCTTAATCATTCGCTCCGCGATTTCAATTTTTGGAGTTTTGTGCGCAAGGTCATTTTCTTTCGCGCCAATAAGACGATTCAGGTTGTGATCTTCTGCGACATCGCCGTCATAGTTTCGATAACGAAGGAATCCGATGTGTGCTAGTTGCTGCACGATGTGCGATCCTCCGCCCCCGAGCCCCGTCACGCCGATAACTGCCCGCTCGATAATCTCCTGTAAGTTATCGCCCAGAAAGGATTGTCTCGAGAATCTTTCGTTCGACATGGTTGATCCTAATCAAAGAGTTCGACCGGATAGCCGATAACCGACACGCAGTCAGCCACGATCGGTTCAGTGCTGTTTGGAACCCAAACGCGGCCGATACAATAATCATTGCTGAGGAGAACCATCCCATGAGCTTGCATTGGATTGGCTACCTGCAAACTTGAAACGATGCGCGGAGTTTCTTCAAGATCCATCGAACTGAATCCCGGTTTACCGCGATGCTCGTGACAGTGAACATGAAATAAGCCATCGCCGGTATCGAGCACGCGCTGCATCGCTTCTCGAATCGCGTCGGAATTAATCCGCGCGCCGGAATGGGGGTCTTCGATGTACTGGCCATCGGGTACCGGATAATAGTTCCAGAAGAGTACAAGAGGCTCATCGAAGGTGGCGTTTCCTAACTTCGCCGAAAGGAATCCAACTCGCTCATAGGCGAATTCATGCCTGCGGGCGAGATCTTCCTTCACGCGTCCGTAAAGAGCTCTGGAAATTCGAACGCGAATCATTATCTAAATGCCCTCAGGTGTACACCTACCATCTGCGCTAATCGCAGATTAGTTTCCGGGTACTGCCATGAGATGGCGTGCCAGTTTCGCTCCATGATGCGCGCGGTTGTGGTCCAATTTCTCGGCTGTGGCGACGTGATCACTTGCTCGAAGAACAACCTCGATGTGTAACCAGAGTGGTTCGTCGGGCACAACAACGCGTCAACTTGGCTGGGCGAGCATCCGTCCGGAAGGCGCAGCTGCGGAAGAAAGAAATACAAAATACCGCTTTCTTCATACTTACGCGCCTCCGGCCAGAGGCTTTTCATCTCCTCGATCTGATCGTCTGGAAATTGCATTGGCCTGTCCTTATGACGAACCGCCGGATCGAGGATGACTAATGAAAACTTCTTTGCCCTTGATTGTGACAGCACCGTCGTCAGGGAGCGGGGTTAACTTTCCATCAATTAACTGCTCTAGCTCGTCGGCCAGTGGCACACCACCCAGTTTCTTGATTTCCACGACCGTGTTTCGACCACGGTGTATCGTCTTAACTACCTTGTTGATTGTGATTTTCACCTCGGGTCCCGGCTCGGGACGCGGCGGTTCTGGTTGTTTCCCTTGCGGGAGTTCCTGGGACATGGCGTCCTCCTTAAGGTTCAAACGTTTTCAAAAAGGCTCGATTAATCGAGCTTAAGAAAACGTTAACTGATTTTGCGTGGTATGTCAAGCGTTATCAAGCACACTGTCAAGCACTGGGGATGGGTTCTCTACTGATTGTGGGGCTGCGCCAGCATCCGGCGGACGAGCGCTATCAAGCACTGCTTGACATTGTAAGCGCTCCTAGACTATATATAAGGCATTGGGTTTTCCAAGTCATCTGTAAGTCAGTTATTTGAAAGGAGAGTGACCATGAGTGTGATAGGTGAGGAATTACGTCGCCTACGCCTGCATAAAGGAGTTAGTTTGAGAGATGTTGAGAAAGAGACCAAGATCTCGAACGCCTATCTTTCACAGTTGGAGAGCGGAAAGGCTGAGCAGCCTTCTCCTCGCGTACTTCACAAGTTAGCGGAGTTCTACAAGGTGTCCTACGAGTCTTTGATGGGAGTTGCCGGTTATCTCCGGCCAACACAAAACGGCAACAGCAATGCCGGAACCCCGCTACACACAGCCCTGATGAGTGCTGAGCTGACACCCGAAGAGGCACAAATTGTTTCCCGCTTTGTCGACTTTCTTCGCAAAGAACGTGAAACGAATTAGTCACATGAGAGATTCAAATCAATCAATCGTATACCTTCCTGAAAGCGCGACCGAAATCTTCCAGATCGCGGACCGTACCCTAATTGCCGCCGGCGCTAAGGGCAAATTACCGACGCCAATAGAAGATTTGCTTGAAGCGACGAAGATCGCTCACGAAACGGATCCAGACGGAATGGTCCAAAGGTTTTTTAAATCTCTGGATGAGCGAGGCCGCGCTTTCTTTCAATTCAGCTTGCAAAAAGTTCGAGGCATTGCCGATCTACGGAAGCGAGCAATTTACGTCCCGAGCGACACAGTCCCACGCAAGCGTTTTGCTAACGGTCACGAAATGGGACATCAGCTACTGCCTTGGCATCACATTGCAAAAAAGGGGGGATCTCGCTTTTACCACGATACTGATTACACATTAAGCCCTAACGTTCGAGCCCTCTTCGACATTGAGGCAAATCTTTTTTCTTCTGAGATCATCTTTCAGGGCAGAGAATTCACGCGGCGCGCGAGGGACTATAAACCGTCATTTGATGCCGTGTTTACGTTGGCCGATACGTATGCTGCTTCTAGGCAGGCGACGCTTAGACGCTACGTACAAGAGCAGGATGAAATTCTTGCCGCGATTTCATATTTGCCAAGCAAGTTTCAGATCTGTAGTGACGGATCTTCGACGTTACGCGCCCCATTACTTCTAGGATCCCCCCGCTTCGTTCAAAAGTATTCTGATATTCAAGTGCCGCTCGAACTTGATCCGAATCATCCCTGGGCTCAAGTGCGACAGCTCGAACAAATGTGCGAAGGGACGATTAATCTGCTTTCGGGCGGCACTCCAGTAAACTTCTGGTGGCAAGCGTGGTGGAACTCTTACTCGCTTCTCGTTTTGCTACGCCGCAAACCTGCTTTGAGTATGGTCGGTCGAATAATCAGAAAGTGACTTTTCCCTTATTCCTGTGCCGCGAAGGCGCGGTGGAGAAGGGTTTGAAAGAGATGTCCGGCTTGGCGCTCGGCTTCACATTGTCGCGCACGCAGTCGCTCAAATCGTGAGACCGTTTTTTCAAACTGATCCTGCAGTTCCCGAGGAGGAATCGGGCATGGTAATTCCTCGATTGCTGTCTGACTAATTGTAGTCATCGTCGCAGTATTAGCACGCTGCATAATCCGGCTCTTGCCATAAAATGATCTATAGAGGCCCAGGATATAGAAGGGATTAACTTTTGCCCTGTCAATACGGGCTCTGATGATGTGGCACTCAAATGCGGTCTTCTCGCGGAGTTTAGGTACGATATTGATTTGGCCAACTCCTTCCCGAACCAGAGAGGAGCGCGTAAAGAGCAGATCGTCTATTGCTACCGCATATTTTTTCAACGCCTGTTCGCTCAATTTTGCCCTCCTAAGCTTCGATAGATCTATCGAGATGGTATGGTAAAGATTGTCGACCCAGATAACCGGAGTTCCTGATCCATACATTTCATTTGTTTCGAAAGAGCCATTTGAAAGCGGTAATGCCAGCATGTTCTTAAACAATTCAGTCGGCTCTTTGTTTAGGTACTCAGCGAACACTTCCGAGAAAACCGACCGCAGAAAGTTATCAGTGAGTTCAAGAGCGTAACCGCGCATGCGGCGGAGCCGATGCGCCTCCTCCAGTTGCTGTACGATGCGCTGCTGCGCGTTAAGATTAGGAAATGGGATCAGTTGGCGGTAAGCGTCATCCCGATTTAATCCGGGAACCGCAGCGGACTTGTTCAAACGAGTGAGGTCTAGCTTCAAGAGCGTGAAATAGAGCCAGCGGAGGTCGCATGGTTTCTTTGTTTTTTCCACATAGTAGGTCGTGTCGATTGGGAAACAAGGACCGCCGCTCCAGTTCACTTCTCCAATCGAACCTTTTCTACCAATCACGATGGTTGGACCCGCAGTAATAGCTTTATTGTGCCAGCCCACGACGCCATTCGAGCCGAACACAGGAATCTTCCCGGACTCACGCTTCTCTTCTTTCATGGCTTCGCCGTAGACGAATTCACAAACTTCGCCAAGTTGAATCATGGTCTTCCTTCGATATCTTACCGAAGCTTTTCCAGAGCAGCGACTGCACCTAGGGCTGCAGTTTCGAGCCGCCGCAGACGTTCGAGCGTAGTGGCTGGTTGTTCATAGAATGCTTCATCAGGCTCAATTTGCCGGTACCGGCTAGCTGAGAGATCGTACTTGTTGGTCCTTACTTGGTCTCTATTAACCCAGAATTGGCGGCTGAGTTGATTAATCTCTCTTTCAAGCGGGGCTATACGAACTTGGAGTTCCTCGAGTTCGGCTTCGGCCTGTTCGCGAGCGGTCAGGGCAGAGTCCGCATTTCCATCACTTGCAATCATTTCCTCGAACTTTAACCTATGTATTTCCGCGTAGTGCCGTAGACGATCTTTCTTTAGCGGAGCGATTTGTTCGCTCAGTTGCGCAAGACGGTGCGAGCGCTTCCGTGTGAACTCTGCATCATCGCGATGCTTCCAGCATTCGAGAATGTCGGGGATGTCGTTCTCCGCCACGCGCTGGCGCTTGTCATCAAGCGAGAACCCGTCATGTTCCATATCATAAAACCAGATGCGATCAGTTGTGCCACCCTTCGTAAAGATCAGTACATTCGTGGATACACCTGCGTAAGGTTTAAAGACGCCACTGGGCATCGAGATAACAGCGTCAAGTCGATTCTCTTCGACGAGTTTCCTTCGAGTCTCGACGTGCGCATTGCTTGAGCCAAACAGAACACCATCTGGCGAAATCGCAGCGCAGCGGCCACCCATTTCGAGCAATCGCAGAAACAGATGAAGAAAGAGCAGTTCAGTCTTTCGATACCGCGTTGGTAACGTCGGATTCACGTCAGAGGAATCGATCGCTCCTTTGAACGGCGGATTCGCGAAGACCACGTCATACCGCTTTTCCTCATTGAAAGACTTCGACAGCGTGTCTGCATAGCGAAAGTTAGGATGCGTGATCCCGTGGAGCATCAGGTTCATTGACCCGATGCGCAACAAGGTCATGCCTGAATCATTGTCGTAGCCAGTGATTGCCTGCGTTTGTAGAAACTCCCACCCTTCTGAGCTCAGCAGGTCGCCAGTCAAATGATGGGGCATGCCGTCTTCGTCATACTCGAGAATCTCTTTGCTCGTGTTCTGTTCGAGGATGTATTGGTATGCGTTTACCAGAAAGCCCGCGGTACCGGCAGCCGGATCGCAGATGCGCTCGGTCGCGCGCGGCGCGATCATTTGCACCATCATACGAATGATGTGGCGCGGCGTGCGAAACTGCCCGGCGATCTTGGCCGTTGTGAGTTTCCCTAGCAGATATTCATAGAGGTCACCCTGCACGTCCTGGTTCTGCTGCGAAATCTTCATCCCATCGATCGCTTTGGAGGCTTCGACTAGCAGGCTGGGCTTATTAATCTTGAATTCCGCTTCCTTCATTTGCAGCTCAAACGAACTGCCGGCGCTGCCCATCTCCTTCAATGCGGGAAAGACACTCTCTTTTACAAACTTCAGAGCTTCTTCCGCCTTGAGATTTGTCCAGTAAGACCAGCGCAGTTTGGGATCTTTGAAGAGTGATTCATACTTGACGCCACGACGCCTCGCGGCCTGTTCGCGCGCATTTTCAGCATCGTCCAGTCTCTTCATGAAGAGCAAGTAGGACAACTGCTCGATAGCGTCGAGCGGATTCGATAATCCTCCACTCCAGAGCTTGTCCCAGAGTTGATCAATCTGCGAGCGAAGTGCGGTGTCGGTCAGCATTGATTTACGATCTTTATCAGGCAGCCAGCTCTTCAGTCAAAGCAAGCAACTCGTCAACATCCCCTGGGGTAAACAGTCGGTCGACTGCGTTCAGGCCAAAGGTTTGCAGCGAACCCTCGTACAGATCGGCTGCTTGCAGTTTCTGTCTCTTTTGTAGGAAGACACTTTGCACGGCACGCATGAAGCGAATCTGATCCGCGTTGTACTGATGTCGGGCTATGTGCTGTTCGAACCGCCGTCGGACAATTGTTTCATAGTCTGGCAGCGAATAGAGTTCGAGTATGTGCCTTAGAAAGGCGAGCAGGCTCCCTACTTTCAAGCCGTAGGCTTTACGGATGTTGTCGGTAGTAAGTTCAACATCACCACTGCCGAGTTCTCTTCGCAGAGTCTGCTCCAGCTCAATTAACTGCTCGTCGCTGACCTCTTTGCCTTTGCGAATTGCTTCGATTGCCGGATGCGTGTCCACAAGTTCCAGAATCTTGCGCTCAACACGCTCGCGGTATTCCTGAACAAATATCCGCTCGCCTCCTTCGTTGAGCGTGATGTAGCCTCTTGTCTCGATAAAGTCCGGCAGATCCAGGGTAACAAAGGCGCTGGGTTTGTCGCGCTTGTATCTCATTTGCGGTCCAAGCGTATCGACTATTCCGCTCAGCACTGCGGGAGATGCTTGAGCCAACTGCGATGATAGGCAGGTTTCTATTGCCGCTTTGCAAGTACTCTTTTCATGAACAAACTGAGGTAACAGTTTCACGTCTTCGGCGATTGACTCCAGCAGACTGGGATCAATTTTCTTCGCGAACATCTGGTATTTCAATCGCTCAACCTTGCTGGTGAACGTTGCTTCCGCAACATCGACATCGCTAATGTGGCGCATAAGCGGTGCAACCCTCACGCGTAAGAAATCCAAACTTGCTTGCGTAAGGAACTGCCAGAAATGACCATTCCAAACCTCTTCTATTTCCGGATAGACTTTCTTTACCGAAAATGAGTCAACTGGAATCTCGCTGATTTGCTTGCGAAGATCGGCGACTACACGTTTAAAGTCCTCGGAGTCCTGTTTCCGAAGAAGCAACCTTGCTGTGTTCAGTCGAGTATTAAAGATTCTTACAAGTACAGGGACGGTCTGCGGAACTACGTCTTCGGCCTCCCGGTCGAATTGGTTCTCCCAAAAATCGATAATTTTAAACTCGGTCTTGCCTCCTTCTGGCAATCGATCTGGGTACTTGCACGCCTCGTTGCTTCGTGTTCCTCGGCCAATCATTTGCCAGAGCTTTATTTGGGATTGGACAGGTTTCATGAAGACAAGGTTCATCACTTCAGGCACGTCAATGCCCGTGTCGAGCATATCCACCGAGACAGCAATCCGCGGCAGATCGTTCTTCTTAAACTTTGTAATGAGTCCATCTCCGTAAGTACCGTCGCGAACCCGCTCGGTGTCAGAAGTGATGACCTGCGCCATCTCTCCGCGATACTGCGGGTACATCTCGTCAAATACACCACAAAGCCGCTCCGCATGTTTCTGTGTCATCGCGAAAACTATCGTCTTGGCAGGAAACTGTCCAGACTTATCCTTGTGACAGACATCCATGATCTCTTCCCACTGTTTTCGAAGAGTGTCTTTGTTGCTGACGGTCTTCTCTAAGTCGGTGCCAGAATAATCCAGAGTGTCAGGGTCAATGCCTTGCTCGATTAACGCATTCTTTTCCTCTTCGTTCAGGTCAACTCCCCGTATACCTTTTCTTTGAAACTTCGTCTTGGCCTGATAGACGTTGAAATCGACGAGCACCTTGTCATCGACGGCTTGCTTATAGCTGTACAGAAATGTGGGTTTGTCAAGACAGTCGAACGCCAGGAAAGTATCGCGGTCAATGAAAGTCGCCGGTGTCGCAGTGAGACCGATCATTCGGCCATCGAAATAGTCCATCACCTCGCCTAAACGATTGAAGATAGAGCGATGCGCTTCGTCAAAAATAATTATGTCGAAAAACGCTGGCGAGAATGCGTGATAACAACGGCTGATTGTTTGCAGCGTAGCGACGTACAAGCGTTTGTCCTTATCGATGTTGTGAGTGTAAATCCGATCTCTGGGCTCATGAGGAAGGTGCGCCTTAAAGCCGTCTGTCAACGCCTGATCGACAAGAGCGTCGCGGTCGGCTAGAAAGAGAATTCGCCTGGCCTGATTTGTGCGAAGGAATAGATCGACAAGGCCCATGGCGGTGCGCGTCTTGCCGGTCCCGGTGGCCATCACAAGCAGGGCCCTTCGCTTCCGTTCTTCGAACGCTTCGGCAATTCGGCGGATGGCCTCATGTTGATAACCACGGTTAACTATCTGAGTATTGATGGCTGTTTCGCTAAGCGGCGTCTTGTTCAGACGAAGGAAGAGCAGATTCTCAAGATCCTCTGCAGAGAAGAAACCTGCGATCAGGCGTGGGGCCTCCTCCCCGATGTCCCAGAGATAAATATCGATGCCGTTCGCCATGAATGCGAAAGGCTGAAAACTTTGGCGCTTTTCGATCTCCCTGACGTAGTGACGAACCTGTTCCTTGGCGACGCGCGGATCGCGGCTCATTCTCTTTGCTTCCACGACGGCAATTATTTCCCCGTTTGGCCGGTAGAGAGAATAATCAGTGATGCCATTCCACGGTTCGGCGCCAGCACCGTCTACGGGAATCTCGAAACCCACTTGTGATGCGTCGCTAAGATTCCAACCTGCGGTTGTTAGACTTCCGTCGATTAGCTCTTTTCTAGTGCGGGCTTCATTACGGGGAAGCATATTCGGTCCCAAGTTCTTCTTTCGGATTCCATCGAGGTAATGGGCTGCCTGAGAAGGCGCACTGAACGGGTTCGGGAGCGGACAGGATACAAGGATTCTTGCATGGGAGCAAAGGATTAGGAGCTGCCGAGATGCAGCGCAAAGCCGACCCATCGAGGGTCGGCGAATTTGTTTTTGCAGGTCCCGTGCTTATGCAAGAACCCAGGCATGAAACGACGTGTTAGTACCAGATCCGATTCCAAAGAGTGCACGGGTTCGATAGAATGTCTTTGCTCTGAGCAAATTGGAAGGTAGTTATGTCAATAGTTGATAAGTTGGTGTCGGAAATTCGGGCGCTGCCTGACGTTGAAAAGTTACGCTTGATGGATGCAGTCCTCAATGACCTCGATAAACCGGAACCAGAGATAGATCTCATTTGGGCGGAGGAAGCACGGAAACGATGGGCGGCTTACAAGGCCGGACGCATGCCTACTGTTTCCTACGAAGAGGTAATGGCCAAGCAGCGCCAGCGAGAATATTGGTTTACTCAGTGTAGCGAGCCAAGTGGAGGCGCAAATGCTGTGATACGAGGTGCAGGCGGAGATTTGGGGGTCGAAGAGAGCCCTGGAAAATGAAGGTTCGCATTCATCCGCACGCCAGAGAGCGCATGGCCGAACGCGGCGCAACTGAGGACGAGATCAACGCTACGGTGGAACACGGAGAGGAGTTTCCGGCAAAATTTGGGCGCACCGGATTCCGCCGAAACTTTGTCTACGAGCAAAAGTGGCGTGACCGGCTCTATCGAACTAAGCAATTGGAAGTCATCGCGGCGGCGGAGATCAATGATTGGCTGGTTCTGACCGTTATTGTGCGATACTTTTGACGGGAGAAACGCGATGAAACTAACTTACGATCCACGCTACAACATAGGCTACCTTCGCTTTCAGGAACCGAAAGGCTCTGTAGAAACCATCCACATCAGCGACCAACTCAACGTGGATATCGCGCCCGACGGCACCCTCTATGGTATCGAACTGCTTAATGCGAATGCGCAACTGCGCGGGGAAAATGGCAGCACGTTGCTAGTCGTTAACGAAGCCCTGGACGAGCAGACAGAACTCACCCTCCCCCTCTGAATGTGAAGACAATCAAAGACATGCCGGAGCACAGCCGCCCGCGTGAGAAGCTGCGCGAGAATGGTGTGGCCGCGCTCACCGACGAAGAGCTGGTCGCCGCGATTCTGGGAATGGGTACTGCGGGTATCGACGTCCGCACGATCTCCAGGCAAGTGGCCAGTTTGATTCGCGAACATCGTGAAGGTCTGACACTCGATCATTTGCTTTCGGTGCCCGGCATGGGTCTCGCAAAGGGCGGACAGATTCTTTCCGCCTTCGAACTCGCGCGCCGTCACCTACTGAAGGAGACAGTCAAGATTGAATCCGCGGAGGATGTGCTGCCTTTGCTTACTGATATCCGTGCGAAATCACAAGAGCATTTCGTCTGCATCTCACTTAACGGCGCCAACGAAGTCATCCAGAAACGCATTGTCACAATTGGTTTGCTCGATCGCAGCCTTGTTCATCCTCGCGATGTCTACGCCGATGTGATCACCGATCGCGCAGCCGCGGTCATCTTCGCTCACAACCACCCTTCGGGTGATCTTCAACCGAGCGATGCTGACGTCAGGACTCAGAAGCAGTTAGTCGAGGCGGCAAAGATTCTCGGCATCCGCGTACTTGATCACGTTATCGTGAGCAAGAAAGGGTATTTCAGTTTCCAGGAAGCTGGAATGACTGGATAACTTGTTTATGAAACGAATGTCTGCACTCAGTCTTCGACAACCAAACGCCGAGCAAGTGATGCGCGGCAAGAAGAAGATTGAATATCGAAGCATGTTTACGAAAAAGCGCGAGCGCGTTTACATCTACGCGAGCAAGAAGCCTCACACTGAGCGGTCCTGGAAAGATATAGGGATGAAGCCCGGGGACTTGCCAATTGGAGTACTGGTAGGGACGGTTGAAATTGTTGGTTGCGAATACAAACGTGGTGAGTACTACTGGCATTTGGCGAAACCAAAAAGGCTGAAGCCTATGATCAAACCGAAGAACCATCCTCAGCCTGCGTGGTTCTATCCGTTCTGAGAAAAGCAAACAGTAAACAGCAAAGAGCCGTAAATCGTGAATCGTAAAGCCTTGGTGAATAGGTGGGAGTGGTACGATAATTCAGGCATCACGCCACGATTAATATCAGTGGGAGGCAATCGATGAGTCGGCATCCAAATGGCGCAGAGGATCGCGAAACTGGCGCCACTTTACGAGCGCTGCGCAGAGCAGCCCGACGCGCCAGGGAACTCGGAGCCAGAACGGGAACCCCGGTGTATGTTATCCGGGACAACCGCATCGTTGATCTGACAAAGCAAAACCGCGCAGTTCACCGAAAGCCACCCAGGCAGCGAGAGGCGCGCTAGTGCGAAGCGTGCTAACGATTCCTCACCAATGACCAGAACCAGCAAAGAATTGCCTGAGCACCGCCGCCCGCGCGAGAAAGACGCCGAGTGTTCATGAGCTTATGACAGCAGAGCATTTAACAAATCCGTACGTTCTGTGCATTGACAACGGCGGCTATCCAGAATCTCTGGAAGTTCGCAAAGTCTACGCAGTGGTGCCTGATGATCGTGCGGACGCTCGTCAATACGTTCGCGTGATAGACGAAACTGGCGAAGATTATCTTTATCCGTCGAAATATTTCGTGCCCATCCAGTTGCCACCCAAAGCCGCAAAAATTCTGCCTACCGGAAACTCTCTGCGTAACGGTCGTTCACGTTAACACTATCGCCAATCTGAGTTAACAGCCGTAAATCGTAAATAGATAAGAAACAGTTAACAGCAAACGGTAAACAGCGAGCGCTGTGAATCGTAAATCGTAGATAGAAGAGCTAAAAGCAGAGAAGTAAAGCGTAAATCGTCAGGCCCTCTCATTCCCTTTCCTAGTGCGAGAGAGGATAGACGCGCGCTGACTTCTGACGCCGACCTATGAGCTTTGACTCCTCACGTCCGACCTCTGACCTCTGATCTCTGGCATTACTGTGTGCCGCTGGGTGGGGCCGAGCGCACGTAACCGTCGCGCGCTTTCACTGCAACGTTCGGTCGGTTTACTCGCACCTTAATTTGGCGGCGAGCGGGGCTGCTTGCGTCACTGTCCTGTGGGTAATAGCCAAGGCTATATTGCCGGCGTAGTTCCTCAGCTATCCGGGAAAACGCTTCTGCCAGTTGGGTGGTGTCGTTGGCGCGATAAAGCCGGCCTGCGGTCTTATCGGCCAGGGCCTGCAGATATTGATTTGCGCGATCATAATCCGCTTGAGTTGCGCCCGGTAGCGGACCACCATTCGGGCCAGTGACGGGCGGCGTGCTATAGGTCACTCTCGAAGTGGAAGTGCCAATGCCAAACGGTCCGTTGCTCGTGGTCGTCACCACAGTTGTGCTCCCCTGGCCCACACTCTGCATCGCCCGCAGATAATCCGTCGTGTCGTATTGAATCGGATAGATCAACGCGTCCAGCTCTTCCACTTCACGCATCGTGCTCGGGTAATCTGCTTGAAAGCTCGCAGTGTCGACGCCGTCGGTGAAGAGCACGATCGCCTTCCGGCCTTTGATCTTGTTCAAACGCTCCTTGATTACAAGATGCACCGCGTCATAGAGCCTCGTCGCGTTGCCCATGTTGGCGTTTTGCTCAATGACCGCGCTGATGACGTTCATATCATTTGTTACCTCGGTCAACAGCAGTACTTGATCATTGAAGCTCACGATTAGGACGCGGTCTTGCGGACGTAGTTGTTTTGCGAAAGCTATTGCCGCTTCCTTGATCTGCCACAGGTGAAATGCGGTCGACGGCGAGGTATCAAGCAGAAGTGCAACCGTGAAGGGTTTATCTGCGGGTTCCCAATAGGCTATCGATTGTTCGACGCCGTTCTCGAAAACACGGAAGTCTTCGCGCTGGAGGTCAGGGATGAAGCGGCCCTGGCGATCCAACACACTGACTGGAACTGTGACCAGACTAGTGTTGACGCGGACCACATCGCCTTCAGCCACCTCCTCAGGCCCAGGGTCAACAACCGCTGCTGCGGAGGCAGCTGACGGCGACGCCGTTGGAGGTGTGCCGGCCCATTGTGGTGCGCGCGCCGGTCGCTCTGGTGGATCTTCTACGATAGCGACGTCGTTGCGTGATGCTGAGACGGCGACACGCCGTGGGCGTGAACCCGGGTCCGAGGACCGCGTCGAAGCAGTACTTTTTGATAATGGTGGCGTTGAGGCGACGGGCCGAGAGCCTGTCACATTACACACGGACGCAGTCACAAACGGATCCACGCCATTTGTTCCGGCGCCCGACGCTGCGGCCGACGGGGAAGTTTGCGACGAACCTGATGAATTGGAGGTCGCCGCGTGAGTGTCGCCGGCTTGTGTGGATGGTGACTGCTGCGGTTTTGCGTAGCGCGCCGCGATACTCTCAGAGTATGGATCCTGCTTCTTGAGGACATACGCGCCGTGCGGACATGCCGTCGAAGTCAAATAGGTAATGATCGCGTACCCGGCGGGCACCGACACACCCTGACAAATTATTAGTGTGCGGTCGCGGGATGTGTTGGCTGCGCGGCCGCGGACATTGTTAGTTGAGCGTTTGCCTGTACTTCGCCTCGTCGTTTGGGCAGAGATGACTGAGACGAACAAGGTCGTGACGCTAATTAGGGAAAGAACGACACGAAGTCGATAAGCGACGTGGAGTTTCATAGTCGCACCTCGAGGCTAGTTGCATTTCAATTGTTGACGCTGGAGCCAGTATTATAAGTCTCGAAACGGATTTAGCTCAACATATAGGTGACGAGTGACAGGTGACGGGTGACAGGTAAGAGAAAGAGAGTAAATCGTGAATCGTGAATGGAACGACTGGACGCGCTGCGCGCGCCTTATCGATTCAATACGCGGCCTTTCCACTCTCGCTCGTGGCGTGCCGCGTGAATAACCGCAAAGACGATGATGACATCACCGCGCAGTTGATAAACGATCCGGTAGGGGAACCGATGAGTTAAAAGCCAACGAACCTTTCGGCGCGGATCTCGCAAACGGTGAATCAGCGGATTGGTTGGTAAACTGTCGATAGCTTCAAGAACTGTGCGGGTAAAATCTCTCCAAGGCCGGCTTCCTGATCGTTGTACCATTTAGCGGAAACTTCAATATCGTCGATCGCGTCGGGCCGAATCAGCAGACGATAATTCACTTTCCTAACCGCTCTTCGATTCGCCGCTTAGCATCTTCCCAGGGAATGGACTTCTCGGGATGCTGCTCGATGTCCGCCAAGCGAGCTTCCAGCATTGCCTTCTGCTCCTCAGTAAGAGGGTCGTCGTCATCCAGCCACTCATCCCCGTCCAGTTCGGCAAGTTTCAAGCGGATTTCGCGGCGTTCCTCGGGATTCAGCTTGAGAATTTCGTCCAAGATCTCAGTCTTGCTCATGGGAGAATAATACTCGGTACTCTGTTCGTCTATCAACGCTTGAGGGTGAGGAAGCTGTTTAGGACAATGAAAGTTATCCTGCAACACCCATTGAATACCATTAGACCAACGAGTAACATTCCGGAGTATGACTACAACTTCTGAAACTATGACTGGCGACGAGATTGTCGAACTCTGCCGGCGGCACACGCTCTTTGAATGGTCCGCGCAGGCGGCGGTGGATCCGATTCCGGTTGCGCGCGCGAAGGGCATCTACTTTTGGACGCCGGAGGGAAAGCGCTTCATCGACTTCAACAGCCAACTGATGTGCGTGAACATCGGACACGGCGACGAGCGAGTGGTGCGCGCTATTCAGCAGCAAGCCGCGGTGCTTCCTTATGCCAATCCGTTCATGGCCACTGAGGTACGCGCGCGACTGAGTGTGAAGCTTGCAGAAATCACACCCGGCGACATCGATGCTTTCTTCTTCACCAACGGCGGCGCCGAGGCAAACGAGAACGCTATTCGCATCGCACGCTTGTTTAGCGGGCGTCACAAGATTGGCGCGCGCTATCGCTCGTATCACGGTGGTACGGCGGGCGCTCTAACACTGACCGGCGATCCGCGCCGCTGGGCGGCCGAGCCGGGCATCCCCGGCGTGTTTCGCATTCCCGACTTCTATCACGGCATTCAAAAAGGATCAGACACGACTGAAGAAGTATTGGCACGCACCGAAGAGATTCTTGAACTCGAAGGCGCGAAGACGGTCGCGGCGATCATTGTTGAGCCCGTTGTCGGAACTAACGGCATCCTGATTCCACCAGATGGTTACATGCAGGGATTGCGCGCGCTCTGCGACAAGTACGGCATCCTGCTGATCGCCGATGAAGTGATGGCAGGCTTTGGCCGCACCGGCGAGTGGTTCTCGGTGGACCATTGGAAAGTCGTGCCCGATCTGATCTCGATGGCCAAGGGACTGACTAGCGCATACGTGCAACTTGGTGCGGTCGGGATGCGACGACACATCGCCGATCATTTCGAGAAGAATGTTTTTTACGGCGGTCTTACTTATAACAGTCACCCGCTCGCTTGTGCTGCGGCGTTGGCGACCATCGCCGTGTACGAAGAAGACAAGCTGATCGAAAACGCGCGGCGCAGGGGCGAGTTGCTGCGCAGCCTGCTCGAGGATTTGCAGAGTCGTCACCCGTCAGTGGGCGCGACGCGCAGCATTGGGCTCTTTGGAATAGTAGAGTTGGTACGGAATCGTGAGACACGCGAGCCGATGGCGCCCTTCAACGGCAGTTCCGCCGAAATGCAGGCGCTGGGAAAATTCTTTCGTCAGGAAGGGCTATACACGTTTGTGCGCTGGAATACCTTCTTCACCAACCCGCCGCTGTGCATCACTGAAGCTGAGTTGCGCGAGGCATTCGCGATCATTGATCGAGGCCTGGAGATCACCGATCGCGCAGTGACGTAAGAGCAAACAGCAGACAGCAAACAGCAAGCAGCTGGAAGTCGAGACCATCCACAGATTACACAGAACGGAGAAAACGGTCGCCGACCCGTCGAGGGTCGGCGAAATTGTTTTGTGGGACTGTTTCCCGGGGTGGCGCTATGCTTACCCCGGGCTAAGTTATCGAACGCCTTCGGCGTCAAGCCCGCCGACCTCTGACGTCTGACTTCCGACCTCATCGAGGGGACGGACTCGGTTCCGGCAGCTCGATGCGGGCGTAAAAGATTTCTGTCTTCTTTGTTTTTTCATCCTGGGCCAAAATGATCGCCAGCCCTTCCTCCATCGTTCCATTCTTGCGTTTATAGAAGCAGACGGCGCCGCTGTTGTCTTTGTCTTCTGTGTCGCCAACACAACCCTTATCGTTGGGAGTCCAGCCGGCAGCTTTCATGCGATCGTTTGAATAGAAGGCTTGCACATCTTGCGGGCTCTGGTCGGTGGTGAAGGCAATGAAGTTTATCTTGCCTTGCATCAGGGCCCGGATCGCCAGGCGCGCGCCGAGCGGGATTTCGAGGTCAGCTTTCGTCGCACCCGCGAGCGGCGGCACGTCGGGCCACAAGCTGCTAACGGTTCCGGCCTTGGGGTTGCCGCCGAGGTTCTCTACGAGGCGACAGGAAACGGCGACTGCCAGAACAAGAATAAGAGCCAGGATGGATGTGGATGCTTTCATGTTTGCCTCCGAGGAGTAAATCGTGAATCGTAAATCGTGAATCGTGAATCGTAAATCGTAAATCGTAAATCGTGAATCGTGAATCGTGAATAGTCAGCAAACAGCATTTCAAACTTCTGTCCTCTGCCCTCTGATCTCCGCCCTCTGACCTCCGCCCTCTGACCTCTGACCTCTGCCCTCTGACCTCTGACCTCTAGCC
>WNFT01002120.1_pt1 | contig 19856 bp, 17 predicted proteins | sample 5400191 | NCBI WGS metagenome assembly WNFT01 (sample SAMN13153359, study PRJNA577476) | soil metagenome | isolation source: 80 cm saprolite under Madrone tree | place: USA:California | collected 2016-06-14 | reverse complement strand
CCTTCGACTCTCCTTGTTCCATGCAAACGGCCACCAACCTCATACTCGTTCGTCACCTCGAACCCACGGCCAGACCATACTCCCGCTTTCGACGTGGTACCGCCGATGTCAAGAGAGACGATGCTTTGAGATCCGCCAGAGTAGAACGTGGATGCTACAGCCCCTGCAACTGGTCCTGACTCTATGATACGAGCTGGTTCAAGGATTGCTTGGCGAGAGAGCACAGTCCCACTATTCGACTGCATTACAAACAGAGGCGCGTGAACCCCAAGCTCTTCCAACCCTTGTTCGAGTTTTTCCAGATAGTCTGAGAATAACGGTTGCAGACACGCGTTAACGACGGTAGTGCTAGTTCTCTCGTACTCTCGAAACTCGGGAAGAAGCTCCGACGACAACGAAAGTTTCGTGCTAGGATGTTCTCTCCTGAGTATCTCCCCAAGTTTCTTCTCATGTTTCGGGTTGGCGTAGGAGTGAAGAAGGCAAACGGCAACCGTTCCAATACCGAGTCTTCGAATCGTTCTCGCAACCAAAATAGCCTGCGACGTATCAAGCGGTTCCAGAACCCTACCATCATACGTGACTCTCTCCCTGACCTCGAACCTGTATCGCCTCGGGACCAGTGGAGGCAGACGCTCGACCTGAAGATTGTACAGTTCAGGCCTGTTCTGGCGCCCGATCTCCAGAACGTCTCGAAAGCCCGCGGTCGTGACGAGAGCGGCTCTAGGAATGTTTCCGGTCAGAAGCGCGTTCGATGCGAGCGTTGTCGCATGAATAACGATTCTAACAAGACTAGCGTCAACCTTCTCTTTCTCCAACAATTTTCGGACAGCATCAAGCGCTCCTATCGACGGATCCATTGGCGTGGTCAGGACTTTGATCTTCCAGACCCCGCGCTTCTCGTTCGTGGCGACGAGATCCGTAAAGGTCCCACCAATGTCTATTCCTACCCTGATCATATTTCTTCCAAACCATTTCCTTTCCGCGCATTCAGACAAATTTCATGCTCTTCCCGCAGCGTCCGAGATTCGATAGGTCAGGTTCGGCTATCTCCAACTCTTAATATCGTTCCAGTTCATCCGAAGACGCCGGTTGACTTCAGTGGCTAGATTACAATGACAATTCACGTTCTCCTGACAGCCGACAACCACCTGGATCCATCCGCAGTCCAGTACGGACCCAAACGGTTCGAACGCAAACGCGACTTCCAGCGATGCTTCGAAATTCTAGCTAACTTCGCCTTAGAGAACAAGCCCGACATTCTTCTAATCGGCGGAGATTTCTACGATGGTATTCTGCCTGGCAATCCTACAAGGGCCTTCGTCGCAGAACAATTCAAGCGGCTCCATGAGAAGAACATCAAAACAGTTCTCGTAAGCGGCCACCACGATACTCCACGCAGCGCAGAACAAGGCGCCTCCCCCCTCGCCGTTCATGCAAGGTCCGGACACGTCTACTTCATACAAGAACAACATCCAACAAGTAAGAAGTTCAATTTCGGAAACGAAACTGTCAACGTGACAGGGATTAGCCTCAATCCCTCCCTACCAGCAGATGAAGATCCCCTCGCCGGCTATGAGTTCAGCCGAGACGGCGACATCAACATCTTCCTGACACACTATCCGATCGAAGGCTTCGACGGCTACTTTGGACAAGAGGTCCACATCCAGAAATCATCCATCCCCAGAAACTTCCAACTCTTCGCCTCAGGCCACCTGCACAAACATCAAAGAAAAACCATCAACGGGACACCGGTCATCTATCCTGGAAGCACAGAGAGAGCATCATTCAATGAAGAAGGCGAGACGAAAGGGTTCGTCTGGCTCGAACTTGACAAGTCAGGAATACTCCACCAAGAATTCCATCCAACGCCTGCCCGGCCTATGGAGACCCTTGAGTTCCGAGTGGCTGGTGAGGGAAGCCTCACACGACAAATAGAAGAAGCTCTAGAAAAGAGAATAGACGATGAAAAGATACTTCGCGTAAAAGTTTCCGGAAAAGTCACACTGAACCAGCTCTCCACCTACAAGCGATCCGCACTCTACACCTACGCAGAGGACAAATTCTTCCACATCGAATTCCATGAGGAACAGCTCAACGTACTCACGATGGTCCCATTGGAGTCGCTTCCAAAAACTACTCCACTCCAAGAGCTAGACCGGACATTCCAGAACCTGCTAACAAAAGCAGGCGACCAGGATAGACCACTTGTCCAAGAAGCCTGGAAGCTCACAGTTGTAAAGCTTCAGGAGGAGGGAGTCGACTGAAACTACTAAGCCTCTACGCTCACAACTTCAAGAAACTGAAATTCTCCCAACCACTGCCCTTCTCAGAAGGAATCTCACTAATCACCGGATTGAACGAGAGCGGAAAATCTACCATCCTAGACGCGATCCTATTCGCCCTCTTCGGCCGCATGATACGGCCCAGCCAGAAACCCAGCAACGAAGAAATCCTCACCTACGGAACCGGCGAGGCCCAGGTAAAACTCGAATTCGCAATCGGCGACCTCAAGTACAGGGTAGTAAGAGAGATTCACAAGACCAGACCAAATCGCGCACAGCTCTATGAGCTTGGGCCAAATGGTCGACAAAAGACAGTCGCAACAACCGTTAACGACACAACCAGTGAGGTCGAACGACTACTGGGAGGCATTACCTACAATGAAATTGTCGCAAGCAGTGTCGTCGCACAGAAAGATCTGGAACGACTAATCAAACAGAGACTCGACGACCGAAGGAAAGTTGTCAATGTCTTCCTCAATTTGGACAGTTTCAACAGGGTGCAGGACGAGTTTGATACGGAGCGAGCCAGAATCGAAGGCACGGCTCGAAACCCGGGACAGCTAACAGTTGAACGTGAGCGTCTCCAATCGCTTCAAGAACAAATGAAGAGGTACAAGGAAGCCGAGACCCAACTCTCAACGCTTGCAGGGAAGATCGAGAAGCTTAGGTCAGAACTTGCAGCTTTAGAGAAACAGTTCGCAACCACGGATTCTCTCTACAAGACCCTGAACAAATACGATGAAACGGTGAAGCTCCAGAGATCCCTTCGGCAAGAGATTCAAGACAAGACTCGTCTTGCAGAGACCCTTCAGCGCCAACTATCCGGAATTTCATCCGAACGAAAGGAGCTGGAAAAAGCTCGATTAGAACTTGAACAGTTCTCTGGACTTTCCGAGATAGAGTCCCAACTCACCCAAGCATCGAGCCTGCTTGAAGAATTTCAATCTGCCGAAATGCGCAGAGCGCAGCTAGAGGAGTCCGGAGATAGTCTGCAAGCGAAAATTGCAGAGAAGACAAGAGACGTCTCAAGTCTTGGAAATCCTAAACCGTTAGACTCTAAGCCAAGAAGGGTCTGGACATACCTCATCTCGACCTCAGCACTCGGCGCCGGAGCCATTCTTTCCTTCTTTCTTGGCCTCCCTCAAGTGGCGGTTGCCTTCGGCTCTCTAGCTATCGTCTCTCTTCTCTTACTGTCTAGACAGATCGTCTCGCTTTCCCAACAAGCCAGTAGCTCGAGATACGAGCGGGAACAGTTAGCCAGCTTGCAGCTCGTCCGCTCATGGGAGAACGAGCTTGCGGAGAACCAAGAAAGCCTAACGAAAATCCAGCAAAACATTGCTGAAAGTTCCGAGAAGCTTCTGGGAACACTGTCCTCAATCACACGATACTCTGCCAAGGTCGAATCGTCAAAGGACCCTAAGACCGCCTTCGAGACTGTATCCTCGTTATTCGACAAAGACAGGCAAACCCGTCAGTCTCTCGAAGCTAATGTCAAATTACTCGGCCAGCAATTGAGAGAGGAACCCCAAATCAAAGAACGCCTCGACCTTATCCAGAGCGAGATCAAACAGGTTGAAGAGAAATTCGGCATGGCTCGCTCGCCAGATCTTCCCGAAGGCCTATCCTTCTCCGAAACGCTCCTTGAAGAGACTGCTGATGCGAGAGATGCGCTAAAGGAATCCGTTTCGAGAAATAAGGCCCAGATCGAAGATTCAATTTCCCAACAGCTCGAACTACGCCAGTTACTAGAGGAGAACAGCGGTCTCGATGATCAAGTTCAGACGCAAATGAAGAAAGTGATGCTCCTAGAGAAAGACTGCGCGGTCGTCAAGCTCTCCGTCAAAGGACTTGAACAAACTTCGGAGTCCCTGCGGAATCGTGTCAAGCCTCAGGTCGAACGCTACATGGGGCTCATTCTTCCTGTGATAACGTCCGGAAGATACAAAGCCGTACAACTCGACGAAGACTACACTGTCAGAGTCTTTGATCCAGAGGCTGGAGAGTTCAAGCCCAAGGAAGTTTTCTCAGGAGGCACCGAAGACCAGCTCTTACTGGCAATGAGGTTAGCCTTCGCCCTCGCCTTGATACCGCAAGCCAAGGGCCATAATCCAGAATTCCTATTCCTCGACGAACCTCTAGGCAGCTCTGACAGAGTCCGCCGCGAAGGAATTCTTACACTACTCCACCAAGAGCTCTCACAGAACTTCAAACAGATCTTCCTCATTAGCCACGTTGGAGACCTTGAAGCGGAGGCAGACACCATAATCCAGATGGACAACGGTACGGTTCGCGAGGTCGTCGGGAGAAACTCTCCTCCCCGACAACCAGTCGTGGTCCCTGCTTGAGTTCCCTTAAGATCGTTTGACTATCTGATATACACCGGAAAGCTCGGCGATTGCAAGACCTTCAAAGCCAGTAAGAGAATCTGTTCAGCATTGATCCTGACGTCTCCAACTTCTGAGAGTAGAGATGTCCAAAGCATGTATTTGGTACCTTCGTTCTCAGTTGCTTGAAAGAATCCCAGACCTTCCAGGGAGGATGTTATTTGGTGGAAGCGGTCCGATCTTGATGAGAGACCAACGGTGATCGTCCAGTCGCCTAGATTGTCAAGGTTGACCCCTACAAATGCATCAGAGAGAGCGATTGACAGGCTGGACCCGCGCTTAAGAGAAGCGTCAAACATTGTAGCTAGAGACCTTGGATCTGCGATACCCGTGTCGAGTCTGGACTGCGGCTTCTGGTTCTCTGTAATAGGTTCAGCCCAGCCTCCGTATCTGGATTAACAGTCGTGTTACCTAGCAGACTGCCACGAAGGAAATTCCTCAGATTTCTCCGGTGTTTATATTGGGCTACACTCATTTGATAGCTTCTCCCCGGCGAATTTGACATGTCCATGTTTGACCTTGACGAAGACAAGCTCCTAGCTGAGATAACAGGGAGAGGTGCCCGAAGGATACTGATCCAGCTACCCGACGGTCTCAAGAACGAAGGGACCCGACTGGCTGGTCTAGTTCGAGCTAAGACGGGCGCGGACGTGTTTGTTTCCGCGGTGCCTGCCTGGGGAGCATGTGACCTGTCCTTAGATGCTGCGGCTCGCCTGAAAGCCGAACTGCTAGTCCATTACGGGCATAACGAATTCCTGCGAGACACTTCCAACGGCGTCCCGGTAGTGTACATTCCCGCGAGGAGCAATCATGAGATCATTCCAGTGGTAGAGAAGGCGGTTTCCATTCTTCAAGGCAAGAACATAGGAATGGCCACTACAATTCAGCATCTGCACAAGCTGCCAGAGGCAGTGAGACTTCTTGAGGCGAAAGGATTCAATGTTCATGTTCCTGGGCGAGGCCCATGGTCCCATGAGACGGGCCAGGTCCTTGGTTGTGATTATTTTGGACTCAAGAGGATTCAATCTGAGGTCGACTCATTTCTGATGGTAGGCAGCTACTTCCACGGTCTCGGGGCAGCTCTTTCTGTCGATAAACCGACAGTTCTTGCGGACCCCTACGACGGAACAGTCAAAATTCTTGATCATGATAGGGACCGGATTATCAGGCAGAGATATGCAATGGTGGACAAAGCCAGGATGGCCAGCAATTTTGGAATAATCGTTTCAACCAAGCCAGGACAGAGCAACCCGCAGATAGCTCTCTCAATTCTCAAACAGATCGAGGAAGCGGGCAAGAAAGCGGTCATCCTCTACGCGGATGAGATTGTACCACAGAAACTGCTCGACTTCACAGATATCGATGTCTTCGTTGACACTGCCTGTCCGCGCCTTGCGCTGGACGACCCTGAAAGGTTTCCGAAGCCGATCATCACGAGAGACGAAATCTTGGTCGCTATTGGGGCTTGGACTTGGGAGCAGCTTTTGGAGCGTGGATTGGTCCGCCTATAATTGGAAGAAGAACGAACAGTTTCTAAGCGCCAACTGGAAATTCAGCTTGAAAAGCTGAAGATCCTTCAGAACCCAAAATTAGGACTCGAACAATACCCTGTTTCTTCTGACGTAGCGGTTGAACTGTTGTACATGGCCGGGTTTGAGCATCGCGACCTGCGAGGTCAGACAATCGATCTCGGAACCGGGACGGGGCGTCTGGCAATTGGTGCTGCCATGATGAGGTCCATGAAAGTCGTCGGCGTCGATATCGATGAGACAGCTATCGCTTTGGCAAGAGAGAACGCAGTGGCGGCCGGGGTTCAGGTCGAATGGCTTGTATCTGATATCGATGAGGTTGAAGGAAAATATGACACTGTGATAATGAACCCTCCATATGGGACGCGGTCTCCCCATCTTGATGTCCGGTTCCTTGAGCGCGCTTTCGAGCTTGCTCCTGTTTCGTATTCTATTCACAAGAGTTCGACTAGAAAGTTTCTCAAGAGTTTTATCGCGAAGAGAAATCGGAAGGTTGATGGATTGCGGAGCATGAGTTTGAACATTCCCCATCTGTTCCCGTTTCATCACAAGAAGTGGGAGAGTGTCCAAGTCGATTTGTATCGAATAGTATCCTAGGTGGCCTGCTTCTTCTCTTCGCTTGAATTCGTCGGCGTTGTCGAAGGCTGATCTTGGTTTTGGGCTATTGGTTTGAGAGGTGTCTCTGTTGTGGCTGGAGATCCCAGTGAAGGCAGATTCGGTGATGGATTGGAAATGGTCGTGATTAACGGTAGTTTCGCTCGTTTCGGACGAAGTTTGCCCAACTGCCGACCCACTTTGCGTAGCAAGGCCGGTTGGTTTGACCCGCTCGATTTGGGTTTGCCACGAAGAAGAACGTAGGTGGTCAGGAATGATGTCACTCCAAGTATTACTCCGGTCCAGACGTTGATCCCGGCTAGAAGCCTAAGGCCTGTCTGGTTGACGAATCCTTGAAGATACTGGTTATTGATGTAGTCGAGATAGAGTATGACTCCGAGCCCTATGATCGCAAAGGTTTCGACCGTTACGGCGAGTTTTGTCGTCATCGGGATGGGAGGTATGAGTTTCTCTTCTGGAGTGATTGGCACTCTCCTTATCCGTCCTGGAGCCCACCAATTGAGACGCTTCATGTGCCTCATTATAGACGGTACAAGATAGACTCGGGTGAGAGTCGCGTCGAGAATGACGACTATGAAGAATGCCAGTCCAAGCTGTTGCAGCATAGGTATTTGCGAGAGCATCATGGTTCCGAACGCGCCGGCTGTCACTAGACCGGTAGCTGTGATTATGCCTCCGGTGCGCTCTACCGCTGTCTCGATAGCCTCGTCCTCTTTCGCGCCGCCGACCACGTACTCCCTGATCCTAGTTACCAGGAATATATCGTAGTCAAGTCCCAACCCGAGCATTATCACAAGCAGCATGATAGGTAGTATCCAGATCAATTCCATTCCAATGTAAGTGTGGAAGATGTAGATGACTGCAGCCATCGCCCAGGAGATGCTGAGAAGTATCGTGAAGATGAGCCGCAAAGGAGTGAAGATCGAGCCCAAGGCGATCATCAGAACTACGAATACTCCTACAAGGACTAGCGCTGTCATGTTGAAGTAGTCAGCCGCGCTTGAGTTGGCAAGGTCTGCAACAGAAGCAGTTTCTCCTCCGACAAGCATTGTGGATCCGGCGAGTAGCTCGTCGTTGCTCTGGAGACTGTTGATGTTCTGCCGGATTTTCGTGAGCGTAGTGATGGCCTGGTCCGTATAGGGCTCGTTGGACAGGTTAGCCCAGACCATTGCAGATTTACCATCGCTCCCGAGGAAGGGCTTCATGCTCCTAATCATCGCTTGCTGCTGCGCTGTGTTTAGCTGGCTGAACGATGAGTACGGGATTGGGTCACCCGATGGGTGTGTAAGCCCATAGACTTTCGACACACCGGAGATCGACAATGTCGAATTCTCAGCGTAGGATAGGGATCGCAAAGCAGTAACGTTGATCCAGTTGTCAGTAGCGAGCAGGACTGGCGTTTGCACTATCGTGTAGGTTGGGGTTATGGTGCCTGGTCCGAATCCTCGGACCATGCTGTTGTAGCCGGCCCTGCTCTCAAGAGAGTTGGGAACTTGGGATATGAGGTCATGGCTTGTCTGGCTGGAAAGGACCGTGCTCGTGGCTGGTAGAGTGACCGCTAAAGCAACGATGAGAATTAACTTCGAGTGCTTTGCCGTGAATCTTGCGGCACGTGCATAGTAGCTACTGCTTTTAGCTTTCTTCTTTCTCCAGAGGCCTAGCCCTCCTGGCCAGAATATCTTGTCCCCGAACATAGACAGAATAGCTGGCACTAATGTGAGGGCGACTAGTAGTGCTATGGATATTCCCATCATCACAGCTATCCCGATAGACCGGAGCATTCCAAAGCCAGCAATGGCCAAGCTTCCGAATGCTATGACGACGGTTGCTCCGCTCGTGGCGATGCTCTCGCCTGCCCATGTCACTGCTCGCTCGACCGCATCTTTCTTTCCTCTTCCGATCCGTCTCTCCTCAGCGTATCGGCTGACGAGAAATATGCAGTAGTCTGACCCGGCCCCGAACATGGCGACGGGCAGGAGTGTCAGAATCAAGAAGTGTACGCTGGTGAACCAAGTGCCAATTACGTAGACTAGGCCGAAGGCTATGCCCACTGATATTCCGATTGCGGATACAGGGATTAGTGGGGCTGCGAGGGAGGCGAAGAATATGCCGACGATGACGATGATTAGGAGGACGGTGATGGGGTCTATGCGTTCGACGTCCCTGATCGATTCTGTTTCAATATCATAATTGAACGCGGGTGCACCTGTAACGTAGACTAGGAGGTTTGTGTTGCTGAAGACGTTCGCGTGTTGAACGTCTGTCCTTATGCTTGCGATGCTGTTTTTCGGGTCGGGTCCGGTTGTCTTGAAGTCGAGTATGACCAGCATCGTATCGTTGGAGCCTGAGACGAACTGGGTGTAGACGTCCTTGCTCGGCTGGACGGGGTAGCTGTTGATGTTATAGCTTCGCAGGAGCGTGCCCGCTAGACTCGTAAAATCCCCGAAACTTGCCGAAGAGCCTAGCAAATAGATCTCGCCGATGATAAAAGTCTGGGTTGGAGTTGCGTTCACCGCTTCCGAGAAGCTGTCGACGACGAAGGTCTGAAGCACAGCGGGGTCGTTCCAGTAGTTATTGGGACATGTGGTAGGGCAGAAATTGAATAGGTTGAAGAATCCGGCGGAATCGACAAAGAGAGCGCGGGTTGCAGGGTCTGTTACGCTTGACTGGAAGAATGGCAGAGTGATATTGTAGTACGCTGGCTGATTAACCAGCAGAGGGTTTCCTTTGGTCACATTCTGAGCTCGGGCTAGCGGAGGAGCGACGATTGCAAGCTGTGGCTGGGTATACGAGGGCGCAGTGAAGGTCGTATTCCAAGACTGGTAGAACCGGTTCTGGTAGGCAAGAGCGAGAGGAAGGTAGGCTTGGGGCGTTTGGGAGGATACGGTTAGCCATGTGGACTGGTTGGCTTTCTGGTTGTAGGCAGCGACCTGTGCTTGTGTTATGTTGAAGGGTCCGGAGTTTACTAGTGTCGTCCACTGGGTTACGTAGATTGCAGGTATGCCGAATTCGAGAGATGCGGCAAGGCTGGTCAGGTTCTTCTCTTGATACAGCTGGAGGTGAACCACGTTGGTATAGCCGACGAGTAGCTGGTAGTAGATATCGTAGATGCTTGTGACGTTGCTGAGGTTTGTAATAGTTCGATCGTTGTGAAGGGTCTTGTTGAATGTTAGAGTGAAATCGCGAACATCGTTGCCTCTCACATCCGTCGATGTGATTACCACCACGACGCTACTGCCCTGGCTGATGCTGAACTCTCTGCTGACGATGGATTGAGCGACGCTGGACTCCGAGGTCTTGGGGTTGTACGCGGTCTCGGTATAGACGATGACGCTCTGGACCTGGAGGATTGCTGGGACGCTTGCCGCGAGGGCTACTAGCCAGATTACGAAGACCGCCCGGTTGTGCTTGATGATGGTACGGGCTAGCCTTGTGAAGAGCAATTCATTCCCTCTCTGAGGGTGTGAAACGAGCCCGGAACGGGTCGAGCATCATAAAGCCGTACTGTAACCCTGAACGCTGAGCCGGGGCTAATCCGAGGCGTTGGGTATGTCTATATGGAGAAACTGAGCCCGAATCTAGCGTAGGCGAGCGTGGATGAAGCCGATAAGCCTGCTACTAGCCCAAACTGGTCCCAGACTTGGGAACAAGGAGCGAAACCTGAAGCAGATCTCAGAACAGGCAGCGAAGGCCCGAAAGAAGAACGTTGACCTGTTGATCTTTCCTGAGCTGCATCTGACAGGGTATACTATGCGGGATGAGGTTTCTCATTTGGCAGAGTCGATTCCGGGTCCCAGCACGCGGAAGGTCGAGATTCTTGCGAGGGAGCACGGCGTTCACATCATCTTCGGTATGCCTGAGGAGAGTGAGGTCAAGGGAGTAATCCATAACACGGCGGTTTTTGTTGGCCCCAAGGGCCTCATTGGGAGATATCGGAAGATCCATCTTCCAACGCATTCTGTTTTCGAGGAACGTCGGTATTATCGTCCGGGACAAGAAGCGCCAGTGTTCAAGACTGACATCGGAACGATCGGTTTGAACATCTGTTATGATCTCTACTTTCCCGAGCTGACTCGTCTTCAAGCTCTGCAGGGCGCGCAGCTGGTCGTCTGTATTTCCGCGAGCCCTGGTTTGCGGCGGAGGTTCTTCGAGGGGTTCTGTTTGAGCCGTGCGATGGAGAACGCTGTCTACCTCGCCTACGTCAACCGGGTTGGCATTGAGGAAGGCTTGCAGTTCTGGGGTGGAAGCAGGGTCATAGCGCCTAACGGTTCGGTCCTCGCCCAGTGCAAGTATGATGTGGAGGAGTTCCAGGTCTGTAAGGTGGACTTGGACGAGGTCTCTCGGGCCCGCGCGTTCATCCCGACGATAAAGGACTTAGAGCCCGGCCTGTTTGACCAGCTGAGAACCAAGAGCAGAGAAGCGTAGAATCGCGTTTTCACGAAGGGCGGGGCGCGAAAAATCGACCACCGTCTCGGGGGGCTGGAGTTTTGTTGTAGATTTTGTCGGGAAACGTATGGATATGTCGTTGTTGGACGTTTAACGTCTTAATGACGCGTGCCTGTTCTTGGTGTTGGACGTTTTTCTACGCCGAGCCAGAGAATATCGGTCCAAAACTGCTCCTTAAAACGGCTTAACTGTTACGTTAACTGTATCTATCTCGCCTAGTCGCTCTACTTGCAAAAACCCTCATTTAGCACCCTCAAGTTCCACTCGTACGGTATCTGCTCAATGAAGGGTCGTAACTATCGTTCGCCTTCCGGCCAGGCTTTCACCCGGATGAAGTACATCCACGGGTCACCTGCGCCTAAGGTTTCGAAGTTCAACATGGGAGACCTATCCATGCAGTTCGCCCGAAAGATCCACTTGGTAGCTAGAGAGCACGTGCAGATTCGTCATAACGCGCTGGAATCTGCCCGTGTATCCGCGAACAAGGTTCTAACCGACAGATGGGGAGAAACGGGCTACCGACTGCAACTGTGCGTGTACCCCCACATTATTCTCCGAGAAAACAAGATGATCGCCACCGCCGGCGCTGACAGACTACAGGAAGGAATGCGCCGAGCCTTCGGCAAACCAACCGGCAGAGCAGCCAGAGTCGAAAACGGCCAGGACCTCTTCATCATCTACGTACCCGAGGACGGCATCGAAACTGCGAAGAAAGCATTGGAAGTCGCCGGAACAAAGATGCCGATGAAAACCCGGATCATAGTCGAAGAACCAGTCGCACCACAAACGCCAACAGGAGCCTAACTGGTTACCCAGGCCTGACACTATAGTTGTCCCGGCTTGAAGATATAAGAAAACGACATTCCACTAGTCAGTGGAAGATGCGCAAACCTCGGTGAGCTAACAGCAAAGGGAGCTCACGTTCCTCCAGGATTCGGGGTTACTGCAGATCTCTAAGGGTTTCAACTAGTAACAGAAACAAGCCCCCCTTGGTATTAGACGACTAATAGTGTAGACCGCGGCTTCTCGTAGACTCTCGAGACATCTCTCTTGACTACGTGGTACCCACAGGTCGCGGAGAAAAAGGGGCGTGTAGCCCGGATTGTTGGTTATCTCAAGGCGCGTCCACTGCTCTGCTTGTTGATTCTGACCCCAGGGATTCCTGAGTATCTTTCAGGCTCAAGCAACATGGCCTTCCTGGTACTATCTCCTCCAGTATTCTTTCTCTTTCTCGCTGCGAACCTTGCACTCTACGGTCCAGGCGTCATATTGATCCGTGAAGCCAAGATACGCTGGAACAAAGGCTGGGCGTCCGTCTTCCTCCTAGGCGCCGCCTATGGGATTGTAGAGGAGGGGCTAGCCTTGCGAACACTATTTGATCCAACATCCTCAGTGGTAGGAAATCTAGGTGTCTACGGACACTGGCTCGGTGTCAATTGGGTCTGGACAGTTGGACTGGTGATCTTCCATTCAGTCTTCAGCATAGGCCTGCCAATTTTCATCTTTGGACTAGCATTTCCAGATCTAAAATCAAGGAGCCTCGTTTCGACAAGGGGGATACAACTCAGCATACTCACCTTAGCTACTGACTGTGTCCTCCTTTCGTTACTGGTCAATTATTGGCCAGCTGAGATATGGGGTCTGCTGCTTCTTTCAAGCATCGTAGTAGCATTGCTCGTTGTGGCTGCGAAAAAATTGCCTGCTGACTTTCTGAAGACTGTCAGAGCAGAGCCGAGGTGGAGGCCTCGCGTATTCTTCCTACTCGGAATAGCATTCTTTCCGATATGGCTACTCGCAGGAGGCTTCGCAGCTAGCGCTAACCTCTTCCCGCCTGTCATCGTGGTTTTCGATATCGTTGTCTCGCTCTGGATACTTCGGCTTGTCTTCAGTTCAATGGGAACCAAATTGAATCAAGCCCACAAGGTCGCGTTCGCCTTCGGACTGATCTCTCCGATCATAATCTTCGGGATCGCCGCGAGCGCATCTTTCCCGCTCGTCATAATGAACGACGTGCTGGTCATCCTCTTCTCCAAGAAGATGTGGACGAAATGGAAGGCATGGACATTCACCCAGCATTATTCGCTCATGCAAGGCCTTCCAAGGTTGGGCGGCGATGGAAGTTCTATGCCCTAACCTGATCGGACCAGGCCTCAAGAACCCATAGGATTGTTTCAAGACCTGAGCGATGTCCCGCTGTAGTCTTTGAAGGCCTCTTAACAGAAGAGAGAAACGCTTGAACCAGCGCGCTTTGCGATCTTTTCCGCATGAGCTAATCTAGGCGGGAACGTCGATAGGCTTGAAGAACCTGTATATGCCCGAGACAGATTGAGCGGGAGAAGTTAGAAAGAAAATGAGTGCCAAGAGTATGAAGACAGCTCTCAAGGGAACCAGTATCGAAGAGAAAGACGCCAAGGAGATCATTTCGGGGGTCCAGGCAATGTACGACAAGCTTCCAGGATTCATTCGGCCTATGCTGCCGAGCCTGCCCGACATTCTAAAACGGATTCCTTCTAGCGCTGGAAAGTACACTCTCAACGAGATCATCCAACTTCTAGACTGGGCGTATGAAAGTGGCCAATTGAAGAAATAGAAGAATGTCGGAAATGACCCACCCGTCCAAGGACATCACCGGAACTTCTGGCACGCAACTCTCCGGAAAAAAGATAGCACTCCTAGTGTCAAGCAGCGTTGCATCGTTCAAAGTTCCCGAGATCGCGCGAGAGCTGATGAGACATGGAGCAGACGTGTATACGGTAATCTCTCCATCGACAGAGAAGATGATCGGATCCGATCTTCTCGAGTGGGCTACAGGAAATCCAGTGGTTCGGGAGCTTACCGGCAAACTCGAACATATTGCCCTTGCTGGAAAGAGTCCTGGGCACGTCGATCTAGTCCTCATCGCTCCTGCGACTGCTAACACGATCGGGAAGCTTGCATCGGGAATTGATGACACGCCAGTCACAACGGTGGCTGCGACCGCTATCGGTTCCAAGCTGCCGGTTCTGATCGCTCCAGCGATGCACGAGCCACTGTATGATCATCCAATAGCTCAAGAGAACATTGCGCGTCTCAAGAGGATCGGGGTCGAGTTTGTCGAACCGGAGATTGTGGAAGGAAAGGCGAAGATCGCATCAACCGCCAAGATTGTCCAGGCAGTCATCACACGCCTCTCATCTCAACTCTCATCTCAGAGAAGAGATCTTGAGGGACATAGAGTGCTGGTCACCGCGGGTCCCACGATCGAGCATATCGACCCTGTCAGAGTGATTACTAACCGGTCTTCAGGAAAGATGGGTGTAGCAATTGCAGAGGAGGCCTGGGCGAGGGGTGCTGAGACAACGTTGATTCTGGGACCCGGCTCAGTCACGCCTCCTGCCAGCGTAAAGACTGTCAGGGTTGAAACCACAGAGGAGATGCTTGAAGCCACTCTTCGTGAGTTGAAGAAGGGCAAACACGATCTGGTTTTCGCGGCTGCAGCCCCAAGCGACTATAGGCCATCAAAGCCGGCTGGCAGAAAAATAAGCACGAGAAAGGAGAAGACTGTCGAGCTGGAGCTTGAGGCCACCCCGAAGATAATACGAGAGATTCGAGTTGCGAGCCCAAGTTCGTTTCTTGTAGCGTTCAAAACGGAACACGGCGTCTCGAACGAGCAACTCTTGACAGAAGCGTTTGAGATACTTAGCGAGAAAAGCGCGGATCTCGTCGCGGCCAACGATGTCTCGATTGAGGGTGTGGGGTTTCAGACTGACACCAACGAGCTGTTCGTTGTTGACGAGCGAAAGAAGGTCACACATATCGCCTTGGCACCGAAGCGTGAGGTCGCGCGGCAGCTGTTGGACATTGCAGTAAAGAGATTGAAACGCTAAGGTTAGGGTCCCTCTAACGTCAAAAAGATTGTTCGAGCCGTAGCGGTGCAGACTCGACCTGTAGCGACCTCAGTCAAAGAAACGATTTTCCGGGCTGTCAAACAGGCAAAAAAGGCTGCAGAGAAAGAAGCGGACATTATCTGCTTACCAGAACACTGGTTGCCTGAAAGGACAATTCCATCACCCATGAGTCCTCTTCCAGGGTTGCAATCGATTGCTGAGGAGTACGGTGTTGTCGTTGTGGGAGGAGCCTTCTACGAAAAAGTCAAAGGGCGATTATATCTCAACAGCCCAGTCATCGGTCGCGATGGAGAAATCATAGGACGACAACCCAAAGTTCACCTGTTTCACTTCGAGAAGAAAATTGCTCGTCCAGGAAACGACTACAAGATCTTCCAATTGGATGGGTTCAAGATCGGAATCCTCGTTTGTTATGACGTTGACTTTCCAGAAGCTTCGAGAATACTGACGCTTAGAGGCGCGGACTTGTTGATGTGTCCCTCAAGAATTGTGAAACAAGGAATCGAGCCATGGCATCAATACGTCACAATTCGATCGCTTGAGAACCGGATAGCAGTTGTTGCACCTAACGTCTACTCTCCGCCCCTATTCACTGGACACAGTATGATTGTCAGTCTCAGAGAAGACCCGAAGATGAAGATATCTCACCCGAGGATGCACGTGCTCAAAGATCGACGAGAGGGAATAATCATTGAGGATATTGATCTAACGATTCATGCGCGGCTCCGTAAGGAGCGGTTCGCTGATCGTAGGCCAGAAACGTATGCCTGGAATTGAAAGAGACTGACTAAGAAGAAGATTCGCGGAGTCGTCTTCGACCTAGACAACACTCTCATCCAGTCCAAGAAGGGCGCTCGCCAGGGCCTCCGGATGGTCGCAACCGTCTTCGCGAAACGGTTGAGGAAGGAAGGATACTACTACACCGAGACAAACATGTCCAGAAAACTCCGGCTCATCGATTTGGAAATGCACGGCCGAAAATTTCTGTACAATAGGGATGTTTGGTGGGAGACCCTGCTCAAACAGCTCGGCCTGTCTAAGTTGAAAGGTCCGTGGATTCACAGTACAACTCTTCAATATTGGAAGACGTACGCCGGAGCAAGTCCGATGTTCTCTGACACGATGTCGACAATTCATCGATTGAAGAATGCAGGATTTAGACTCGGAATGGTCTCTGACTCGGACGGGACGCCTCGAATGAAAATGAAGAGAATCCGCCGACAACCATTTCTGAAGTATCTTGAAACAATAGTGGTTGCTGGCGAGGATACGCCAAATGTGAAACCGAGCAGGAGGCCATTCACCTTAATCGCAGAAAAACTCGGCTTGCAACCAAGAAATTGCGTCTACATTGGCGACAATCCAAACACCGACATTCAAGGAGCAAAAGAAGTTGGAATGATGATGATACTCTTGAAACGTCGAGGTCCGAAGGGTGGACATCCAGACTATCTTGCCAGATCGTTGAGCGATGCCGCTAGGCTGTTAATTCGCTAAACTGTTTCCCAACAGACTGTTTCTGGAAAACGATTTTTTCCGAATCACGACCCATCCGTTCTCGAATGATTCCCGAAAAATCTTCTAGCCTCTCGTATCCAGTGAATCGTCGGCCAAGGTCCATTGCGGTCTTAAGAGTGGTTCCGGATCCCAGAAAAGGATCACGTTTCGGGTCCTTCGGCTCGAACGTTCTCAGCCCTCCGTTCCGAAAAATCAAGATGTATTCCATGTCTAGGGTGACGTAGGCATTAGGAGGAAGGAAACCTGAGCCTAGAAATGCTCCTTTCCCCTTATACCGGGGCTTCGTGGTAGGCTTCTTCCAGAGAACATAGGGCAGAGTAACGAGGCCGAGTCGCTCGAAAGTCTCTATCACTCGAGAATGGTTTGGATAAAGATGGAACATACCATCCTTTGTCCGTGTCGCGTCGCCAATATTGATGCATGCGATTCCACCGGGAACAAGGACCCTCTTTACCTCCTTCCATGTCTGGTTTAGGTAGATGTGCATCGCGTCATAGGACTCTGCTGCTTCCTCTCGGAAGAAATCGTCCCAGATACCTACCATCGGGTACGGTGGCGAGGTGACGACAAGATGCACCGAGCTATCAGATAGTTCTTGCATTCGACGGCTATCACCGATGATAACGCAGTAGTCGGTGTTCGCCATAGGCAGATCTCAGTCATCCGATGTATTCAGAACTACCTGAAGATTCTGAATCTTTGTCGCTGCTTTGTTTGAGAGCGGTCTCGATCTCTTTCGCTTGTCCCTCCAGCTCTGTCATATCGATCTGTAGTCCAAGCTTCTTGACGAGGACGCGGAGGATTATCATTGCTGCGCGCGGGTCGATCATGAACCCCGAGGTTTCGCCTGAGAGAAATAGGCCTTTGAGATTTCGGACTTTCGCGAGTCCCGGTATAAGTCCGTTCATCCATGTGACGGCACCGCTGTCAATGATCTTTACACCTAGCTCTTCGAGTTCTTTGACGAGGGCTAGTTCGCTTGCGGCGCCGTAGACTTGTGGATGTTCAGCGATCCTGCCGGTGATGAACGCGCCAACAGTTACGACTGTTTCGACTCCGAGTTTTTCGGCGAGTTTTACGACGGCTTCTGAGAGACGGAAGGCTCCTTCAGGTAGGATTGGTTGCGCGTCTCCGGTATACAGGACGAGGTCGGGGCCGGAGTCTTTGTTGATCCAGTAGAATATTTCGTGCTTCATCAGGTCAGAGGTTCCGTCTGGCTTGAGGAGCAGGCGAGGTGGAAGATAGTCTGAGTAGAGATAGCCCAAGGGGATTGCTTTGAGCGTCTTGATAAGCTGGTCGAGAACGATCTTGGCCACTCTTCCACTGTCCGGGAGGCCGGCTATCAGGACAGGAGTCTTTAGCGTTGGAGCCTCGCTAAGATGGAGATCGATACGTTCTCTCAAATTCTGATCAAGTCTTTCGAAGATAGCGCGCAGAAAGTTGCCTCAATCGGGGCTGATAGACATTCCCATGTTTGCCTGTCTACTGATTTGAGTGAAAAGAGTCTTTACTTTCTCTCCGTAGAATGTTTATATTCGAGGAACCCGGAGCCAACCCTCTCCGCTCTTTAGGTGTCCAATTGGCAAAATTCATGCTGTCCCTCCGCGATGAAAGTTTCGAACTCCTACAAACAGAAGCAGAAGACCGAGGCATATCGATCCAGGAATTGATCAGAGCTGTGATCATCCCTGACTGGGTCAAACTAAACAACGCGACAAAACCCGCTTTCGATAACGGAAACAACGGGCTTCGAGCATACAGATCCTCGCCCCAGGCGCGCGACCAAGAACAAATGTTCCAGCCTGCAATGAGCAGGGTACGATAACACACACGATCACGCTTTCTCCCTCTTCCCCGAGAGTCTTCCGGGCGCACCATCTTCTATTCTTTCGATATTTGCACGATCAGTTTTTCCAGGTTCAAATTGTGATATCGGCGGTGAACGATCAATATGGTGAGGCAGCTCTTGCAGATCGTTGCGGAGTACCCCGCGGCTTCGATCCGAATTAAGCTCTCTTGGGGGACATGCTCTCTCCTAAACGCACAGGTCGCAAGCATCAGCTATCTCAGCTTTAGCAGGACTTTTTGTTGGCACCACCATGTCCTTAAGCATTCAAGCGTCCTAGTCGCCCCATTCTCACTACTCGACGCTTGAAGGCTGTTCCCAGCAACAAACTCCACAACTTTTATGGAGTATCCTTCATAGTCCAACAGGGAAGCGCAATGGGAATAGTCTCTGACATTGAGAAGACCTTGCAGATTCCCCGACTAGGGACCGCCTTACTGGCTATCCTCCTCGGTGCCTTGCTTCTAATGATTCCTTGGTTATTGAACTATCTAATCGCGATAGGCTTAATCATCTGGGGAATCTCGGAGGCGGTCAAGGCGAGTAATACGTCGAAAAGTTCTCCCCCGACGAAGTAGGTCTCAATACAGCCAAAGTATTACGCTAGGAACCGTTCGTGCATCCGGTCATTAGAAGATACAGGAAGAATGATGAGGTCGAGGTTCTCCAGCTCTCGCAGAAATATGCTTCATGGGACTCCACCCCAACTGAAGCTGACATCCAAGGCTTCCATTCGTCCGAGCCTGACTTCTTCATGGTAGCAGAGCTCAACCAAAAAGTAATTGGCGTTGTCTATGGCCATGAGTCAAAGAACGTTCCCGAAGAAGTCCTGAGGAAGTGGAAGGCCACAAGAGTCGGATCCGTCGCGGTATTGGCAGTCGAGGAGAAGTACAGACGGAGAGGAATCGGAACCCAGCTTCTGAAGAGCCTCTTTCAAGCCTTCACCGAGAGGGGAATCGACACGGTCACACTGTCAACACCAGCTGAGGAGATTGCGGCAAAAAGACTGTATGACAAATTGGGATTCGAGACCAGAGGCTATTTCTTGAAGAAGAAACTCGAGCGAAATTGAGCGAACAGGCAGCTAGACTATTTTGCTCGCGACTCGATTCTTCTTCGCATCCTCATAGTTCGAGACTTCTATCAGGTTCAGATCAGGGTCCCGGAAGTACACGGACATCATCTGGCCGAGCGCACCAGTTCTCTTGACAGGGCCTTCTAGTATTCTGACCTTCGATAGTTGGAGACGGTTTACAATTTCATCGATAGGGGTGGTCGTGGTGAAGCATAGGTCGGCTGAGCCAGGAGTAGGTCTGTAGGCTTTCGGTTCGAGCTCCTTGCCCGCCTCA
>WNFT01005957.1_pt1 | contig 19860 bp, 17 predicted proteins | sample 5400191 | NCBI WGS metagenome assembly WNFT01 (sample SAMN13153359, study PRJNA577476) | soil metagenome | isolation source: 80 cm saprolite under Madrone tree | place: USA:California | collected 2016-06-14 | reverse complement strand
TCCATGGGCAGCGTGGCTGCAACGAGATAAGAGAGCTCTTCGGGCGGGGCGCCCTTTAGATTTTTTGGATAGTCGTCGAAGATGAGCGTGTGACAGGCCTCGAATAGTTCGATGAGTTCGCGCTGGACGCGGGGATCGGGGGCTGTTTCGCGATCCTCGAGGTAATCCACCTGGCCTTCGAGGAGCGTGTGGTCCTGGAAAAGATCGAGGACGCGGAACGGGGCGCGGCCGACGGCGAGGATGTCCATGCGGCCGTCGCCGTAGCGTTTTACGACGGCGCGGATTTCTGCGGTGCAACCGACACGCGCTAAACCTTTGGGCATGGAAAGAAGCATGCCGAATTCGGATTTCTCCGCGAGGCAATCTTTCACCATGGCACGGTAACGCGGCTCAAAAATGTGCAGAGGAAGCTCCGCGCCGGGTAGGAGGACGACGTTCAACGGGAAAAGCGGAATGCGTTCTGGCCGCATGGGTCCCAAAGTAAATCATACCAGAGAGGAGGGAAGATGTATGGCGGGGCCGGCCACGGGACTACGACAGATTCACCCAGGCTGCGTTTTGGCGGGAAGATTCCAGGACTGCGGAGATGAAACGCACACCGGCTACGCCGTCGTCCACGCTCGGCACCAGCAGCGACGAGGGTGCGGGAGCGCGCCCCGCATTTCGCGCGGCGATCTGTTCTGCAAGGTCGGCGTAAAGTTGAGCAAACGCTTCCAGATATCCCTCGGGATGGCCGGAGGGGATGCGGCTTGCGTGCTTCGCGGACGCCGTCGCGCCGGCCCCCGAGCGGCTGATCGTAAGGGGCGGCTTCCCGTACGGAGTAAACCGCAAATAGTTCGGATTTTCCTGCCCCCACTCGATACCCGCTTTCTCTCCATACACTCGCAAGCGAAGATTGTTTTCGTTTCCCGTAGCCACCTGGCTAGCCCACAACATTCCTCGCGCGCCGCCGTCAAATCGCAAGAGCATTTGCACGTTGTCGTCGAGGCGGCGTCCCGGCACGAAAATGGAAACGTCGGCCGCGAGTTGATCGCAGCGAAGTCCGGTCACAAAACACGCGAGGTTGTAGGCGTGCGTTCCGATATCTCCGAGGCTGCCGGCAGGACCGCTCTGTGCAGGATCCGTGCGCCAAACGGCTTGTTTTTGTCCCGTCTGCTCGACTGCCGTAGTCAGCCAATCCTGCGCGTACTCCACTTGCACGACGCGAATGTGACCAAGTTCGCCGGCTTCGATCATCTCTCGCGCTTGCCGCACCAGCGGATAGCCCGTGTAATTGTGCGTCAAGCCAAAGATGAGCCCGCTGCGACGAACGATTTCCGCAAGCGTCAGCGCATCCTCAACCGTTGTGGTGAGCGGCTTATCGCAGATAACATGAATGCCCGCCTCCAAAAACGTTTTTGCGGGCGCGAAATGAAGATGATTAGGCGTGACAATCGAGACCGCGTCAATCCGGTCCGGCCTCTTCGCTTCTGCCGCAGCCATCTCCGAAAAACTGCCGTAAGCACGTTCCGGCACGATATGGAGTTCCAGCGCCGCGGCGCGGGCGCGCTCGGGATTGGAGGACAACGCGGCGGCAACCAGATCGAAGCGATCGTCGAGCCGCGCGGCAATGCGGTGCACCGCTCCGATGAAAGCGCCCGTCCCCCCGCCGACCATTCCCAGCCGGAGACGCCGGTTTATTTTGTCAGTTGGCTTTGTGTTTGCTGTCATGACCCTCGTCCCATTTCAATCCAGTCCTAACATCCGGCGATTGGCGCGCTGGTCCGCGCCTGAACTTGCGAAGTCATCAAAGGTGCTGCTTGCCGCCTGAATGATATGCCGCCGGATAAAAGGAGCCCCTTCCGCAGCTCCCTGCTCGCTGCTCTTGATGCAGCACTCCCACTCCAGCACGGCCCACCCGTCAAAACCATATTGTGTCAGCTTGGAAAATATAGCGCTGAAATCCACCTGGCCATCTCCCGGTGAACGAAACCGCCCGGCTCGATTCACCCAGGGCTGATAGCCCCCGTAAACGCCTTGGCGGCCCGTTGGACGAAACTCCGCGTCCTTCACGTGAAACATTCTGATGCGCTCGTGGTACAGATCGAGGAATTCAAGATAATCGAGCTGCTGCAGCACGAAATGACTCGGGTCAAACAGCACCTTGCACCGTGGATGATTTCCGGCGCACTCCAAAAACATTTCGAACGTGACCCCATCGTGCAAATCTTCGCCGGGATGGATCTCGAAGCACAGATCCACTCCCGCTTTGTCAAACGCATCCAGGATCGGACGCCAGCGCGCTGCCAGCTCTTCAAATGCGGTTTCAATCAGCCCGGCGGGCCTTTGCGGCCACGGATACACATACGGCCATGCCAGCGCCCCGGAAAATGTCACATGCGCCGCGAGCCCCAGATTGGCGGACGCACGCGCGGCCAGCAATAATTGCTCGACCGCCCAGGCTTGCCTCGCTTGCGGGTTGCCCCTCAGCTTTTCCGGCGCGAACCCATCGAAGGCCAGATCATACGCGGGATGCACGGCCACCAACTGGCCTTGAAGATGGGTTGAGAGTTCGGTGATCTCGAGGCCGTGCGCGGCCACCGTGCCACGGAGCTCGTCGCAGTAGGCCTTGCTCTCTGCCGCGCGCTGCAGATCAAACAGGCGCGCATCCCAGCTCGGAATTTGCACGCCCTTGTAGCCGAGCCTGGCGGCCCACGAGGCAATGGTCTTCAAACTGTTGAACGGCGCCGCATCGCCCGCGAACTGCGCCAGAAAAATCGCCGGTCCTTTGATGGTTCTCATCGTTCCCTCAACTCCACCCTGCATCCACGATGAAGTCCTGTGCCGTGCATTTTTCCGCCGCGTCCGAAGCCAGGAAAAGAGCCATGTTCGCAATGTCGTTGGGAAGCACACGGGTCTTCAAACATTGGCCGGCCATAACTTCCTTCTCGAATTCAGGCGTATTCCACAATTTGATTTGCCGCTCGGTCCAGACGGCCCCAGGCGAAAGCGTGTTGACCCGTATGCCAAAGGGGCCAAATTCTCGCGCCAGCACCCTTGTCAATCCGGTGATGGAAGCCTTGGCCACGTTGTATACCGGGAGGGGCGTGTGCTTGAGCCTCCAAATAATGGAACCAAGATTCGTGATTGTGCCTCCGCCGAGTCGCTTCATTTGTGGCGCGACGGTTTGCGCCGCGAAAAACATGTGTCGCAAATTCACCGAGATGCGGTCATCCCAATACGCAGGCGTGACCTGGTCCAGCTTGTGACGGTCATCGTTCCCGGCATTATTGATGAGCACACCGATGTCCCCCAACTCGATGCGGATTTTTTCGATAGCGGCTTGCAGCGCCGCGATGTCGCGGAGGTCGCAGGCGATGAAGAGTGGCGCCGTTCCCGTCTCTTTCTGAATCTCAACGATCAGCGCCCGGCTCGCTTCCTCCGCGATATCTACGAAACCCACAAGGGCCCCCTGCGCCGCGAAAGCGCGAGTGAAAGCCGCACCGATACCGCTTCCTCCCCCGGTGATGAAGACCGTCTTGTCAGCGAGGCCCGAGTACCTTGACGGTCTGCCTGTATCCATATTTCTCAGCCGCCACGACTTCGGCGCGAGACGCTACTCTACTCATTTTCCATCTCAAAGGAAATCTCCGCGATGTGCCGTAGTGTTCGTTTTTTTGAGAATGCGGGTTGTGGCTTTTCCTGGATAATTTCGCGAGCTCTACACCGATGCTTTGCGGATTGGCGATTGTCAACGCGAACTCGGCGAGATGTTCAAAGCTAGAATTGCTCTAGCCCCTGAAATACAAATAGGCACCGAGAATGCAAAGAACCACGAGGGCAGAACCGCCGACCTCAATCCAGCTCCAACTGGCGCGCGTGTTTGCTTTATCTTCCCTGGTGGTTGTCGCAAACGTGAGGTTCTTGATGGCTGCGTAGTCCGGCTGCGAAGTCGCGTAGCTCACCGCGACCATAACTACTGCCGAGACCAGCGTGATCAGCACGCTGAAGTACTGGAAATAAATATTGTTGACGATCCATAGGAAAGAGCCGTGCGGGTATCCATTCTGAAATCCCCGCATGCCAAGCGTCACGGGCGTATCCACAATCATCCGGAAAATGCCCAGCATGAAGCCAACCAGCATGGACCAAAGCGCGCCCTGAGCGTTCATTCTCTTGAAGAACACGCCCAGGAAGAACACGACGAAAATGGGCGGGGCCAGATAGCCTTGCACCGCCTGCAAGTAGCCGTAGAGCCCTTGCGCATTTTTGATGACCGGAATCCATGCGAAGGCGATGAACACCATGACCGTAGTGGCAATGCGCCCCATGCGCACCAGTTCATGCTGCGTCGCCCCGGGTTTCCACTTCCCGTACAAATCCACAGTAAAGAGGGTCGAGCACGCGTTGAAAACACCAGCCAGCGATCCCATCAACGCCGAGAGCAAGCCGGCAACTACGATGCCGCGCAAGCCCGGAGGCAAGAGGTATTCCACGAGCATCGGAAATGATCCCTGGGCAATAGAAGGAATCGCGTGGCCGTCCGGCCCGATCATTCCGGCCAGCTCGGGAATCTTGCCGCTTCTCGCCAACGCGAAACACACCATGCCAGGAACGATGAACAGATAGACAGGGGCGAGCTTAAGAAACGAGGCAAAGATGCTCCCGCGGCGGGCTACCGTTTCGTTGGGGGCACCCAGCGCGCGCTGGACGATATATTGGTCCGTGCACCAGTACCAGAGCCCGATGATCGGCGCGCAAAACAGCATGCCAAGCCAAGGGAAATTGTCATTGAAATACCAAGCCTGCTTCACAACATGCCCCGCGGCATTCGTTTCGATCACCGGAGCCCATGTGCCTTGCACAGCAGCGGGAATCAGCGGCTTCCACAGATTGAACATGTCGGAACCGCACCAGTGGCGGAGTTCGCTCCATCCACCCAATTGATGCAACCCATAGAACGTCAGCGATGCGGAGCCCACGATCAGAACGAGGACTTGAACGGCGTCGTTGTAGGCCACCGCCCGCATGCCGCCAAAAACCGTGTAGAGCCCAGTGAGGGCAATTACCAGAACCGAGCCAATCCAAAAGCTGTCGATCTCCATGCCGCCGAGGTTGAGACGAAGCTCGGGCAGAAGCGTGCCGAAGACCACGCCGCCGGCAAAAATGCCCACGGCGATTTTGGAGACGATGAAAGTGATGAGCGAGACGACGGAGAGAACGTAGCGCGAGTTGGCGCTGAATCTCTTTTCCAGGAATTCCGGCATGGTGAAGACCTGCGAACGCATGTAGAAGGGCACGAATACCCATGCGAGGACCAAGAGACACCAGGCGTGCAATTCGTAGTGCGCCAGGGCTACACCGCTGGTCGCGCCAGCGCCGGCGAGGCCGACTACGTGTTCCGATCCGATGTTGGAGGCGAAGATGGAGGCGCCAATGATCCACCAACTCAGGTTGCGCCCGGCGAGGAAGTAATCCGCGGCAGAATCCTTACCCCGGCGAACCACCCACCAGGCCACGCAGAGAAGAACGCTGAAATACAGCGCGATTACGGCCCAATCCAGCGGGGTGAGCCGGGATTTCGCCGCAACCGCTAAAAACAAGGTGGCAAGAGAGGTCATCGCCCGACTTTTCAACGCAATCCGGCGAGAAGGTCGACAGTGAGTTGATCCAAGCGCTCGTAGGGCAAGCGTTTCTTACAGATGGCATCTTTCTCGAAAACATGGGCCAGTAGGGCAGCGGCGCCTTTCTTCGAATACCGCCCGGTCTGAGGAGAGCCATTGCTCCCGGCGGAGATCTCCCGGAGGATGGCTTGAATCTCCTTGTCGGCGTTCCAACGCGCCGCTTTCTCTTTCAGGATCAGATAGGTGCGCATGCAGCCGCGCGCAAAGTCTTTGACGCCGCAGTAATCTTCAGTGCGATAGGCATGCGCATCAAAATGACGCGGCCCGTCGTATTCGACGTCTTCCAGGAACTTTACGAGCCAAAACGCGGATTTGAAGTTCGCGGAACCGAAGCGCAGGTCCTGGTCGTAGCGCCCCGGCATTTGGTCGTTGAGGTCAATATGGAAAAGCTTGCCCGCTTCCCACGCTTGCGCCACTCCATGCAGGAAATTCAAGCCGGCCATTTGCTCGTGGGCGACCTCGGGATTGACGCCAACCATCTCCGGATGATCGAGCGTAGGAATGAAGCCGAGATAATGGCCGGTGGTGGCCATGTAGATATCGGCGCGCGGCTCATTGGGCTTGGCTTCCAGCGCGAACTTGAACCCGTACTTTTGGTCGATGTTGTATTCGCAAAGATAATTGACCGCTTCGCGGAGGCGCTTCACGGCCTCATCTGGACGGCGGCAAGCATCCGTCTCGACGCCTTCGCGGCCGCCCCACAAAACGAAAATCTTTGCGCCCAACTCCGCTCCGAGATCCATGGCGCGCATGGTTTTTTGCAATGCGTAGGCGCGCACCTCCGGATCGTTTGCGGTAAAGGCGCCGTCACGAAAAATGGGGTGAAAAAACAGCGACACGGTGGCCATCGGAACGACGAGTTTGTTTTCGGCGCAGGCCTTTTTGAATTCGCGCACAATGGCGTCGCGTTCCGCAGGAGTGGCGTCGATGGGCACCAGGTCATTGTCATGAAAGTTGACGCCCCAGGCGCCCACTTCGCCGAGCATGGCAGCGATCTCGACGGGAGAAATGACCGGGCGAACGAAATCGCCGAAGGGATCGCGCCCCCGGTTCCCGAGCGTCCAGAGCCCGAAAGAAAACTTATGTTTGGGTTTTGGCTGGTAAGCGTCATTGTTCGTCATGGACTTCCTCCCTGGCTTAGATCGATACATTTACGATCTGAAAATGGATTTCATCGCGGGGTAGATTCGGCGGTAGGCGTTGCCGGCGGTGTTCATCACCGCGACATTCGATGGAATCGGAGAATCGCGTTCCACTACCCGCACAACCGAATCGCAAGCCGCGTCCACGGAGGGCCACATCTTGGCTCCCACTCCGGCAAGAATGGCTGCGCCAAAGGCCGCCCCTTCCTCCGCTTCAACAATCTCCACTGCTTGACCATAGACATCGGCTTGAATCTGCCGCCATAGAGGCGACCGCGCGCCTCCTCCGCCTAAACGAATGTTTTTCACCGGCACTTTCATTTCGGCGAAGATGGTAAACGTATCTTTCAAACTGAAAGCGACACCTTCGAGAATGGCTCGTATTACGTGAGCACGCGTGTGCGAGGCCGTCAAGCCCGCCAGAACTCCGCGCGCGGCTGGATCCAAATGCGGCGTGCGCTCGCCCATGAGGTAGGGAGCCCACAGCAGCCCATCCGCGCCGGGTGGAACCGTTGCCGCCTCGGCAGTGAGCTGCTCGTAGGGATCTCGTCCATCTAACGCGGGAACGCGGGCAAATTGATCGCGAAACCAACGTAAGGAAAGGCCCGCAGCTTGAGTTACACCCATCACATGCCAGCGTTCGGGTACACCGTGGCAGAAAGTGTGCAGCCGGCCTTTAGGATCCATCGCGGGACGATCCGTCGCTGCAAAAACGACTCCTGAAGTTCCAATCGTGGCGCTCACAGCGCCAGGAGCGACGACGCCCATGCCGATGGCGCCTGCAGCCTGGTCCCCCGCACCCGCCACGACAGGTGTTCCAAGCGCCAGGCCGGTAGCTTCGGCGCCCAGGGCAGAGACTTTCCCGCAGACTTCCACGGACTCATACAGCGCTGGCAGCAACGACGGATCGATTTCGCCCGCCTGCAGAACTTCGGTAGACCACTGACGCCGGGTTACATTCAGCAGTAGGGTCCCTGAAGCATCGGCGACATCCGTGGCTTTTTGTTCGGAAGCAAGACTGAACGCACTCGTTTCCAGTTTTCCGGTTCGTTCTCGCGTGTCCATAACAGTTTTGTGACCGTGAAATTCGCAAGGGCTGGATTGCAAGTCAGGCGGATCAACTGCTCGGCTCCAACGCGCTCGGTGAGCTCCCGGCATTGTTTCTCTGTACGGACGTCGCACCAAATCAGCGCCGGCCGAACCACATTGCTTCTGGCGTCCAGCATCACCGCCCCGTGCATTTGTCCAGAAAACCCAACGCAAGAAATTTGCTCTCCTCGCAACTGCCCCGTGGCGAGTGCTTTGTGAATTGCGATTCCCGCAGCTCGCCACCAATCTTCTGGGCGCTGCTCGGCCCATCCAGGCTGAGGCGAGACGAAAGGCTCATGCTCGGCAGTAGCGGATGCGAAGACGCGTCCGTCACCGCCCATGATCAAGGCGCGAGTGCCGCCCGTACCAACATCGATTCCGAGAACGTAGGTTTGCATAGATTTCAAGCGCGTAATGCTCCAAATCGTTTACACGCAGAAACACGACGTAAAGCGACAGCAATACTACCCCCATAGACTCGTTAGACGAAGAAGTGATGCTCGCGGCCAGCAAATTCCCGGTGTATTGGATCCGCTACGCTGCTCGCACAGGGTCAGACCAGAAGTTCAGCCGAGTTCCGCGAGCAAGGCTTCCAGTTCGGAGCGGGCGTGCTGGTCGCCCTTTTTCGCGGCGGCGGCGATTCCGTTGGAGAGGATGTGCTTGGCTTCGGCGGGGCGGGATTCGCGGGCGAGCAGCTGGGCGTACATCAAATAGGCGGGGACATAGTCGGCGTTGTGCTCGAGGAGTGCGCGAAAATGCTTGTCGGCGGCTGCGGGGTCGCCACTATTCATGCATTCCATTGCGAGTCCGTAGCGGGAGAAGGCGTCTCCGGGTTTACTGGCGACGAACTCTTCAAGCATCTGGCGGCGGGTTTTCTTTTGTCCGGTCATTGGGTCGTCCCGTATTATACGGGTGCGAGAGGCGGCGTCCAAACTTGAGCTGAGATGGGGATGCGAATGAAGCGGAACAAGAAAAATGGCGATCAGACGGAAAGTAATTTACCGGGGAAGCCGGTGAGCGCGTCGCGTTCGGAGATGACGGAAATCGTTCTGCCGGCGCAAACGAATCCGCTGGGAAAGCTTCTTGGCGGACAGGTGATGCATCTGGTGGACATGGCGGCGGCACTGGCGGCGCATCGGCATTCGAACTGTTACGTGGTTACCGCCTCGGTGGACTATATCGATTTCAGAAACCCGGTGAACCTCGGAGAGATCGTCACGCTGAGCTCTCAGGTCAATCGTGTGTTTCATACTTGAGCGGAAGCACACGACTACAGCGTATGTAACGTTTGTTGCGATTGACGAGCATACGCGCAGGCCGAAGACCGTGGCGCCGCTGATTGTAAAGACTGCGGGAGAGAAGCGGCGATTTGAGGAGGCGGCGGAGCGGCGCAGAACGAGGCTAGAGCTTCGGTACGGCACAGATTCGACCAAATCGAAATCCAGCTGATGAGATTGCCCGCTTCATTTTTCGAGCGCCTCACGCACTTCATCCGCGACTGCCAAGGCTTGTCCGACGCACGAGCCTATGGCGGGTCCACGCAAGTAATTGCCCGCGAGCCAAATCCCGGGATGCTTCCGCAGAAGTTTGGCGACGGCCGCCAGGCGGTCGCTGTGGCCGAGATTGTATTGCGGGATGGCGCCGGGCCAAACGGTGACGTTGGAAAAGACGGGTTCGGCGGAAATTGCAAGGATGGGTGAGATTTCACGGTGGACGAGACTTGTGAGCGCATCGGCGGTGAGACTTGCGGCGGAAGGATCGGTGGCGCCGCCGACAAAACTTGTTAGAAGGGCGTGGCCCTTGGGAGCGCGGCCAGGGAAGAGAGAAGAATTCCAGACCGTGCCGAGAACGCGGAGGCCGGAAGAGCGAGGAACGAGGAAACCGAATCCGTCGAGAGAATGACCGATACTACTAATGTGATATCCGAGAGAGACGACGGCGACGGGGGCGTAGTCAACGGGAGCGAGGAGCGATTCGAATGATGAATCGAGCCGAGAGAGCAGTTTTTCCGTGACGTCCGTGGGAGTAGCGAGAATCAAAGACTTCGTGGAAATGGACTCCGAGGAGCCATGAGCCTCGAATTGCGCGCTAAACGAACCGCCATTCTGCGCGGAGATTCCTGTGATGGCTGCCCCTGTGTGCAGAGAGGAGCCAAGGATGTTCGAAAGTGCGCGTATCAGAATTTCATTGCCATCGCGGAAAGCCAGGACTGCGGGGCGCTCGCGGGGACCTGTTTTCATTTTTGCGGCACGCAACATGCCCCGGATGATGCTGCCTGAAGATTCTTCGGCTTCGTGTAGGGACGGGAAGGCACTGCGCAGACTGAGACGCTCCGGATCGCCCGCGTACACGCCGGAAACGAAGGGACCCACCAGACGATCGAGAAGCTGCGGAGAGAATTTTCTGCGGACAAAGGCGGCTACCGATTCGTCAGCATCAGGGGGAACGCTCTTTCCGAGGAGATCGCGAACCAAAGCCCATTTGGTGGAAGCATCGATCAGTGAGCTGGTGAAAAAAGCAGGCGGACTCAGAGGAACGGGCCGAAGCGCTCCGTCCACGAGGACGTAACGAGGCGCGCGGGCGGGAGCCTGGACGATTTGATCGGAAATGCCGAGATCCTGGAAGAGCGCCCGGAGCGGGGCGGTGCCGCTGAAACTCTGCGGGCCGAGTTCGAGGAGGAAGCCGTCGCCCGCGATGGATTGAATGACTCCGCCGGGACGGGGCGAGGCTTCGAAGAGATGCGCATCCAGGCCGGTTTTGCGGAGTGCGTAGGCGCAGACGAGACCGGAAATTCCTCCGCCGACCACCAGTGCTTGGACGCGGGGCGTCACGGCGTTCTTCCGGCCATCGCGAGCTCAGAGAGTTTTTGAAAAAAGTGGTTTGGCAATGAGCTGCTGCTTTTCAAGATAGGGATCGAAAATCATCGCGAGATTGCGAATGAAGATCCGCCCGAGCCAGGTGGCGCGAACGTGGTTTTGATCCAGGAGGACAAGGCCATCTTCGCGGAAAGGTTCGAGGCGGCGCAGCTCCTCTTCAAAATATTTGTCGAAGTCGATGCCGAACTCACGAGAGATTTCATCCTTCACTACGACGGTATGGCAAAGCAGGCGATTGATGACGGCGCGGCGGAGGCGGTCCTCGCTCGAAAGGTGATAGCCGCGCATGGTGGCAATGCCGCGGGCGGTGACGGCTTTTTCCCAGGAGGGGATGTCGCGATGGTTTTGCGCGTAGGCGTTTTGAAAGCCGCTGATGGCGGTGATGCCCATGCCATAGAGGTCCGCGCCGGCTTTGGTGGTGTAGCCCTGAAAATTGCGATGGAGCGTGCGGTTCTGCTGCGAGTGGGCGAGCTCGTCGCCGGGCTTGGCGAAATGATCCATGCCGATGTAGAGGTAGCCGGCTTCGAGGAACTTGAGGAGTCCGACGCGGAAGATTTCGAATTTTTCCATGCCTTCAGGGAGATGCGCGGCGAAGGAGCCTTGCTGTTTTTTCAACCAAGGGACGTGAGCGTAACTGAAGAGGGCGACGCGATCGGGAGTGAGTTCGAGGATTTGATCCACTGTGTGCGCGAAGCGGTCCGGCGTTTGATAGGGCAGGCCGTAGATGAGGTCGACGTTAATGCTGTCAAAACCGAGATCGCGTGCAGCGAAGAGCAGGTCGCGCGTCATTTCGAACGGTTGAATCCGATGGATGGCTTTCTGGACGTCGGCGTGAAAATCCTGGATGCCCATGCTGAGGCGGTTGAAGCCGAGCTTGCGGAGAGTTTCCAAATGCTCGCGCGAGGTGACGCGAGGGTCAATCTCAATGCCGATTTCCGCATCCGGGGCAAAGTGAAAATGCTCGCGCGTGAAACCAAAGAGATCCTCGATTTGCGAGGGTGTCAGATAGGTGGGCGTGCCACCGCCCCAATGGAACTGCACGACGGGACGGTCCTTCGAAACGCTGCGGCTGACACGTTCCGCCTCGCGTTTTAAGATTCCGAGGTACGGTGGCGAGACCGCCTTGTTCTTCTCGATGACGACGTTGCACGCGCAAAAAAGGCAGAGGCTTTCGCAGAACGGAATGTGCATGTAAAGGGAGACCGGCGTTTTCGCGCGTTCCGCTTCTTCGTGCACTTTTTCAAGATCGTCAGGGCCGAAAGCGTCATTCCAAACGGGCGCGGTGGGATAGCTCGTGTAGCGGGGGCCGGGACGGTTGTATTTGGCCAGGAATTCCTCTCCAATGTGGAGCTCCTCGAGCATTTTCTGCAGGCTTGGATGCGTGAGGGTCATCGCGACGATTCCTTACCGTGCATGTGCCGCGGGCCGCGCGTCTTGAAAGAGCATTTGCTGGCCGGTTTCAATGAAGAGCTTGGCATTCTCAACAGGTGTGTTCTGTAAAATGCCGTGGCCGAGATTGAGAATGTGGCCTTGGCCGCCAAGGCAGGTGGCAGCGTCTTGCGTCACGGCACGAATCTTTTCTGCGGGGCCCAGCAATACCGCCGGGTCCACGTTACCCTGCAATGCGATTTTCGAACCTAAGGATTTACGAATCTCCGACAGATCCACGCGCCAATCCACGCTTAGAACGTTCGCGCCGGATTGTGCGACCGCGGGGAGCAAATGGTGGGAAGCCTTCGTGTAGTAGATGACAGGCACGGAGTTGCCAAGACCGGAAATGAGTTCCTGGACGGCGGGAAGCGCGAAACGGTTGTAGTCGTCAAGATCCAGCTCGCCGCACCAGGTATCAAACAACTGGACTGCGGCAGCGCCTGCGGCGATCTGAGCTTTAAGATAGGGAATCGTTGCTTGTCCGATGCGATGAAGCAACTCGCGGAAGGTCTTCGGTTCGTGGTAGAGAAAACTCTTGACGGTGGCGAAACCTTCCTTGGTTTTGCCTTCCACCATGTAACACGCGAGAGTCCACGGGGCGGCGGCAAAACCTAAGACCGGGACTGCCGGCCCTACTGCTTTCACGATGCGACGGATAGCCTCCGGCAAAAAATCGGTTTCGGTTTCGGGATCGAAATGCCTGAGCTTTTCGACATCGGCCCGGGAACGCACGGGATTTGGCAAGTTTGGACCGGCGTCGCCGAGTTCGAGGGTCAAGCCCATGGCCTCAGCGGGAATGAGAATGTCTGAAAAGACGATCACGGCATCGACGCCCAGCCTCCGAAAGGGTTGAAGGGAGACTTCCACGGCGAGATCCGGAGTCTTGCAAACTTCCAGAAATGTGTGCTTTGCACGGATTTCGCGGTATTCGGGGAGATAGCGCCCGGCCTGGCGCATCATCCAGACAGGCAGGCGCGGAGTGGTTTCGCCGCGGCAAGCGCGAAGGAACAAGTCTTTCTGGTTGATAGATGCGGTTGTTTCAGTCATGTTCCGCCGGAAGAAGTAAGGATAACAAATCCCGGCCCGTCCTGCTGATGCGGCCCGGTATTGAGGCAGGCGGCGATGCTTGCACGTGCGAGTGTGGGCTATACTCGAAGAGGGAGCACAGTATTTTTTCGTGCTGGACGGGGGACAGGGGCCTCTTCGCGGAAACGAGTATGAACCGAATTGCACTCATTTTGACGGTTACCGACTATCTTCTGAGCCTTGGTTTCTACGTTCGTTTTTTGAACACGGGGCGCGAGCTCATTGGGCGGCTGGGAACTCTGTTCCTGGCGCTGGGGTTGGTGGCACACTATTTCGCGCTTCTGGAGCGATCGAGGGGTTTGCACACTGTCCCGTATCACGATCTATATGGCTCGATGTCGCTGTTCGGCTGGCTGCTGGCGCTGACATACCTGGGCCTGGAGCTATTTCACCGGCAGCGCTCCGTGGGGGCGTTCGTCCTGCCGTTCATCCTGGCTTTCTTTCTCGCGGCGCACCTCGCGACGGCGGACCGGCTTCCACAACCTGAGTTGAAGGGAGCCGTTTTCGCGTTTCACGTGACCTTGAGCATTCTGGCGTACGCGGCGTTCGCTCTCTCGTTTGTACTCAGCCTGATTTTCCTGGGAGAGGAGAGGCTCCTGCGCAAGCACGAGCTTGGGAACATGGTCTGGCGATTGCCGCCGCTGGAGCTGCTGGAGCGCATGAGCCGGTCCAGCGTGTTGGTGGGACTTGTTTCGATCGCGATCGGGACGGCGATGGGATTCGTCTCGGTGGACCGTCTCATGGGCCAGTATTGGTTTTACGATCCGAAATATGTTGTCACGTTGTTCGTGCTCTTGCTGTACGTGCTCTATTTCCGGCTTGCGAGGACCGCGGCATGGCGGGGGGCGCGAGCTTCGAAGCTGTGCATTTTCAATTTTGTTGTGGTGGTGCTGAGTTTTACGGTGGTGAATTTGTATTTGTCGCATAGCCACCGTTATTTTTAGGAGTGATCGAACCGCGGCATGGAAATCGTTCTCGTCGGATTGAATCACCGGACGGCGCCCGTAGAGGTGCGCGAGAAGGTGTCCTTCAACGCGGAACAGGCACGCCGCGCGGCGGATGAGCTGCGCTCCCGCGGAATCCTGGAAGAGACACTGGTGCTCTCGACCTGCAATCGCAGTGAAGTGTACGGCGTGCCGCCGGAGTCTTCGCACGAGTGCGCCCCCGGGCTGTCTTCCTTTTTGAGCGAGTTCCACGCAGTGCGGCCGGAAGCGCTCAGCGGATCGCTCTATCATCACTACGACCGGGAAGCAGTGCGGCATCTTTTCCGTGTTTCGGCGGGACTCGATTCCATGCTGCTTGGCGAGGCGGAAATCCTGGGACAGGTGCGGGAGGCGTACCGCTTTGCGAACGAACAGGGAGCTACCGGCCCGGTGCTGAACCGGATGTTTCAAGGTGCGCTGGAAGTAGGGAAGCGCGTGCGGACGGAAACGGATTTGGGGACGAGACCGATGTCCGTGGCATCCGCGGGAGTGAAGCTGGCCGAGCGCATTTTCGGCAAACTGGAGGAGCGCAGCGCACTGGTGCTGGGGGCGGGCGCCATCAGCGAGCAGGTGATAGGGCAACTCCGAGGCCGGGGCATCGCGAATCTTTTCCTGATGAACCGTTCGCGAGACCGCGCGGAAGAACTTGCGCGGCAGTACGGAGGCAAGGTGGTCGGCTGGGGAGAGTGGGAGACGGCATTGCGATCCCCGGACGTGGTGGTGTCATCGGTATCCGCGGAACAGCCCATTCTTGGCCTGGAAGTGATAGAACGAGCGATGGAAGCGCGGAGGAATCGCGCGCTCTTTCTGATGGATCTGGGGATGCCGAGAAATATCGATGCCGGGGTAACAAAATTATACAACGTGTATGTGTACAACATGGATGATCTCAGCGACATCGTGCAGCAAAACCGCCAGGCCCGCGAAAACGAAATTCCCAGCGCTGAGAATATTGTCGAAGCGCACGTTGGAAAATTTCTCTCCTGGCAGGCGAGTGTGGAACTGGTGAGTCTCGTGGATGAGCTGCGCGCCAGAGTGCAGGAGGAGCGCAACGCATTCGTGAAGGCGCGCATGGAGTCCATGGCGCATCTGAGCGAGCCGGACCGGTTGCGAATGGAAAGCTTGATGGACGAATTGCTGGAGAAACTGCTGCTTGAGCCGGCGCAAAAGTTGCGCGGCGAGAAGGAGCTTCGGCGAAAAATTCAAAACGTAGAAGCTTTGCGGGACTTGTTTCTTTCCAAGCGGGGCAAACCTTGAGGATACTGCGAATCGGCACACGCGGCAGCCTGCTGGCCAAATGGCAGGCGGAATCCATTCGCAAACGGCTGTTCGCGGCGACGGGGGTGGAAGCGGAGATCGTTATTATCAAGACCGCGGGAGACAAAATGCAACAAGCGCCGCTTACACAGATCGGCGGCAAGGGGATTTTTATCAAGGAACTGGAAGAGGAGCTGCTGGACGAAACCATCGACCTGGCGGTGCACAGCGTGAAAGATATTCCCACGGATACGCCTTCGAGGCTGATGTTTCCGGCGGTGTGTCGGCGGGACGACGTGCGGGATTGCCTGGTTGGCTCGACGCTTGCGAGTCTCCGGCAGGGGGCGCGGGTGGGGACGAGCAGTCTGCGGCGCCAGGCACAAGTTTTGCATATTCGGCCGGATCTCGATTTTCGTGACCTTCGAGGAAACGTAGATACGCGATTGCGGAAGGTCGAAAGCGGAGAATATGACGCGATTCTGCTGGCGAAGGCAGGGTTGGACCGTCTCGGCGTGAGCCAGCGCATCGCGGAAGTCCTTTCGCCAGAGGTTTGCATGCCGGCGGTAGGTCAAGGTGCCATCGCTGTGGAATGCCGGTTAAAGGATACGGAAACGGCCGACATTTTGGCGCCGCTGGACGACGCGGAGACGCGAACCGCGATCATTGCCGAGCGCGCGCTGTTGGCCGCGCTGCAAGGCGGGTGCCAGGTGCCGCTAGGGGCGTGGGCGCGCATCGAGCGCGACGAGCTGGTGCTCGAAGCTTGTGTATGTTCCGAGGATGGAGTGCAGTATGTGAAACAGCGGGCCACGGCACCGCCGGATCTGGCGGCAGCGCTCGGTGAACGCATGGCGCGGCTGCTGATTGAAGCGGGTGCGCAATCCATCCTGGAAGAAGTGAGCCGGCAGCGTGGCTGAAATCGCGCGATCTTCTCTGGAGAGCAAACGGATCGTCATCACTCGGGCCGCGCCGCAGAGTGAGGCGCTTGCCAAGGTGCTTGCGGAACTAGGTGCGATCCCCGTAGTCCTTCCGCTGGTGGAATTCGGCGAACCGGAGGATTTTGGCCCGCTTGATGCGGCGATCGTACAATTGGATCAATTTGACTGGATCATTTTTACGAGCGGCCAGGCAGTGCGGGCGTTTGTGGCGCGCAGCATGGATCTTGGGGCTTCGCTGAATCCTGCGGGGAGCAAGTTACGAATTGCAGCAGTGGGCCCAGTGAGCGCGGAGGCAGTCCGAAAAACGGGGCTGCCCGTGGAATACGTCGCCAGGACGCATAGCGGCGTCGGGTTGGCCAACGAATTGGGAGAACAGTTGCGAGGCCGCAGCGTGCTCCTGCCACGGAGTGATCGCGCCAATCCGGATTTGCCCGCAGCGCTGAAGACTCACGGCGCGCAGGTCACGGAAGCGGTTGCGTATCGAACGCTGCAGCCGGGCGAAGTGGACCGGCAGAAATTAGGCAGAATCTCCGCAGGCGAAGCCGACGCGCTCCTGTTTTTCAGTCCTTCCGCGGTTCAGAATTTTGCGGAATTGGTGGGCGTCGACCATTTTCTCCGATTGCAGAACGGCCTGGCAATCACCGCGGTTGGGCCTGTAACGGCCGAAGCCTTGCGCCATCTCAAGATAGAACGCATCGTTGTAGCGGCAGACACGACGAGCGATGCAGTGATTCGAGCATTGGAGAACCATTTTGCAGGTGCGGTAACGCCGTACCCTGCGGGAGCGAAGCGAGGATGAGTTTTCCCATACACCGGCCGCGACGTCTGCGCCGCAATGAAGCGCTACGGAGTCTGGTCCGCGAAACGCGGCTGACCACCGCAAATCTCATTTACCCGATGTTTGTTTGCCCAGGAACGAATGTGCGGCAAGAAGTAAGTTCCATGCCAGGGGTTTATCAGCAGTCGGTCGATCAGATTGCGGAAGAGGCCCGCGAGGTGGAATCCCTGGGGATTCCCGGAATAATTTTGTTCGGATTGCCGGAAAACAAAGATCCGCGCGGCTTGAGTTCGCTCCACGCGCAAGGAGTGGCCCAGAGGGCCATCGAGGCGATTCGCAAGGCTAAATTGAAGCTGCTGGTTATCACGGATGTCTGCTTATGCGAATACACGGACCATGGGCACTGCGGCATCGTGGAGGATGGAGAAGTCGCGAACGATGCGACCCTGGAGATTCTTGCGCAGCAAGCGCTTTCACACGCACGAGCGGGCGCGGATATCGTTGCGCCCTCGGACATGATGGATGGGCGCGTGGCGGCAATCCGCAAGATGCTCGACGCAAACAAATTCGAAAACATCGCGATTCTTTCGTACGCGGCGAAGTATTGCTCGGGCTTCTACGGACCCTTCCGGGAAGCGGCACAATCCGCTCCGCAGTTTGGCGACCGGCGCAGCTACCAGATGGATCCTGCCAATTCACGCGAAGCCTTGAAGGAAGTGAAGATGGACCTGGAAGAAGGCGCGGACATGGTGATGGTGAAGCCCGCGCTGGCGTATCTGGATGTGATTCGCAGGGTACGCGATCAATCCGATGTTCCGGTCGCTGCATACAACGTGAGCGGAGAATACTCCATGGTGAAAGCCGCCGCGCAAAACGGCTGGCTGGATGAAAAGCGCGTCGTTCTGGAAATCCTTACCGGAATTCAGCGCGCGGGAGCGAATATCCTGCTGACCTACCACGCGAAGGACGTCGCACGCTGGCTGAAGCCATGATAATTGGATCGGGAAAAGCATGAGTGCAACGCAAGCCAGGTTGAAGCGCGAGCGCAAGCGGTCGCGGGAGATTTTTGAGCGCGCCGAAAAAGTGCTGGTCGGAGGCGTGAACAGTCCCGTACGGGCGTTCCGTTCGGTCGGCGGGGAACCGCTCATCATCGAGCGGGGAAGTGGAGCGCATTTGTACGACGCGGACGGAAACGAGCTGCTGGATTACGTGTGCTCCTGGGGCGCGATGATTTTGGGACACGCAAACCCGGCCATTAGCGAAGCCATCGCGGAGCAGGCGAGGCGAGGCACGAGTTTTGGGGTGACGACCGAATTAGAATTGGAACTCGCCGAGCTGATTATTAAGGCAATTCCGTTCATCGAAAAAATAAGATTCGTCTCGAGCGGGACGGAGGCGACCATGAGCGCCGTGCGGCTCGCGCGCGGCGTCACCAAGCGTGACTACATTTTGAAATTTGAAGGCTGCTACCACGGCCATGCGGACAGTTTCCTTTCGCAGGCCGGCTCCGGCCTTGCCACACTCGGGATCGCGGAGTGTCCGGGCGTGCCGCAGGCACTCGCGGCTTTGACATTGAACGTGCCCTACAACGATCTAAGCGCCGTCGAAAAGGCTTTTGCACAGCACAAGGGCGAAATTGCCGCCGTCATTGTCGAGCCCATCGCCGCAAATATGGGCGTCGTTCCTCCCGCGACGGATTTTTTGAAGGGATTGCGCGAGATTACGCGCCGCGATAGCGCGCTCCTGATCGTCGATGAAGTGATTACAGGCTTCCGGCTGCACAATGGGTCCGTCCAGGATCTGCTGGGGATTGAAGCAGACCTCACGACGCTGGGAAAAATCATCGGCGGAGGAGTGCCGGTTGCCGCCTATGGAGGACGCGCCGAGCTTATGAACCACGTGGCTCCCCTCGGACCCGTGTATCAAGCCGGAACTCTCGCGGGGAATCCGTTGGCGATGCGAGCGGGCATTGCCGCGCTCAAACAACTGAGCAAGACTGACCCATATGACGAAATGACTCAGTTGGCACGGCGGCTGGTGTTTGGACTTCGCTCGGAACTAGCGGACGCCGGGATCGCTGCTCAAATCAATGCGATTGGATCGCTCGCCACGATCTTCTTCACCTCGGGGCCCGTCCGCAATTACACCGACGCCAAGCGCTCGGATACGAAGCGCTACGCCAGATTTTTCCGCGAGATGTTGGATCGAGGCATCTTCCTTGCACCATCACAATTTGAGGCCACCTTTATCTCTGCGGCGCACACTTCTGCTGACATCGACCTTACGCTGGCCGGGGCACACGAATCGTTGCAAGCCATTTCAACTGATTCTGCGGTTTAATCTGGCGGAAGGAGAGTAGAGGAATGAGCGAGGGTATCGAACTTCCGGAGGTTCATCACGGTGGCGAGGAAGGGCCGCTGGTCCTGCCCGTGTCCATCACGATCTCCATTATGGCGGTTCTTGTGGCATCAGTGGCCTTGGTAGGCCATCGCACGCATACGGAAGAATTGCTCCGTCAGAGTCAGGCTTCTGACCGGTGGGCGCAATACCAGGCCAAGAGCGTGCGGCTTCACGAGACGCAGGGATTCTCCGATGTACTGAATATCGTCGCCTCGCTGGA
>WNFT01001473.1_pt1 | contig 19873 bp, 12 predicted proteins | sample 5400191 | NCBI WGS metagenome assembly WNFT01 (sample SAMN13153359, study PRJNA577476) | soil metagenome | isolation source: 80 cm saprolite under Madrone tree | place: USA:California | collected 2016-06-14 | reverse complement strand
GCCGACCCGGTACGACTGTGGCGCGTCCCGGAACCGCTGCCTCGGACGCTGGTGGTGGGGGGCGCACGAACGGCCGGCCCCCTGGAGGCGCTGACCCTGCTCGCCGACGGGAGCGTGGACCCGAGACGGGAGGTACTCCTGACGGACGGAGGAGTCGTCGAGCCGCCTCCCGGCTTCCAGGCCACGACCCGCATCGTCGAGGAACGCCCGGGCTTCCTGAAGCTCGAGGCGGTGTCTTCGCACCCCGGCCACCTCGTCGTCCTGGACGCGTACGCTCCGGGATGGCGGGCCGAGGTCGACGGGCGTCCCGCCCCGCTCTTGCAGGCCGACGGCGTCTTCCGGGCGGTTCCGTTACCGCCGGGGCGCCACCAGGTCGAATGCCGCTATCGTCCGGCCTCGCTTGCATGGGGGGGCGTGGTTTCCCTCGGCGTCGCGCTCGGGATGGCGGCCACCTTCGCGCGGCGCGCGGCGTCTCCACCGAGGTAGAGGCGCCGGCTCGTGGGCCCCGCGCCTCGACGCGCGGCCTCGCGGTTCACAGGAACTTGAGCTTTCGGGCCGCGAAGACGCTCATGCGCAGCAACAGCCAGCCGTGCCGGAAGCGCGAGATGTTGGTCTCGCCGTACTGGCGCTCGTGATACCGCACGGCCAGGTCCACGATCCGGAGGTTCAGGCGGGCGGCCCCGAACAGCAGGTCGAAGTCCCCGAAAGGGTCGAAGTCGCCGAAGAACGACCGGTTGGCGGCGATGGTCTCGTAGTCCGCGCGGTGGAGGGCCTTGGTCCCGCAGAGGGTGTCTCGTACCTGCTGGCCCAGCAGCCACGAAAAGAGCCAGGCGAACGACTTGTTGGCGAGCAGGTTCAAGAACCGCATGGCCCGGCCCTCCATCGGGTAGACCAGGCGCGACCCATTTACCAACTCACCCTTGCCCCGCTCGAGGGCCTGCACGAACTTGGGCACGTCTTCCGGGGCCACCCCCATGTCGGAGTCCAGGATCAGCAGGATGTCGCCCTTCGCCTGCGCGAAGCCCAGGCGCACCGCGTCTCCCTTTCCCTTCCCGGTCTGCTTCAGCAGCCGAAGGGGACGTTCCGGGTTCTCCGCGATGACCTGGCGGATCACCGCCTCGGTGTCGTCCGTGGAGTTTCCCTCCACGAAGAGGAACTCGCTCCCCGGCCCCAGCGCGGGGAGGCGCTCCACCAGGGGTCGGATGTGCCCCGCCTCGTTGCGGCAGGGGATGATCACGCTCGTGCGAGGAAGCGCGCCCGCGACCGTGCGGCGGCGCGTCGCGGCCGGCCGGGCGATGATGCCGAACATCAGCGAGAGCTGGTCCAGGGCCGGCAGATGGCCGAGGTGGCGGTTCATCACCTCCGACAGCAGGGGGACGTGGGCGGGGAAGACCACCTGACGGTCCGCGCGCACCACCTCGAAGTCGGCCAGCGCGAGCATGCTCCGGATCTCCTCCGGGGGGAGCCAGGCTTCCGGGGGCTGGCGGTACTTGAGCCCGAGCGCCTCCGCCAGGCGGAGCAGGGGTTGCCAGAGCCGGCTGTAGCTGTAGATGAGCAGCCGCGTCCTCGAATGGCACACCGCGTGGAGCGCTTCGAGGGTGCGCTGCACGTCGGTCAGGTGGGTCACGACGTTGACGAGCAGGATCGCGTCGAAGGGGCCGCCCGTCTCCGCCAGCCGCTCGGGGTCGGCCCCGTCGCCCACCAGGAAGCGGAGCCCCTGGGGCCCGTAGGTGCGCGTGGCCTCCTCCACCGCCGGACGGGACACGTCGATGCCCACCCCCAGGCGTGGCTTCAGCGCGGCCAGCAGATGGCCCGCGCCACAGCCGACGTCGAGCACCCGTTGTCCCTCCGGCACGCGCACCCGCATCACCCGGGAGAGGTAGTCGTAGAAGCGGCGGTGCCGACGGCGGGAGGCCTGGATCCCGTCGTGGTTCTCCTCGTAGAAACGCCGGACCTCGTCGAGGATAGGATCGCCGGGGCGCGGGCTCACCGCGTGATGATAGCCCACGGTTGCGGGGGTATTGACTACTGGAAGAACCAGTACTGGAAGGAGGCGTAGCGGCCCTTCAGCTGGATCTCGGTCTCTCCCTCGCTCAGTAAGCCGCCCGGTATCCGGAAGACCACCTCGTTCCAGCCGGGGTGCGGGCGGAAGGTCAGGGGCGGAAGAGACCGGTCGTCGCCCACCTGGACCAGGAGGCCCGCCTCGGGGAACTCGAGGGGGAGGAGGCCGGTCAGCGACGCTTGCCGCGTGGCAACCTCGAGGGCGGTGGTCGTGCGCAGGACCACGACCAGATCCCGTCCGCGCTCGGCCCGCACGTGGAAGGTCTCGCTCCCCAGGATCGCGCGCCCCGCGTCCGCCACCACATCGTTCCCGGCGGGCAGCGCGTAGGCATCGATCCGGACCGCGCCGAAGAGCCGCACGTCGCCCAGGTGCGACGAGAAGCGGTAACGGTGGCGGCGCTCGCCCTCGGAGTCGCAGACGTTGAGGCGGTCGACCTCGCGCAGGCCGCGCACGGCTTCGAGCGCCTCCGGCGCGAACATCCGGTGGTTCTTTCCCACGAGGTCGTAGCGCATGCGCAAGACCTGCAGCTCGTCCGAGAAGCTCACGGTCTGGAAGAGGGGAGGGCCCGCGACCAGCTCCCTCAGGAGGGCCGAGCCTTCCTGGAGCGAGGCGGAGCTGATGAGGTAGAGGGGCCGATCCGTCTCGGGCAGGCGCCCGAGGGACTCGAACATGCCCGCCTCCCGCTCCGCCGTCCGGTTCCCGAAGAAGGCCGGGGTGGTCACGCCGTGCAGGTTGAGGTTCCGGTGGCCCGTGACGTATTCGACGCTCGTGGCCAGGTTGGCCATGGCGACGCCCGCGGGGAGCTTCTGGCGAATCCACTCCGCGAGCGCCAGGTCGCGCCGCGCCACGCTGCCCGCCATCTCGCCGTAGAGCGCGGCGAAGCGCGCGGTCGAGAGCAGGCCGAGGGCGAGGAAGAAGCCGGCCCCGGCCCGCAGGAGCGCGCGCTCGAACGCAGGGTCGCGGTCGGCGAGGCCGGCCGCGAAGCGGAGGCCGACCGCGGCGAGGACGAGCAGGCCCGGGAAGGCCCACATCAGGTAGCGGTTGAAGTGGACTCCCATGAAGACGTTGGCCGAGACGAGCGCGCACACGAGAGCCACCGTGGCGAGCCACCACCGGAGGGGGGCGCGGAGCGGCTCCGGGGCGCGGAGGACGGCGAGCAGGACGAAAAGCAGTCCGAGGGGCGGGAAGTAGAAGGGCGCCCACCCGCGCGAGAACCCCAGGGGCGCCTGCGACGGGTAGAAGCCGAGGAGAAGGCCGCGCAGGACGTCGACCGCGTACTCGGAGACGAGCGAGACCGTGTCCCGGAGGCCGTAGTTCGCGAGGAGCGACTTGTCCGCGACGGACGTGCCAAGCCAGTCGCCCGTGACCACGCGGTTCAGGGCCAGGACGAGCACGCCGGTCATGGCCGGCAGGGCGGGCAGCCACGGGGTCGCCCGCCGCACGCCCGGACGGCGCAGGGAAGCCACGCCCAGAAGGGTGCCGATCCAGAGCCCCTCGGGCCGGGCCAGCGCGAGCAGGCTCCCCGCGACCGCGAACCCGCGGGCCGACCCGCCGGCCCAAAAGGCGAGCCACCGGTCGAGGAGCAGCAGGGCCAGGAACATGTAGAGGGCGATGTCGGAGCCGTAGAGAAAGCTCCAGGCGATCGGGCCTCCGAGGGCCAGGAGGCCGCCCGCGAGCCCACCCGCGCTCTCGCCGGCGAGGGTGGTGCCGATCCGCCGGGCCAGGAAGACCGAGGCCGCGAAGAGCAGGGCGGCCGTCACGATCGCGAAGGCCACGAGGGCCTCGCCCCGGATCCCCACGGCGTGGGCGCCGCCCAGCCACGCCGTGTAGAGCAGGCTCGTGGAGCCCGTGGAGGGGCTCTCGCCGGGGTTGTAACGGAACGGATGGCCTTCCGCCATCGCCCGCGCGTACTGGCAGACCACGTAGAGGTCGACCACCTGGGGGACGAAGCGGCCCCCGGTCGAGGCGAGCATGGCGAAGAGGAAGGCCACGACGACGGCGAGGACGAGCAGCGGGAGGGCCAGGCGGGCCCAGGAGGGGCGCATCGCGCGGGATCATAACGCTGCTGCGCGTCCGGCGCCGCATCTCCCCCATGCCTTGACTGCCCCCGACCGACGCGGGAAGATCCGCCCCGGTGACGCCGATCTCCGGATTCGCCGAGGTCTGGACGTCTTCTCCGTTCGTCGAGGCGGCCGCCCTCCTCTTCGGCCTCGTGGTCGGCAGCTTCGCGAACGTGTGCATCCACCGCGTCCCCCTCGACCAGTCCGTGGTCCATCCGCCTTCGCGGTGCCCCTCGTGCGGCGCCCTCATCCGGCCCCTCGACAACGTGCCGGTGCTGAGCTACCTGCGGCTGCGCGGCCGCTGCCGCTCCTGCCGGGCGCGGATCTCGCTCCGCTATCCGATCGTGGAAGCGACGAACGGCCTGCTCTGGATGGCGCTCGTGGCCGGGCGGGGGCTCAGCGGGCAGACCCTGGTCGGGCTCCTCCTCGTGACCGTCCTCCTCGTCCTGAGCCTCATCGACTTCGATCACCACCTGCTCCCGAACGTGATCACGTTCCCCGGCCTCGCGGGGGGGCTTCTGGCCAGCCTTCTCCCGGGCTCGCCCCTCACGCTCTATCAGTCGGCGGCCGCGGCCCTGGGCGCCTACCTGGCCTTCCTGGTCGTCGCCAAGGGCTACCAGAAGATCCGGGGGGTCGAAGGCCTCGGGCAGGGCGATTGGAAGATGGCGGCCATGCTGGGGGCGTTCTTCGGCTGGCAGAAGATGCTGCTCACGGTGTTCCTGGCCTCTCTCGTGGGGACGCTGGTCGGGCTCGGGCTCATCCTCTTCCGCGGAAAGGGCGCCCGCTACGCGCTTCCCCTCGGAACGTTCCTGGGGGCGGCCGGCATCCTCGTGGAGTTCGCGGGCGAGCCCATCGTCGCCTGGTACCGCGGGCTCTTCGAGTGACGCAACGCCGTCCCTTCCGGGTGGCGGTGGCGCTGGTGGCGGGGCTCCTGAGCCTGTTGGAGGCCGCCGCCCTCGTGCAGTCGGTGCGCTCCCAGTCCCTCCTGCGCGAGGCGCTGCTGCGGCGGGCGCGGAGCGCGGTGGAAGCCGCGCGGCCCCGGCTCACGAGCGTGCTCCGTCCCGGCGGGCCGGCCGCCTGGGAGGAAGCCGCTCGGGAGGCCCTCGCCTACTCCCTGGCCGCGGAAGTGGAGGTGTTCGATCTCCAGGGCCGGCGTCTGGCCGCCCACCCCGGTCCCTCGCCGATCGAGCACGCGATCGGGGCCGAGCGCGCGGCCGCGCTGGGCTCGGGATCGGCCTTGTCCTTCGGCCCCTTCTTCGGCCCCGCGTCCCGCATCCTGACCTACGCGGCCTTCGCTTCGGGCGGCGGCACGGTGGTGCTGCGGTTCTCCGCCCCCGCCGCCGAGCTCGTCGAGGACCTGCGCGAGCGGCGGCAGGTGTTCCTCGGACACGGCCTCGCCATGGCCCTCCTCGCGCTGCTCGCGGGGCTGGCCCTCCTTCCCGGCCGCGACGCGGCGCCCGCCCCGGCGCCGCTCGTGCTGGGGGCCTACGAGGAGGCCATGGAGCGCCTGCGGGACCGCGGAGAAGCCCTGTCCCGCGAGCACGCCTCCGAGCGCCAGCGCATGGAGGATCGGATCCACGACCAGGAGCCCATGGCTCGGGCGGGGGAGCTGACCGCGGGGATCGTGCACGAGGTGCGCAACGGGCTCGGCACCATCCTCGGCTACGCGCGGCTCCTCGAGCGGGACCCCTCTTCGCCCGAGGCGGCCGAGGCGGGCCCGCGCATCCGCGAGGAGTGCGAGACGCTCGAGACCGTGGTCCGGCGCTTCATGGACTTCGTGAAGAGCGAGACCGTGAACCGGGCGTCCTTCGACGTGGGGCGCATGCTGTCGCGGGTGGTGGCGCGGGAGGTCCGCGGCCGCCCCGGGGTGCGCACCACCCTGGTGGGGATCAGCGACGGGATCGCGGTGGTCGGAGACGAGGAGCTTCTCGAGCGCGCGTTCGAGAACATCGTCCGCAACGCGGCCGACGCCGCGGGCTCGGGCGGGCACGTCTCGGTCGAGGTCGGGCGCGAGCAGGGGGCGGTCGCCGTCACCATCGCGGACGACGGGCCCGGAATGCCCCGCGAGCGCCGTCGGGACATCCGGCCGTTCTTCTCCAGCAAGGCGGGGGGCCTCGGGCTGGGACTGCCCATCGCCATCAAGATCGTGAGGCTGCACGGCGGCGAGCTGGCGCTCGGCGACCGCGAGCCCCACGGCCTCCGGGTCACGCTGAGGCTCCCATCGGAAGGACCGCCCGCTTGAACGCGTTGTTACCGAACGTAGCGCCAAGCGTGGGTCGCACGAGCTGTTTCAGCCCCGCAGTCTTGGCATAAAGCTCATTTCAACATATACTTACACGGATATTTCCGAGCAGGGTACGGACCTTGCTCAATGGAGAGTCCCATGAGGAACGGGCCCATGTCCGCTGACCGCCAGGACGCCGGGTTTTCGCTGATCGAGTTGCTGGTCGTGGTCGCGATCATCGTGATCCTGGCCGCGGTCGCCCTTCCCAACATCGGGCGATACATCCGCAACTACCGCATCCGGGGGGGAGTTCGAGAGATCGCGGGCGAGCTCCAGATCGCCCGAAACAAGGCCATCACGAAGAACGTGAACCTTGGCGTCGTGTTGGCGGTCGTGAGCCAGACCCAATACCGATATGCGGTGGAGGACGACCTGAACCCACAAGCGGGCGGCATCCATGGCTGGGGCTCCATAGCTGGGGAAGGTGGGCCGAGCGGCTGGCCGGCTCTGCTCAACGATCCGGCGCAGAGCGGACCTCTGCGGACGCTTCCCGTCGGCCTCGTCTTCGACAGCCCCGCCAACTGCACCTGGCCGACCGTCCCAGCACCCGCCGCAAACACGTGGGGCGTGCGATTCGGCCGGCTGGGAGGGGCGTGTCAGTTCACGACAAGCGGTTGCGGAGCCACCCCGCCGGCTGCACCCGCCTACACCAACTACGTGGGCTTTGATGCCGCGGGCGGCGCCGCCAGGATCTGTCTGAGGGAGACCTCCACCAACTTGCGCAGAGCCGTGACCATTGGCTCCGGCGGCCGCGTCCAGGTCCAGCCGTGAGAGAGCGAGGGACGGCCATGACGATGCGCCCTGGGTCGGTTCACCGTCGAAGGCAGGAGGCCGGCTTCACACTGGTCGAAGTCTTGACGGCCGTCGTGATCCTCGTCTTCGGGCTCATGGCCGTGACCAACCTGCTCCTGGTCGCCGCCAGCTCGAACACGGTCGCCAACCAGGGCACCGCGGCCACCACCTCGGCCTCGAGGATCATGGACCGTCTGAAGGACTCCAGCTTCCAGACCCTGACCGTGGGAGGGAGCGTCAACGCCGATTTTGGCACCGCCGGGGCGTGTGGGGGCGCGACGGCGGTGGCCGTCACCAGCCCTAGCGCCCTCAACAACTGCGACGACGACATTCCGGGCGTGGGGCGGGTCCACACTCGGTGGGCGGTCAGCGTTGTCCCCGGTACGGCGAGGGCCTTGTTCCTCCAAGTCCGCTCCCAGGGCACGGGGGCGCTGGCCGGGGCGCGGAGCCGGGCCGAGTTCACGACCGTCCGCGCTTGCACCGACGCCGTCATTGGCTGCCCGGCGCCGCCTTGAGGTCCGCGGGGAAGAGAGGGAACCCCTGGGGACGGAACGGTATGACGAGGGAGCGACCGATGAAGACGCGATTGGACACAAGACAGGGCGGGTTCACCCTGATCGAGCTCCTGGTGGCGATGATGATGACGCTCGTCGTCACGGGGGCCATCTTCGGCCTGCTGACCGCCGGCAACAGCGCCTTCCGGCGCGAGCCGGAGCTGGCGGATCGCCAGCAGAACATCCGTCTCGCCATGGATCTCATCTCCCGGGACGTCGTGAGCGCGGGAAGCGGGATGACTGCCTTCGTCCAGGCCTTCACGAACACCGACCCCGGGGGCACGCTCTTGAACAATCCGCCCACGGCCATGGGCTCGTCGCCCTCGGCTCTGGTGGCGGCCGAGCAGGCCGACTTTCTCGAGATGATGGCGAACGCCGGCTCCTGCCCCGCCCTCAGCGTCTGCTCGGGTGACGGGACGCCGGGCGTCGTCATCAACACCACGGAAGTGCCCCCCTCGTGTTTCAACCTGCCCACGATGGCCTACGTGTACGGCTCCGGCGGACCGGCCCCCAGCAATAGCCTGCCCGGCCTCATCTTCCTCCAGCCGCCGGGCGGCGGCGGCGGCGGCTCCTGTGGCGGACATACCAACGCCCCTCCCGGTCAATCCTGGATGGACCCCACGGGCGGCGTGGCCTGCAACCCGGCAAACACCTGCGAGTTCGTAGCCGCCATCCAGCTCGTGCGTTACGAGATCGCGCCCGATCCCAACGATCCCACGACGCCTGCCCTCTGGCGGAGCGCCTTCGGGAGGACCGACCCCTTGAATCCGAACGTGTCCACCAACGCGCCCCCCAACGCACCCTGGCAGCTCGTGGCCCGGGGGATCGAGGACCTGCAGGTCCGGTATCTGACCGGCGCCGGTTGGGCGGACAGCCCGGGAGTGGTGACGGCCCCCAACTACGCCACGGTCGTGCGTGAGATCCAGGTCACGCTGTCGGGTCGGGCGACGGCTGCGAACCTTCAGGGCATGACCACGAGCGCGCTGACGGGAACGGGGAGGAATGCGGTGCGGGGCCAGCTCGTTTCCACGATCTCGCCGCGGGGGGCGCTGCTCGCGCTCCAGCAGGGGAACCTATGGAGATAGCGGTGCCCGTCCCCGACACGGTGTGCTCGAAGGCAAACACGAGGAGGCGTGGTCTGGCCATGCATGCAAAGAGGATCGTTCGGCGCCGTCGGTCGGATGCGGGCTTCGCCCTGGTCCTGGCCATCCTGGCCCTCATGCTCCTGACGTTCCTGGGGCTGACCCTGGCCGTGACCACCTCGACCGAGCTGCAGATCGCCACCAACTACCGGTGGAGTCAGCAGGCCTTCTACAACGCGGAGGCGGGGCTCGAGGCGGGCCGGCTGATCCTGGCCAACACGCCGCTGTGGCAGGGCCTCGTGCCCTTCAACCGCACCCCGGCGTGGACGCCCGGCCCGCCGCTGCCCGCCCCTCCGACCTGGAGTAGGGCCGGGCGCGATTTCGAGAGCCAGGCCTGCGACAACCGGGGCGGGCAGGGCTACGGGGTCGTCCTCAACGCGGCCGCTCCCGGCGGCGGCGCCCAGCGGTGGGAGAACATCTCGAGCTGGGTCGCGAGTGCCCAGACCGTCGGACCGCTCAACGGAGCCTTCACCCTCTGGGTGCGGCGTGAGCTGCAGGCCCAGGGCACCCAGCTCATCGACGATGCCACGGGTCCGGTCACGACGCTCGTGCTGACGGCCGAGGGGGTGGCGCCCTACATCGGGGCGGGAACCGCCTTCACAAAGGCCAACCAGGCCCGGCGGCTCCTGGAAATGAGCGTCACCCTGGCCACCGGCGCCGCCTGCCGACAGTACGCGGGCCAGCGGGGCGGGGCGCCCTCGGGCGAGAACTTCGACCCGTGCAGCGCCTTGTCCTCGGGCGCCGCCGGAAGCCTTGCGGGCGCCTTCGGAGCCGGGGCCGGCCGGGTCGGCGGCGTGGGCGGCCTCAGCAGCACCGGCGCGCAGTGATCGGAGCGAGAGCCATGGATGTGCAGGTCGGTTCGGCCCCGGTTTCGAGATCTGGAGAGGGAAGGGAAGCCATGAAGCGACGGTTCTCTTGGAAGCGTGCGGCCGGCCTGACCCTGGTCGCGTGCCTCGTGATGGTCCTGGCCGGTGACAACGGCCGGGCCACGGTGACCGTCACCCCGGGGATCGATCCCCTGGAGGTCCTGGGCCTGCAGATCAAGCCCAACGTCATCCTGGTCCTGGACAGCTCGGGATCGATGAACGACACGGTGGGCAACAACACGATCGGCGGCGACCATCCCGACTCGAAGATCGGCTCGGCCAAGCGCGTCCTTCTCCAGGCCGTCCAGAACAACGAGTCCAAGGTCAACTTCATGTTCGGCACCTACACCCAGAGCACCAGCGCGAGCCCCACCCAGACCCCGAGCACCCTCGGGAACACGGGCACCGGGAACGACCGCTTCAGCTACTGGGCCAAGAGCAGCGACAACCCGTCCATGCTCACGACCGAGCTGTTCCTGAACCAGGTCTACGCGTACCAGACGATCTCCGCCGCGGGATCGGTGCTCAACAACCTCCTCTACTTCCAGGACAACCTCACCAACGTCACCTGCGCGATCCCCCCGGGCTTCTACGTCTCGGGAGCGACCCTGGCCACCCAGATGGCGGCCAGCATGAACGCCTGCTCCGCCGGCAACGGCTACACCGTCACCTACACCGCGGGCACGGGACTGTTCACATTCTCCAGGACGGGCTTGCGGAACTTCCGCATGCGCTGGAGCCAGGCCGTCAATTCCATCCGCGCCGTCCTCGCCGCCGGGACCACGGACACCGCCCTCGGGACCGGGCCTTTCTCGACGGGAAACGCCCGCATCAACGTCCTGCGAAAGATCGCGGGCGACGGCAAGTTCACCGAGGCGGGCACGACCTTCTACGAGATGAACGCGGGCAGGTTCTGGAACGGCGAGACCCTCTACGTCCTGAACAACACGGGGACGGTCTGCGGCCAGGCCGCGGCGGTGACGCCCACGAACCCCCCCTCGGTCAGCCTGCAGCAGGTGACCAATTGCCTGAGCCCCACGACCACCACCGTCAATCCTCCCGTGCCCTTCGTCTCCGCCGGCGGATCGGCGGGGGTCCGAGGCGGTGGCGGCTGGGGCTCCAACGCGGTTTCCTGCAACGGGTTCCAGCCCCGGGTCCAGCTCGTGGCCTGCGGCCCCCCGGCCTGCCTTCCGGGGACCTTGCAGTCTACGAACGTCGGCACGCCCTTCCTGCAGCCGAGCCTTCGCATCGACACCGCGGCCGGACCGACGTTCGGCCAGCCCATTGGCTACACGGAGACGACCGATGGCACCGGGGCCGTGATCGGAACGGTGAGCGCCTATGGCGTCCCGGGCGACGGGTCCACGCCGATCGCCAACTCCCTGCGGGACATCAAGACGGTGTTCGCGGTCCTCTGGGGGACGGGCGCCCAGCCCGCGGCTCCGCTCGGTCCCGTGGTCGTCCCGCCCGGCCCTTTTTGCCCACCGATGCCCATCCAGACCCATGCCAACCCGAAGGAGAAGACGGTCGTCGTCTTCGTGACCGACGGTGACGACACCTGCTCGGGCTCCGGGGACCCGGCCGCCCTTGCCGCCGCCGCCCGTGCCCAAGCCCTGTATCAACCCATCGTGGGTGGCGTTCAGACCCCCAGTGGGTATGTGACCGGCGCCGAGCCTGCGTCATCGGTCATGACCTACGTCGTCGGCTACGGCACGGGCGCCCAGGTGAACCGGCTGAACTGGATCGCCTGGGGCGGGAGCGGCATGCAGCAGGTCGCCGTGACCCAGACGGGGGCGACTCCCTGGCCGGCGGCGCCCACCGCCGCCGCCCGGGCCCAGTGCGTGACCTGCCAGGACGCGTTCCTGGCCCCCACCCCCGCCGCTCTGGCCGCCACCCTCAACGCCATCTTCAACCAGGGGGCCCAGTCGGGGGAGTTCACCGCCCAGCAGTCCATCACCGACGCCGTCTACGAGTACGTGGACAAGGTGGCGGCCCCGGTGACCACGCCGCCCACGCCGCCGTTCAGCGCCTTCGCCCCCTACAACCGCTACGACGCGCTCACCCCGATCAAGATCGTGTCCAGCTTCACGCTGCCGGGCTTCAACGGCCAGCTCAAGGCCTACCAGAACGTCGCGGGCTCCCCCTTCCTGCGCTGGAGCGCCGGCGACAAGCTCCTCATCAACGTGACGACGGGGATGAACGCCTGTCCCATCGTCCCCAACCCTGGCGCGGTGGTGGGCGAGTGCAGCTTCGCCCAGCTCCACGGAGGCGCCACGGACGCGAACATCGCGGCCTCGAGCGCGGCCATCAAGCGTCGGATCTACACCACGACCCAGAACGGGTTCTACGGCGTGACCGTCACCAACCTGACGGGTAACGTGGCGCCCTTCCGCGTGCCGGTGTGGCCGCCCACCAGCCTCAGCGTAGCGCCCGCCGACTACACGACCCAGGGGCTCCTCGACGCCGCGCTCGGCCTGCCCCTCGACACCTCGGCCTCGCCGGCGGCCGACTTCGCGACCCTGCAGACCAACTACCGGGCCTGCCAGAGCGTGGCGCCCCTGACCATACCTGCGGGCTGCACCAGCCTTGTCCCCTTGACGAAGATGCAGGCAGCCCGGCGCGAAGCGCGCGAGATGATCCTGGCCTTCATGGCCGGGGCCACACCGAGCGTGGACAGTGGCGCCAACCCCAAGCGTGTCACGTCGGGGGGCACCCTGGGCGCGATCCTCTATCACGCCAAGTCGTGGATCCTGGGCGAATCGGCGCTGGCGACTCCCGGCCTCCTGGGGCCGCCCATCTCGAGCACGCCGGACGCCACGCCCTGGGTGCCCGAATACAACTTCTACCTCGCCGGGCCGCGCAGTGGGACAGGCACGAATACCGGCAGCGCCAGCCAGATCGACAGCGGCTTCGGCCTGACCAACCCCGACAAGGACAGCCCGGCGGCGCCGGCCAATGATGCGCGCGCGATCAAGCCGGTCATGACCGTGGTCTACGCCGGTGCCAACGACATGCTCCACGCCTTCCGCGCGGGGCCGAACGTAGACAGCACCGCCACCCCCTGCACCTACACCGGGGTCACCCCGGACAACGTCCCTCCCGCCTCGCCCAGGGAGTGCGGGGGAGACGAGCTCTGGGGCTTCGTGCCGTTCGATGCGCTGGGGGTGCTCTCGAGCCGGTACGTCAACCAGCCCCCGAAGCGGCTGCCCCACGACTACATGATCGCCGCCAGCGTCCGCTTCAACGACATCTTCGTCCCGAACCCCGGGACCGCCGTTTCCTCCTTGGCCGCCGTCCCCTTCACCGCCAACATGGGCGGGGTCTCGGTGGGCGGCCTCAACGGCGTCTGGCGCAAGGTCATCTACTTCGGACGCGGCGTCGGCGGCAAGTACCTCACCGCCCTCGACGTCACGGGGCCGGGCACCTTCCAGAAACAGGCGCTCCTGGCCAACGGTCCCATCCCCCTCTGGAGCCGCGGTAACCCCGACACGAGCGTCGGGCCCCTGCCCGGCGGCACCCCGAACAACACGCTCGCCGACCAGACCGCCTACTCGCACATGGGCCAGACCTGGTCCACCCCCGCCGTCGTGTTCGTGGACAAGGGGAGCAACACGACCACCCGCAAGCCGGGGGGCGTGGACTTCGTGATGTACGTCGGCTCGGGCTACGGCAACACGTCCGGATGCCCGTCGAGCACGCCCTGCGAGGGCACGACCTTCTACGCCCTCGACGCTCTCACCGGCGACGTCATCAAGTCGGTGGACGTGGAAGCGGCCGCCGCCAGCTTCGGCCTGACGCGGTCGCCGAAGCCCCTGGACCAGGCCAGCCCTCCCCAGCCCTACGACAACGCGATCGTGGCCGACGCCGTGGCCTTCAATCCCATTCGCTTCAAGCCGCTCACCTCGCCCCATCCCTCGGCGGCCAAGACGACCCGCGTCTACGTGGCCGACGTCTACGGCCGCCTGTGGAAGTTCCTGACCGGCGTCTCTGGACCGCTGGTCGCCATTCCCGCGGCCGACCTCGGGGTGACGCAGCCGGTGGGCACCCCGGCGTCGCTCCTCGGATTGACTCCTCCGCCGGGCCAGCCCCCTGGACCGAACCCCCACGTCTTCGTCGCCTCCGGCAACGAGAGCCGGGCCACCGGTCCCTTCTCGATCTTCGGGTTCCGTGACGACGGCGACGACACCACGGCGACCACCGCGGGAACGCAGGTCTTCCCCGCCCCGGGCTCGCCCCCTGGACCCTCCGTGACGACGTTCCTCCCCGTGGTGACGCTGTTCACCCGGACGTTCGATGCGGGGCCCGTGGTCAATGCCTCGGCGCCGACGCCGTACCCGGTCTTCCGGGGCACCGCCCAGCCGGCCACCGCCTTCACCAGCGATACTCCACCCCGCGCGGTGGTTTTCTTCGTGGGCACGCGATTCAACCCCCCGGGCAGCGCGTTCGCGCCCGTGCCCCCTCCATACCCGTGCAGCTCCAGCTTCGACAGCATCCTCTATGCCCTCGGCTCACGGAGCGGGCAGGCGGCCTACGACCTGAACTCGTCAGGCGACGACGCCTACAGCATCTATCGCGACAGCCGGATCGTGGCCCTCACGACCCAGGCCGACCCCAGCCAGGGCACCGGCAGCAGCCTGAACAAGGACGAGGGCATGATGAAGCCGGGAACGCTCCCGCCCGCGCCGCCGCCGCCCGGCAAGCCGGCGTCGACCGGCTCGAACGTGAGCCCCGCGACGAAAGGCGGCGTTCCGGAGATCAAGTTCGGCTCGACGGTCTGCCAGTAGCGGCTCCGGCCCTCCCCTCCCTCGCAGCGGGAGGGGAGGGCCCCATCCGCCGAGTGGCGCGACTTCGGCACCCGGGCTAAGGTCTTCCCTTGGAACGGGTTTAGGTGTAGCTTAGAGCCATGGCGGTTCGGCCCGAAGACGTGCTGATCTGCCCTGCGTGCCAGACGCGAAACAGGGCCAGGTGGGAGTTCTGCGTCCGGTGCGGGGAGTCGCTGCAGGACGTCACGTTGACCTCCGCCATCCCGCTCGAACCGTTGGAGCCTTCGGACGGGGAAAGCGTAGAGGACGCCTCAGCCGAGCAGCAGGAGCCCGGCGATGGCGGCATGGTGTTGCTCGTGGGTGTCCTCGTTCTTATCGTCCTGAACGGCGTGGCGTGTTTGTACGTACGTGACAAGCCCCCACCGGCTCGGCCCAGCCCCGATCTGTTCACGCTGGGCACGCAGCCCTTGAGCGCGCCCGTCCCTGCGAAGGTCCCCGACAGGCCCGGGGCAAGGGATTTCGACGAAGGTCGACGCCGCCTTGCCGGTGGCGACGCCGCGGGAGCCCTTCTTCTTCTTTCGCGGGCGGTCGAGGCGGCCCCTGACGATGCCGCGTTCCATGATCTGCTCGGGCAGGCCCTGGCCGCCACCGGCGCCGGGGATCAGGCGCTCGCGCAGTATGCGGAAGCCGCACGACTCGACCGTGCCCAGTTCGGGATGAAGCTGGCGGGGCGCCTGGCCGACGCGGGGAGGAACGAGGAGGCGGCCCGCGCCTACGAGCAGCTCCTTGCCGCCAGTCCGGGCGACCCCTTTGCCCAGGAGGGCCTGGGCCGCATGCAATACCGGCTGGGCAACTATGCGCCCGCGATCCCTTTGTTGCAGCGCGCGGTCGGGGCCCGGTCGGACGACCCCGTTCTGCAGCAGGAGCTGGCGTATGCCCTCCAGTCGACGGGAGATGCCAGGGGCGCCATCGAGGCCTACAGCAAGGTTCTCGCCCTGGCTCCGAGTGCCGACGTCGCGAGGGGCCTCCTGGCCCAGCTCCTCTACGAGCAGGGCAAGCCGGACAACGCCATCGCGCTCGTCCAGGAAGGCATCCAGCGCGATCCCCAGACGCCTGCCCTGAGGCGCCGGCTGGGCAGCCTGCTCGAACAGTCCGGTCGGCCGCAGGAAGCCGCCCGCGAATACCGGGAATACTCGCGCCTGGCGCCGAACGCCCCCGACGCCAAGGACTTCGCCGAGCGGGCGGACCGTCTCGCGGGGTCGTCCGGCGGCGGCTAGACCCATGCGGCGCCTCCTCGTCGCCTTGATCCTCGCGCTGCTTCCCGCCGCGACCCTGGCCCAGAGCCTGGGGCAGGCCGCCGCCCAGGAGCGCGAGCGGCGGGATAAGAAGGCCCGCGAAGGCAAGGCGGCCCCGGCCCCCCGGACGTACACGGACGACGACCTGAAGTCGCCGGAAGAGAAGGAGAAAGAGCGGGAGAAGGCCAAGGCGTCGAAGGAGGGCCAGAAGGCTCCGTCGCCACCGCCCGCGCAGCAGGAGGCTCCCTACCGCAGCGACACTCCGGACACGGCCCCGAGGGGCACGCGGGAGGGCGGCGCGATCCGGTACGAGCCGGAACGCCCACGAGAGGCTCCCGGCGAGGCGGCGGCCCCCGTGGCTCCTCAACTGGTGGAGAACGCGGAGGCCATCGCCTGGCGGGAGCGCGCCCGTCCGGCCCGCGCGGCCGTGGACGCGGCACGAGCGCGGGAGGCCTCCCTCGAGGGCAAGATCGCCCACCTCCGCCAGGAGCTCAACCCGATGAGCGCCAATTACCAGCTGGACCCCAACCGGTTCCTGCAGATCCAGGACGAGATCCGGATCGCCGAGGCGGACCTGGCCGCGGCCCGGCAAGAGACCCGCACCGCTCAGGAGGCCTGGGAGCAGGTCCTCGAAGAGGCGCGCCGCGCGGGCGTACGCCCCGACCTTTGAGCGGGGCGACCCGAGCCGACCGAGCTCCCGCGAACGCTCCCCACGCCACCTTGGCCGACATCCTGATCGTCGAAGACAAAGAGTCGCTCCGCACGGTGCTGCGGAAGACCCTCGAGGGGCGGGGCTACTCCGTGGACGAGGCGGGTGACGCCTACGAGGCCCGCCGGCGGATCCAGGGTTCGCGGTACCTCGTGGTGCTCACCGACCTCCGCCTTCCCGCGGGAACGGGCTTCGACGTCCTGCAGGCGGCCACGGAGGCCGATCCCGAGACCCCGGTCCTGGTCATGACCGCCTTCGGCACCGTGGAGGAAGCGGTCAAGGCCATGAAGGAAGGGGCGGCGGACTTCCTCACCAAGCCCGTGGACACGGAGCACCTGCTCCTCCTCCTGGACCGCGCGATCGACCGGCGCCGCATGCTCACCGAGCTGGTCCTGCTCAAGGAGGACTACCAGCGGCGCTACGGCCTGCCCAAGGTGCTGGGGGACGATCCCGCCTTCAAGGAGGCCATGCTCGCCATCCAGCGGGCGGCCGCCACCGACGCCACCGTCCTCATCCTCGGGGAGAGCGGGACGGGCAAGGAGCTGATGAGCCGGGCCCTTCACCAGCTCTCGCCCCGGGCCAAGGGGCCGTTCGTGGCCATCAACTGTGCCGCCATCCCCGAAGCCCTGCTGGAGAACGAGCTGTTCGGCCACGAGCGCGGCGCCTTCACGGGCGCCAACGCCCGCAAGGTAGGCAAGGCGGAGCTGGCCCACCACGGCACGCTCTTCCTGGACGAGATCGGCGATCTGCCCCTGCCCTTGCAGGCCAAGATCCTCCGCCTCGTCCAGGAGAGGCAGTTCGAGCGGGTGGGAGGCGTGCAGACGATCACCGTGGACGTGCGGGTGGTGGCGGCCACCAACCAGGACCTGCGGCAGGCGGTGGCGACGAAGGCCTTCCGGGAGGATCTGTTCTTCCGGCTCTCCGTCTTCCCGGTGGAGATCCCGCCCCTGCGCCGCCGGCGCAGCGACATCCTCGCCCTGGCGGAGGCCTTCCTCGCCCGCTACGGCCGCGAGATGGGGCGCAAGGGCTTGAAGCTCTCCGAGGCCTCGCGCCGGGCGCTCCTCGACCACTCTTGGCCGGGCAATATCCGCGAGCTGCAGAACTGCCTGGAGCGGGGCGCGATCCTGTGCAGCGGCACCCTCATCGAGCCGGAGCACCTGCTGCTCTCGGCCGGCCCCTCGAGCGGGCCCGCGCTGGGCGACGTGCTCGACCTCTCGGGAACCCTCACGGACGTGGTGAAGCGGGCCAGCGGCATGGCCGAGGAGGAGGCGATCGCCCTCGCCCTGCGCGAGACGGCCGGTGATCGCGCGGCCGCCGCGGCCCGCCTGGGGATCAGCCTTTCCACCCTGAACCGGAAGCTGAAGTCAGAGTCGGCCGGCTCCTAGAGAGCCCTACCGCGAACGGTTCTTCAGGTCCGCGTGTCGAAAGGCCGAGGATGCCGCAACTCGTCCCGGGACGAGTTGCTTCAAGGGCTACTTGAGGTTGTATCCCACCGGCTAGTCTAGTTGTCGGTCCTTCGCTTCGGCCGCTGGTTCGCGGCCAGGACGCGCTTGCGCAGGCGGATCGCCGTCGGGGTGACCTCCACCAGCTCGTCGTCGTTGATGAACTCGAGGGCCTGCTCGAGGTTGAGCTGGCGGTGGGGGGTGAGGCGGATGGCGTCGTCCGCGGTGGAGGCCCGCATGTTCGTCAGCTTCTTTCCCTTGGCGACGTTCACGTCCATGTCGGCCGCGCGGGCGTTCTCGCCTACGACCATGCCTTCGTAGACCGCCGTCCCCGGGCCCACGAGCAGCTCGCCCCGCTCCTCCATGTGGGAGAGCGCGTAGGCCGTGGTCTCGCCCGGCCGGTCGGCCACGAGCACGCCGGTGGCCCGCCGCGGGATCTCGCCCTGCCACTCGACCCAGCCCTCCAGCAGGCCGTTCATGACCGCGGTGCCCCGGGTGTCCGTCAGCAGCTCGGTGCGCACCCCGATGAGGCCGCGGGTGGGGACGTGGAACTCCAGGCGCACCCGGCCGGAGCCGTGGTTCACCATCTTCGTCATCTTGCCTTTGCGCATGGACATCTTCTCGAGCACGATGCCCATGTAGGTCTCGGGAACGTCCAGGACGAACAGCTCCAGGGGCTCCTTGCGCTTCCCGCCCTCGGCCTTGGTGATCACCTCGGGGTTCGAGATCCCGAGCTCGAAGCCTTCGCGCCTCATGGTCTCGATCAGGATCGCGAGCTGCAGCTCCCCGCGGCCCAGGACCTTGAAGGAGTCGGCGGAGTCGGTGGGCTCCACGCGGATCGAGACGTTGGTGAGCAGCTCCTTCTCGAGCCGGTCCTTGATGTTTCGGGAGGTGACCCACTTGCCGTCGCGGCCCGAGAAGGGCGAGGTGTTGACGGAGAACACCATCGAGATCGTGGGCTCGTCGATGCGCAGGGGCGGGAGGGGCGCCGGGCTCTCCGCCGAGGTCACGGTCTCCCCGATCGCGATGCCCTCGAAGCCGGCCAGGGCCACCACCTCGCCGCAGGGGGCGTCCTCGGCCTCCACGCGCTTCAGGCCGTCGAAGACGAAGAGCTTCGTGACCCGGGTGGTGAGGAGGCTCCCGTCGCGCTTGCCCACCGCCACCGTGTCCCCGATCCGGACGTGGCCGTTGAAGATGCGCCCGATGCCGAGCCGGCCCAGGTAGTCGCTGTAGTCGAGGTTCGCGATCAGGAGCTGGAGCACGCCCTCCGGGGAGCCGCCGGGGGGCGGGATGTGGGCGAGGAGGGCCTCGAAGAGGGGCTTGAGGTTCTCCCCCGGGCCGTCGGCCTCGGTGCGGGCGATCCCCGCCTTCGCGTTCGTATAGAGGACGGGGAACTCGAGCTGCGCCTCCGTGGCGTCGAGGTCGATGAAGAGATCGTAGATCTCGTTCAGCACCTCCTTCGGACGGGCGTCGCTACGGTCGATCTTGTTGATGACCACCACCGCGGGGAGGCGCGCCTCCAGGGCCTTGCGCAGGACGTAGCGGGTCTGGGGCAGGGGGCCCTCGGAGGCGTCGACCAGCAGCATGACCCCGTCCACCATCTTGAGGGCGCGCTCCACCTCGCCCCCGAAGTCGCTGTGGCCGGGGGTGTCGACGATGTTGATCTTGGTGTCCCGGTAGTGGACGGCGGTGTTCTTGGCCAGGATCGTGATCCCGCGCTCGCGCTCCAGCTCGTTGGAGTCCATGACGCGCTCGCGGATCTCCTGGTTCGCGCGGAAGACCCCGCTTTGCTGGAGCATCGCGTCCACCAGGGTGGTCTTGCCGTGGTCGACGTGGGCGATGATCGCGACGTTCCGAAGCTTCATGTCCTCCACGGGCGCGCACTTTGAGCCTGCGCGGAAAAG
>WNFT01005099.1_pt1 | contig 19879 bp, 19 predicted proteins | sample 5400191 | NCBI WGS metagenome assembly WNFT01 (sample SAMN13153359, study PRJNA577476) | soil metagenome | isolation source: 80 cm saprolite under Madrone tree | place: USA:California | collected 2016-06-14 | reverse complement strand
TAGGCAAAAGAGACGCCGAGGTTGCTCGTGCCATTCGGGTTGAAATAGCGGAAGCTGTTGCTGACCGGCACGCCGTGACGATCACCATAGACACCCGTCAGCGAGGTCAGGATGTCGGTCGCGGTGTGGGAGATGAGCGGGGTGTGGTGATTGGTGAGCAGCACCCCGTTGCTCTTAATAAAGTTGAGCAGGTGAGGCATCTGCTCAAGGTCCGAGGGAACGTTGGGGTTGTCACGCGTGAAATGGGTGTTGTCGAACTGGACGTAAATTACATGCTTAACATTGCCTTTTGCCGAGTTGAGCTGGCAACCACTCGCGGCATAAGCAACGCTGCTCTGGTGAGTAAGCGGCAATCCCACCAATGCCAAAAGCACCGGCAGGAGCGTTGCTACAACAAATACACGAGTAAAGTGGTACCGCCAGAGTCCTTTTACCTGGTCCATAATTCCTCCTCTGTGAGCAACTTACAATGGTCTCTGAAGCATTAAACTAAGAGACAACAACAGGGTTGGGTAACAGGAAAGAAGCCCTTAGGTTTTGATGAGAGAGAATATCTAGCCCCGCTCTATAAATCTCTCGACAGATAGTATACCATAGCTAACAAGGGATCGGTGATAGTACCATTCCTCGGAACAAACACGGATATTTTTGAGAGAGGGCTCCGGTCCATGGCTTCACCCCTGAATACAGAACCAATCCTGGGCTGCCCCGTCTGAGCGTGGATAGTTGCAGATGATTGATAACGCTCGTAGACGACATGCATTAGCAACAGGGTAACATGAGGTAGTTAGAAGAAGGTTAAGTGTATATTAAGGCTGGCTTAACAATAAATATGGCACCCGCAAGGGTGCCATGTAATAGAAAGGTTTTGATCTGGAAGACGCTACTCTGCATCGCCAAAGATGGTGTAGTGCCAGCCTTTGCGAGCTTCATTACTTAGTTCGATCATGACATGCTTGACCTGGGTGTAGTCGTCAAAGGAATACATGGACATGTCTTTGCCTACGCCGCTCTCTTTGTAGCCGCCATGGGGCATCTCCGAGGTCAGCGGCAGGTGATCGTTGACCCACACTGTACCAAACTGCAGCACCCTGCTGGCGCGCATGGCCTTGAAGATGTCGGTAGTCCAGACAGAGGCGGCCAGGCCGTAGACCACATCGTTAGCTTTTCGCAGCACTTCCTCTTCGGTGCTGAAGCGGGCGACGACGACGACCGGGCCAAAGACCTCGTTCTGCACAATCTCAGCATCGTTGCGGTCCTGCGCAATGACGGTTGGTTCAAAGAAGAAGCCTTTCTCCAACCCTGGGACAGTGGCTCGCTTGCCACCTGTCACGATGTTTGCGCCATCGCGCAAGGCACGCTCAACAAAGCCCTCGACGGTGGAACGCTGGGTGGCAGAGATCAATGGACCCATATCGGTGCTTTCGTTTGCAGGATTGCCGACACGAATCTGCTTGACTTTGCTGAGGAACGATTGCAGGAATTCGTCATAGATCTTATCCTGCACGTAGATGCGAGTTGCGGCGGTGCAGTCCTGGCCGCAGTTGACGAAGCCCCCGACAAGTGCTCCATTGGCGGCAGCTTCGATATTTGCATCATCGTAGACGATAAATGGAGCTTTGCCGCCCAGTTCAAGGTGTACATGCTTGATGGTTTCAGCGCCCGCGCGCATGACGTGCTTGCCACTCTCGGTGCTGCCGGTGATCGAGACCATGTTTACCTTTTTATGGCTGGAGAGGGCCTGTGCTATACCCGGGCCACTGCTGATGATATTGAGCACGCCAGGAGGCAGACCAGCTTCAAGGGCTAACTCACCTAACTTGAGCGTAGTAAGCGGGGTCTCGACGGATGGCTTGAGGACGACGGTGTTGCCAGCAGCCAATGCAGGGCCGATCTTCCATGCCGCCATCATGAAAGGATAGTTCCATGGAGCCACCGAAGCAACCACGCCGATAGGCTCGCGGCGAATGATGCTGGTATGGCCGCCGCTATACTCGCTGGCCGCGGTGCCTTCAAGGTGGCGGGCTGCACCTGCGAAGAAATGCAGGTTGTCGATGGAGAACGGAATGTCACTATCACGCGCTAATTTAATTGGTTTGCCGGTGTCAAGCGACTCTAGTTCAGCCAGTTCCGGGGCGTGAGCCTCAATTGTCGTTGCCAGTTTCTCCAGGATCGAGGCACGTGCTGCGTGTGGCAGGCCGGTCCAGCGTCCATCATCAAATGCTTCTCGTGCTGCCGCAACAGCGCGATCTACATCTTCCAATGAACTGACAGGTACCTGGGCTACGGGCTCACCTGTAGCCGGGCCAATATCATCTGCGGACCTGCCCGAACTACTATTGACGAGTTCGCCATTGATTAATAGTTTGTACTCGGCCATCGAAGTATCCCCTTTCACTCAGGAGCGCGATAATGGACATTAACTTTTTAATCAGGATAGCGGAAAAAGCCACCGAGGACCGATAAATCGGCGGTGGGCACGGTAAACCGGCCCCTATGGGTATTCGGGTTATTTCGTTAATGTGCATAATCGGGCTCTTACAAAATATCCGCTAAATCTCTCGATATTCGTAGCAAAATGGCAAAACAGGCACGAATCTGCTGGCGGATCAATACCCTAACGACATTTTATCACAGCAGAACCCACAGTTGAAATGCTCCATGTTCATTGCTATTGTTTACCCAACCAGGTGCGGATGGACTCGATATGCTCCGGGTAGTGATAGTAAGAAGCTGAGTCTTATTATCCTGTTCTTCCATCTGTTCCGCTCCTTTTCTACGAAATGGCTACTGTCCTTGTTTCGGTCACATGCATGTCATACCCAGCGAGTTCATGAAAGAACGACTCGACGGGCACACACATTTCCGGGCCAAAAGCGCCACGGCGTGTAATCTCACCATTTGCTAGCATGCGCCCGGCGATGGCGAGCGGTACACCTGTATCAAGAGCTCCCGCGCTAATCCCCCAACGACGATAAGGCAACACCACGGCCTGGTTCGTAATCTCTACCTGTTGGCCCCCTGCCTGGCCAGTAACAACAACGCGCAGCACGTCGCAATCTTGTGGCTCGACATCCTCAGCAGGAATCATTTCCAACAGGCGGGCGAGCACTTCACGCGGCGATACCCTGACACCACGCACGTTGATCGGCTCATCACTGCCAAAGCCCAGGTCAACCAGGAACTTCAGTTTTGTCATAAAGCCGGACGGGAAGGCTATCTTGAACGAGACATAACGAATGCCCATGTCGTGGAACGAGAGTGGGAAGGTTGCGCATTCAGAATGCAGCGAATAGATAGCGGTGGCACGGCCAACCGGTAATGGGAAGACTATTTCTTCCTGTCCACTCAATGGCTGCTGGGAATACCATTCACCATCCTGGAAGACCTGCGGCTGCCTGGTAAATTCGTCGAGAATCGTGCGCATAGAATATGGCGCAACCAGGGGAGCCGCTGACGGCGTAGTATCACTACTGCCAAGTTGCACCCTGATGCTGTCAACTCGATCGAGCTTATCTACAGCGGCACGAGCCAGTATGTTGGTGATACCAGGAGTACCACCCATACCGAGGATGGCAGTTATACCAGCCGCCGAGGCCTCGGCGTTCATGCTCATGAGCTTGCGCGACATGTGGAAGAGGCCGCCGAGGTCTGCATAATGCACCTTCTCGTGAATACACGCTTTGAGGATGGGTAGATTAAAGACATAATCAACAGCGCTTAGGGCGACATCAGCACCGCGCAACAGCTCGCGCAGGCGCTCCTCGTTATTGACATCGATCTGTTTGACCTGAATTTTGCTGCTGTGGAGCGCTACCGCAAGCTCGCGAGCCCGTTCCTCGTTGTAATCCGCAATGGTGACATGGTCAACATCCGCATATCCGGTGAGCGCGCGCACCGTAACGCGCCCCATGGCACCCGCGCCGCCCAGTACGATAATGTGCATGAGAATCAATTCCTTGGTTATGCCACTGCGCTACCGCTATCCTCTTTGGAGGTCTGATTTAGCACACCCTGCGGAGAGTCAGGCGCGATGATTTGTGCTGCTACTGCCTTTTCATCAGGAACACCAGGAGTCGAGATGGATGCATGCAGTTCCTGGAGTGTATCCTCCAGACGGTTCAGGATGGTATCGATTTCCTCACGGGTAATCACCAGCGGCGGCTCGACACGAATGACGCGCGAGTTGTTGAGCGTACCTGAGATAAGCACGCCACGTTTGAAGAGGCCGGATGCGACCGCGTAGCCGATGTCGTCATTCACAAAATGCTGGCCAATCAACAAACCCTTACCGGTAATGTTCGTGTACACATCGCTATGGTGTGCGGCAATTTCCTTCAACTGCTTGATAAAGTACTCGCCCTTCTCAGCTGCCTGTTCAGACACGCGCTCTTCGAGGGTCACGTTGATGGCGGCTATGGCAGCAGCACAGGCCAGGGGATTACCGCCTGTCGTAGTCGTATGGATGAAAGGATTGCTGTTCAAGACACTCCAGATTTTCGGAGTGGACATGAAAGCGCCGATAGGCATCACGCCACCGCCCAGGGCTTTGGCAGAAGTGATGATATCAGGCACAACATCCCAATGCTCAATACCCCACAGTTTGCCGGTTCGGCCCATACCTGTCTGCACTTCGTCAGCGATTAATAGCACTTCATATTCGTTACAGATCTGACGAAGGCGCGGCCAGAAATTGTCAGGAGGCACGATAGCGCCTGCCTCGCCCTGTACAGGTTCCATAATTACGGCGGCGATATCATTACCAACCTCGCGGGCGATACGCAACTGCTGCTCGATAGCATCGGCATCACCATAGGGTACATGAAAGACGTTATTTTGTGGCGTCATGGCAGGGCGGCGGAAAATTGCCTTGCCTGTGAGGGACAGAGAACCCGCGGTTTTGCCGTGGAAGCCACGCACGGCTGCTACGAAACCGCTCTTGCGTGTGTAGAGCTTGGCAAGTTTCATAGCGCCTTCGACGGCCTCTGTACCACTGCTCACGAAGAAGCTGTATTGAATGTCACCGGGGGTAATCTCGGCCAGCAAATGGGCGAGCATACCACGTAGAGGATCAAGTAGTTCCTGCGTAGGCAACGGGCTTTTCTGCAACTGTGCTTGAACGGCCCCCACGACCTTTGGATGGACCCAACCGAGATTGAATAATCCAAACCCACCCAGGCAATCGATGTATTCACGGCCCAGCGCATCCTTGAAAGTTGCGCCGCGCCCCATCCATTCGACTGCCGCAAAGTCACCTGCTTCTGCGACTGATTTACGATACTCGATAAAGCCACTGTTGTAATACCTGGCAAAGTTACTGACGGTGGTTTCGATCAACCACTGCGCTTCACTCCTGCCTAACTGCTGTTTTTGAACAATGTCGAGGTACCTTTGGGAATCGTTGAGGGCCTTGAGTAAACCATCGGTACTCATAAAAAACCTTTCTGCTAAGCGGCCTGTTAAAGACATCCCACTCCGGCCCGCCTACCGGGTTAGCTGCTATCAATATTTTTCAAAAGACAGATTACAAGCTTGTGGATATGTTTTCGCCTATCCCTGGGGATAAACGCAATGAAATAGAAACAAAGAACGCTTGTTACAGGGCAGGCGTTACCTAGTCTGTAGAAAGTTGTGTCAATGGCAACTTACTACAATCAAAGCAAGTGAGAAGCGGAAATGCGAACGCAAAGGCACTTCACCCTGGCCTCGACCAGGTATTCAGAGGGAACGAAGATCAGGGATAGCAAGTGGACAGGTGGAAACCACGAAATACGTAGTATTTCGGGATATAGCGGCCTCGATTTTTGCCTGGTATGCCGGTTACTTTCACGAAAAACACCAAGTTCCACTGTTTTTAGCTCGAATGAGGAACCCCTTTTTTAGAGTATAGCCTATGATCTAGCAAGAAAGCAAGCCCTGGTTTTAGGGATGCCATACAACTCTTCGCGCTCATTGCCAGGATGCTATACTATGCTTATTGTAAGTAGCCGAAATGCAAAGCTCCAAGAACAGGTGAACGATGCCATTCCTCGAAACACCCAATACTACTTTGTACTACGATATCGTTGAGCCAGATTTCACCACTCCCCCCCTTTCTGTCCAGCCACAAACAGTACTGCTGATTCATGGCTTTGGAGGGACTCCTGCAAGCGACTTTGGGGAACAATTGCCTGTTTTACGCAGTCATTATCGTGTTATAGCTCCACACCTGCATGGCTATGGGCGTTCCAGCCAGCGCAGCAGTTATGCCCTCTCCTTCTATCGAGATGACGTGGCAGACCTGGTTGCACTCCTAGACACTCTCGATATCGCTAAAGTACAAGTACTGAGTTTCAGTGATGGGGGCACCGTCGGCCTGTTGCTTGCGGCTTTACACCCGCAGCGCGTGATCGCACTGGCCGTGCTGGGCGCACAGCCGACCATCAATACTCAAAATACCGCGGCCATCCGCCACTGGTTACTTGAAGCTCCGCTCTCTGAGGAATGGCAAAAAGAACTGGCGGAACTGCATGGGGAACCCTACTGGCGTTCGCTGCCACGGATGTATGTCGAGGGGCAGGAAGCGCTGGTCGCCGCTGGCGGCATGATTATTACTGACGAGGAACTCGCTGCTATAGCCTGCCCAGTACTTATTATGCATGGCAAGCGTGACCGCATTGTGCCTGTTGACTATGCATACGTTCTCTCCGAACGCATAGCCGGGTCACAGATGTTGCTATTTGACGCGGGACACGCTGCACACCTGCGCTGCGAGAAGGAATATACAGCGGCCGTTATGAATTTTTTCCTTAATCAGCCACAGGCCTGATGAAACCAGCCCCGCCCTTATTGTAAATTAATACGTATTAAAAACGTGAGTAATGCTAGCTATCTATTGCTGATTGTTCCAAGTAGTCAGGAGATGTAGTTTATGTCAACCGAAAAGGTTGCTATTGTAATACCTGCTCTCAATGAAGAAGCCGCTATCCGGCAACTGCTTACAGAACTACCCAGAGATTTCGCGAACTGGACTATCGTGGTTGATAATGGCAGTACCGATGGCACAGCTCCTGTAGCCCAGGCTGCGGGTGTCATAGTTGCTAGCGAACCAACGCGAGGCTACGGGCAAGCCTGTTTGAAAGGGTTTAAGGCCGCCTACAGCCTCGGTGCCGAGATTGTTGTTTTTATGGATGGAGATGGAAGTGATGATCCCGCTGATCTGCCCTTGATGCTAGAGCCGGTGCGGGAAGGGATCGCGGACATGACCATCGGCTCGCGTGTTAGCAAGCGTTCCGAGCGCCGGGCAATCCCACCCCAGGCTCGCGTAGGTAACTGGCTGGTCAGTCGTATGATCCATATTCTCTATGGTGCACGTCTACATGACATAGGATCATTCCGGGTTATACGGTGCGCCACCTTAGACACGCTGGGGATGCGCGAAATGACCTTCGGCTGGCCTGTAGAGATGCTGATCAAGATGGCACGGGCACGTTATCGTATCGTTGAGTTACCAATTCACTATCGCCGTCGCAGCCATGGCCGCTCAAAAGTAGCCGGCTCGATAGCTGGCAGTATCAAAGCGGCCTATTATATGCTGCGCACGACACTACGCTACGCCTGGACCGGGGAAGCACATGCCTGATACTGCACTCGTGGTTATGGCACGCTATCCCAAGGCGGGTAAGACGAAAACGCGCCTGGCGCGTGCCATCGGTGACGCTGCGGCCGCTGACCTCTACCGGAATTTCCTGGTAGACCTGGCACAACGTTTCGCCGATGCAGAATATAAGTTGCTCTGGACATATACACCAGCCGAAGTCGACTATATTGCGTTTTTAGCCTCGCTTGCCCCGTCACTCGTACGCTATATGGAGTGTTTTCCCCAACAAGGAGACAGCCTGGGCGCACGCCTGCTCTACGCATTCCAATGGACGTATGAGCGGCGGTTCCAACGCACTATCGTGATTGGCTCAGACTCGCCGCATATCAGCCAGGAAATTATTGCAGATGCGCAAAAAGCGCTTGATGAGGCGGATGTGGTACTTGGACCTGCAGATGATGGCGGCTATTACTTGATTGCTATGCGCGAACCATATGATGTCTTTAGCGGCATTCCTATGAGTACCAGTGTCGTTAGGAGGATGACTATCGAACTGGCAGCCCGCCGGGGTCTAAAGGTGCGCCTGCTACGACCATTATTTGATATCGATGAACTACCCGACCTGTTGCGCTTAGCGGAGTTGCTGCACACGGACAGCACACTTGCGCCCGCTACTGCTGTCCACCTCGCTAGCATAAGGAGCTTGTATGATCACAACATCGCCAATCGTAGCCACGCTGCCTCGCTCAATCTACATCGAGCCAACGAGTCGTTGCAATGAACTCTGCCAGCAATGTCCACGCACACTGCTTTCACGAGAGGATGATCGCGACCTGAGTTTCGACAATTTTCGGTACATTGTGGACCAGTTTCCTGTTCTGGATCGCGTGGTCTTACACGGATTGGGCGAGCCTTTGCTCAACAAAGACTTGCCGCTGATGATTAAGTACCTTAAAGAGCGAGGCACCTATGTGCTCTTCAACTCCAATGGCATCCTCCTCAATGCCAAACGCGGGCAGGCATTGATCGATGCGGGATTGGACGAATATCGTCTTTCGATGGACGGTGCGACACGGGAAATGTATGCTCGGGTGCGCGGTGTGGATGCCTTTGACAAAATCTGGCGCAATATGCGTGCCTTTATTGCCATGCAAAAAGAGCAGAATGCCAGCAAACCCGTTGTATCGCTCTGGTTTACGGCCATGAAAGAGAACCTGCACGAACTGCCTGGATTAGTCGACCTGGCAACTGAGAGCGGTATACGCGAGGTTTACCTGCAACGCCTGGTGTATTTTGAGGAAGGACTGGCTCGCTCAAAACAGGCGCTTTTCCGACGCGCAATACCCGATGAATTAGAGCTGGTGCGTCGCTGCGAACAGAGTTGCAGGGAGCGAGGTATTGCCTTCAAAGCTGCCGGTATGGTTACACCTGTAGAAAGCCTTTTGCGAGATTTTGGCGAACGTCCGTGGTCAGGCTGCCAACGTCCCTATACACTTACCTATATTACTTCCAGCGGTAATGTGCTCTCCTGCTGCTTTGCTCCCTTTGGGCACAGAAGCGCAAAAGAGTACAAGGAGGAGCGGGTGCTGGGAAATATATTCGAGGACCCAATGGAGGCTATCTGGCATGGTGAACACTACCAAGCTTTCCGACGGGCATTCGAGAGCGACCACCCGGCAAAACAGTGTGCTCAGTGTGGGGTAAATTGGAGTTATTAGAAGGCCTACGATATATGTACAGCTTCCTGAAGCAAAAATTAAAGAAGGCTGGCTTTTTATCGCCAGCCAAGTCTAGAGTAATTTTTAATACAATCCTACGCTTGAGCGATGCTCTTCGGGCGGCGGCGGCTGATTGAACCACCTTTGCGCCCCGCGGCTTGCGCCTCTTCACTCGTCCATTTATGCGCAGTGCCCATAGCATGAGCAGCTTTACCGCCCTTACTGGCAATTTCGCGCTTCTTTTCTGAGCTCATTGATGCAAAACCACGGCCGTGACCTTTGCTGACTGCCATCGTTGATTCTCCTTACCATCTAAGTTTCAGTGTCTTACATCGGAACACTTCAATGCACTTGTGGCAGTTAGCCATTTATTCGACTTATGCCACTTAAGACAATGAAATCCAATGGAATTCTATAGAAGTGTTCTCCATGTAAAGCATAACAGCATCAATATGCAAGAACAAGTCAACAATAAAAAGACTCAGCATTTTCTAAGGATTGCGTGGTTTCTCTAAGGAAAGGATGAGCTAACCTTTGATGCCTGGTGTAGATTGATATCACCAGTATCACTATTTAGCGCCACTGATGCGCCAGGAGAATTTCCTCCGGTATTTCCATTCGCCTTGGCTGATCCCGAGTTGCTACTCTGCACATGCACGCCTGGAAAGTCGCGGGCATTAATCGAGCCCGAGTTGGTTGAGGCATCCAGGTGAAACGCCGATGTGCCTGGCAAAGTGACATTAATCGAGCCGCTCCCGCTTTGAAATTGGTACGTTCCACTTTTGTCAATCGTTCCATCAAAGTTGATATCACCGCCACTGGTCGTTATGTTGGACGAGCCGGTCAAGGCATCGTTTGTCATTTGCACATTACCGTCAGTGGTTGTCAATGTCATCTGTCCACTTACACCGTTGACTTGAATATCACCATTGGCCGTTGTGAGTCGTAGATTGCTGTCCTGGGGAACGGTGACAGTAATATCGGCAGAGCCTGGCCCGTTATCTGGCACGCTAGCGTTAATTGTGTTGCCATTCTGGCTGGCATTCAGTTTTGCGTCATTGGGGTTGTGAAAAAAGCCGTCGTTATTCGTCGCCTGCACCGTAACGGTAGAATTACTGCCTGTTTGAACGTTAATGGCACCGCTATCATCGTTTATCACGAGCGTTGGCGGGCTGGCCACAGTAAAGGATTGCGTCTGGGGCGCTACTGGGCCGCCAGGTTGCTGATCGATTCTTCCACTATCACCAAATCTGTTAAAGGCCGAGCTAAAGCCGCCGCTCATTAAGCCAATGATAATAAATGCAAGTATAATCCAGAACCATAAACCACGGCCGCCTCTCCTGTAGGGCCGCTGCCTGAATGCACCGCCCTGCATTTGCTGGGGTGCCTGCCCCGTGTAGGGAGGTATCCCTCCGTACGCCGCTTGCTGGTGAGGCGGAGGTGGCGCAGCTCTCCACTGTGACTGTTCGCGTCGATCAGCATTTATCGGCTGAGGGGTAAACGTCTCCCCTTCTTGTGAACCAGTCTTCGTGCCAAGTTGTTGGGAAGGTTTCCAATCGGGATCCGCAAACTGCATCTCCTGATCACTCATAGCTCACTCCATTTCCGCACTGCAGAACATACCTTAGTCATCTTTATTTACGCATATTTAATGATGGAGTTGCAATGCTGCGCTGTTCTGGACTTGACCATCTGAGCAGGGAACGTTACAATGTGCCAGTAATGCTCAATGTATCGTTCTTCATAGATCTATTTGCAATAGCTCTGAGGAATACAGTTAAAGGATAGAAATAGAATGTCCGAAACGAGCCTGGAAAAGACTGAATCTAGTATCCCTGCCAATAGTGATGCAACAGAGCCAGGGAGGTTTGAGGTCGAGGAGGTTACAGAGACTGCTCCTGTCATGACACCCGCGCCTTCTGCCGATGTGATTCCAGTACCGCCTGCCGCGCAACAACGATCGAACCGTTCAGCCACAATCGAGCATTTCAGCAATGGATACAAATCCTGGTTCCCACTATCCGGGAGATTGACCGTGCAGGAGACCTTGTTCCCGCCTGGCTGAAAATTATTGAGAACGAGGATCCTGTTGATCTGCCTGCCGATGCTAATCCTGCCGAAACGATGGTTGGGCGAGCCAGGCGTATTGCACTCCTGATGTTGGGCTATTACAAAACACCACAAATTTCTGAGGTACTGGGGAAACTGGCTACTGATCCCTTTTCTTCCCTCTATGCGACGCGGTCACTGGTTCGGCAGTCCACGGTAGCAGCGATGACAGCCCTGGCGGGGGCTCTCAAGGATGCCGAGGGATGGGCAAAGGTCGATGTGGTGGATGCCTACGCAACCCTCAATCAAACTCGCTTTTACGAGATCATGCTGGCGAGCGGTCTCGACCGGGCCAATGGGTTAGAAAGCTATATCGCGGTTCCGCTGTTTCGCACTATTCCACTGGAAAACTACCTGCGTGGATACAATGACACTGCGCCTCGCCTTACACAGCAAGCCGCGCTGGTTCTAGCCCAGATTCTACAAGACAGCATGAACAACACTGGCGGTAGTCCAATCCCTATTATCTTTGAGCGGGACCTACCTACACTGACTACCGCGCTTTTTGAAGGAGCGCGAAGTACTCCAGGCTGGCAATATACGATCGCGCTGCACAGGCTCGGATCACTGCTTGGCCGCTATTGGGGTGAAATCTCTCGCGGCTCTCTACAGGACCAGCGTATTGTACAGCAGGTCTATGCCTGCTTACCTATGATGCCGGAAATCGAGCGCTGGATGAACAGTACCGGCCGCGATGTGCTAGTGCAAGCACTGGCACATCAAGAGGAGGCATTCCAACCCAGCTTAAAAGCGCTGAGCGAGCTACGTGAGCAGCGTGCTTCATCCGTGCTTATAGCTCGCCTCGATGCGACTACAGAGATTGTCGATCGTGAGCATGCTGTTCGCCTGGGACAATTGTGTGATACGCTGGTTCAATTAGGTGATCAGCGAGCCGTGGCCTCAATACTCCAGCTTGTAAAGCGCACTATCAATGTTGATGCGCGAGCGGCTCGTGCCAAACGCCGTGATAACCTGGCAGTTGGAGATGCCGAAATTCCTGCGAGCATCGTGTTTGGGGCGGCTATTCGCACTTTTGCACAGTTCGGCGACCGCAGTGCACTCGACCTTGTCTTGCAAGCCGCGAAGGACTTTGATCCGTATGTGCGCACCCAGGCGCTTGAGGCGCTGAAGAGCATCGATCCACATGGTGAGGGATTTCGCACGCGCATGGTCGTACGGGAGGCATTGAATGATCCACGTGATACGGTCGTGCGTGTTGCTTGCCAGCTCATCGCGCAGTACCAAGACCTGGAGTCTGTGACTTCACTGCGGGTGCTTGCAGAGACACGTCCCGAATTCGCACCGTCTGTCCAGGATGCTTTGAGGCAGTTGGGGTCTTTGTAAGCAACACAAAGATATATGTTAGGAACATTTAACACAAGCGGCCCATCATTCAGCAAGCAGGGGGATAGAGGTGATCTTCGGTCCGGGGGGACGCTTGCGTCTCCTCCTCCCATCCGCACCTCTCTCGTCCTCCTACGCGACGGGGGAGATGATTGGCAACTCTACGTATGATGGATGCTCGTGGTCGTGCAGGATGGTTTGATGAGCCACTACCAGTTCGGCGTCGGCCCCGAAATCGTGGCCAGTGTTGGGATTGCGGTCCCAGCGTGGGAAGTTGCTGCTGGTCACGTCCAAACGGATACGGTGTCCTGCCTTGAACACATTGCTGGTAGCCCAAAGGTCAATCTCATACTCGTAGGCGTTTCCTGGCTCAATCAAAGCAGGCGCTTCTCCTTGTGCGAAGTTCTCGAAATCGCCCATAAGTGTACCCTAAGAGGCCCGGTCACCTCGACATCTTCTTTCAATTCGGCAGTTGTATACACCAGCACATCTTCGCGGTTCTCGGTTGGACGCTGGTCGTAAGGACCAGCAGGATACTCTGGTGACATCAGGAGGGCACCACCACGGGTCATCACGGGATTAGCAGGGTCATATGCATAGTGATCAGAGGGGAATTCACCAACATCGGATATGTCTGTAGTCAGGTAGCCATTGCCGTGCAGTGTATTGGCGTGCCCGCCGCTGTGCAGATAATAGCGTGTCTCTACAGCACGAGCCAGAGGCCACTCTTGCTCATCGCGCCAGACGTTGGCACCCATCACGAAGAGCTTGATCGGTGCCTCATTCAGCATGCCTGTGTCGATACCTTTCAACCAGTGATCAAACCAGCGTAGCTGCATGCTCACGAAATCAATCTGCAAGTCAATAAAAGCTGCAGATGATCCAAAGCCAAAGTTGATTTCACCCACAGTATTCATTGTGTTCCCATGCGACCATGGTCCAATAAGCAGTTTGCTTTGTCGTATCTCCGGAGTACTTCCTTGCTCGCGCATAGCGGTGAAGTTATTGATAGTATCATGTAGGAATATATCATACCAGCCACCGGCGTTCAGGCTTGGAACAGTGACATTCTCATGTTTGCCTACAATATGCATAGGCTCTATAAGCTCGTGATTGCGGTCCATGGGCCTCGAAAAATTCTCGAAGAAGAAAGGAGCAACATTTTGCCCTTTAAGCGGCTCAAATTCGCGCAGTGGCAGAGACCAGTATCCCTCTTTCCCCAGTGCATTTATCTCTTTCGCCAGGAGGTAAATGGCACGCCCTAAGGCTTGCGGATCACCACGGTGCCGGCGCATTAGCACATCCAGGCCCATCATCAGTTGCCAGCTTCCAGCAATACCCAGTTCCAAGGCTCCTCCACGAAAGATCACACCGTTCAACGGGTCATTCCACGTCTCAAACGGCGCGATAGCTTTCAATGCAGAAGGCCGATACACTGCTGCCGACCACTGTGTAAAGCCAAAATAGGAGATACCATACATGCCAACTTTGCCGTTACTATAGGGTAATCGCGCAGCCCACTCAATGGTATCTACACCATCCAGGCCCTCATTGATGAAAGGGGTCCATTCGCCCTCTGACGCCATGCGTCCACGGGTATCCTGTACAATGACAACATAGCCCCTTCGTGCCACTTGAGCCGGGTCCATCACTGAAGTCCCCACGGGAAAGTCCTTGCCATAAGGCAGGCGCGTGAGCAGCACAGGCCACTGACCCTCTCCTGCCGGCCGGTAGATGTTGGCACGCAGGGTAGTGCCATCTCTCATTTTGGCTGGAACGTCGAAATCTACGGTGATCTTCTGGTCCATTTGCATTGCCATCTCGGAATGCTCCTTCTCTTTGATAGGTGATATTGTTGATCCAGGGTAATTGAGCTTCTACATCGTTGCTAACCCACAATGTCTATTTATTATAGTCCAGTTTGGGTAGTGCAGCCAATGCTGGCCTGCGGAGCAAATTAGCTTATACTTGACACCCATCTCTGGCATTGGCTATACTCACTGCATAGATGGAACGTGATTCCACTGAATAGAACACAAAAGTGTTATGAGACCGGGGAAGATAGTATGCGACATGGAGAACCCCTGGATGGCGAAAATACTGTTCAGATTGTCCACCGTATTGCCAGCGTCCTACGAGCTTTCGGAAACCAGGGACTGCTTGGTATCACGGACCTTGCCAACGCCACAGGCCTGCCAAAATCAACTGCTCATCGTTTAGTCACGGCTTTAGTGAACGAGAGGTTGCTGGTACAAGACGAGGATAGTCACAAGTATGCTCTCAGCCTGCGCGTCACGGCCCTGGGCGCGAGCATTCTGAGTTCGCATACGGTACGCAAATTCGCACGGCCAATCCTCATGGAACTACGCGACCAGACACGCGAATCGGTACACCTTGCGGTACTGGAGGGCATGGAATCGGTGATTATTGACACCGAGGATTCCTATTATTTTGTGCGTGTCGTCAATGTGCCAGGACAACACCTCCCGGCGTATGCTGTCTCCACAGGCAAGGTGCTGCTAGCCTATCAGTGGGAGGTACGGCTACGCGAGATTCTCAGCCACACAACCCTCACACGCTACACGGATCGCACGATTACCGATCCACACTTACTGCTTGAGGAACTGCGTAAAGTGCGCGCAAGCGGCTACGCTATTTCTTGTGGGGAGTTGGAAGAGGGTATCGACGCAGTCGCAGCACCCATTTATGATCACCTTAACACAGTTGTTGCAGCGGTTTCTATAGGTGGCCCTAGCGAACGCTGTCGCCCCAGGCAGTCCGAATTGATTACTGCTGTGTCCCACGCGGGGCAACAGATATCGCAGGCACTGCGCTATGTTGGCTGGCACTAACTACGGAGGATAGGGTGACAAAGCAGAACAAAGTCAAGACTAATGCAATGCGTCTGCTGGATAAACACCACGTTGCGTATACAACGTTTACCTATCCAGATACACTTCATTCAGCGCAAGAAGTAGCACCTGTTTGCTTGCAGTTACGGGGGCCAGAGTTATTCAAGCTATTGCGGAGCAACCAGGATAAACTATATTCGTCTTCGTAGACACAGTACCTTTAGCAACTCACGAAGGGAAAAATGCAAGTACCTCATCCCTGGAACGATTCTGAAGATAGCGGTATGCTGGTTGCCCTAAAAGGAGCCGGTGATCTCGCTACGGGAGTTATACATCGCCTCTCACGCGCGGGCTTTGCAGTGATGGCAACTGAGTTGCCTCAGCCCACGGTACTGCGCCGCACTGTAGCATTCGCCGAGGCTGTGGCATTGGGAGAAATGACGGTCGAGGGGATAACGGCTTGTCGTGCAAGCTCGCCAGGCGAGATACAGGCAGCGTTAGCGCGCGGCCTTGTGCCCTTAGCGGTCGATCCCAAAGGAACGATGCTCAGACAGATGCAGCCGCGAGTACTGGTGGAAGCAACCCTCTCGAAATACAATAGCGGCATCACGATGGACGATGCTCCGCTTGTGATCGCGCTTGGCCCTGGTTACAAGGCGGGTAAAGATGTACACGCGGTCATCGAGACGAATCGTGGCCATAACCTGGGACGTGTCTACCTACAAGGTTGTGCCGAACCAAATACAGGGGTACCCGGCACGATTGGCGGATACGGCATTGAACGTATACTGCGTGCTCCTTGCGCTGGTACGCTGTATGGTTTGCGCCAGATCGGAGACCAGGTACAGGAGGGAGAGACGGTAGCCGTAGTAAATGCGGATGACAGTAGCATGCCTATCACCGCTGCCATTTCCGGAATACTGCGGGGCCTCGTACGTGATGGCTTGCCAGTGAGTACAGGTATGAAGGTGGGAGATGTTGATCCACGTGCCATTCGTGAGCATTGCTTCACTATATCGGATAAATCGCGGGCCGTTGGCGGAGGGGTGCTGGAAGCGATCATGTATTTGTTGAGGCAAGCCTGATGAACCTCCACTTGTTGGTAAAGTTATTGCATGTTATGATTGTGGATAAATAAACTGGAAAGGGCGGGCCGGGGACATTAGCCGAAGAACGCGAAGCTATAGTGCGCTAGTTTCCCGGCCCAGCAGCAGCCTGATATTCTATTTATGCTCAAAATCGCAGCTTATCATAGCCCCCTTCTATTAGCTGAAGCCGTTAGTTTGCTTGCGGAGGAAGGGCGAACCGTGATCGCAGGCGGTACGGACCTGCTCGTGAATCCACGCTATATGGTGGGTGTGCGCGAAGTCGTGGATATTCGCAAGCTAGGGCTAGACTACATGCGCGAGGAGAACGGCTGGCTATACATTGGTGCTGGAACCACGATGCGTACGGTAGCCAGGCACCCAAAGGTACAGGCACTCGCCGATGGTATCCTTGCACGCAGCGCGGCCGTTTGCGGTTCACCGAATATTCGCAATATGGCGACATTAGCAGGAAATGTTGCATCGGCCCTTCCGTCGGCCGATACTCCACCTTCTTTGCTAGCCCTGGATGCCCAGGCCGTACTCGTGGGTATACAGGGCGAACGTGTTGTTTCCCTGGATAGTTTTTTTATTGGCCCGGGAAAGAGCGTTCGTGAACACGAGTTAATCCGCGAACTGCGTATTCCCTTAGCCAATTTCGATAGATTACGCGGTGGTTTTTACAAGATTGGCCGCACCGCTGAAGATATTTCGATCGTAAATGCTGCCACAACACTCAACATACAAGATGGCGTTATCATTGCTGCTCGCCTGGTAATGGGTGCCGTGGCTCCAATACCGCTACGAACTGTCCAGGCAGAGAAAGCCCTCACAGGACAATTTCCTACTGAAGAAACCTTCCGGCGGGCAGCAGAGATTGCGCACGAAGAGGTGCGACCCATCAGCGACCATCGTGCCTCTGCTGACTACCGGCGGCGCATGAGCGGGGTAGCTGCAGTACGAGCACTGCGCCAGGCGGCAGGCTTAGCGCCACATGGAGAGGAATGGCATCATGCCTGAGATCGAGATAAAACTGAAAGTCAATGGACGTGCGGTAGCATGGCACATACACCCAGGCGAAACATTGCTGGAGGCGCTGCATGCGCATCATCTTAGAGGAACAAAACTCATTTGTGGCACAGGTGATTGCTGCGGCTGCGGCGTGATCCTGAATGGCCGCTCAATTAACTCATGCTGCATGCTGGCAGCACAGGCCGAAGGCGTCGACCTGCTTACCGTCGAGGGACTGGCACAAGATGGGAAACTCCACCCTATCCAGGAAGCGTTTGCCGGGGAGGGTGCCGCGCAGTGTGGATACTGCACCCCCGGCTTCATCATGAGAACGTATGCCTTTTTGCAGGAGCATCCGCACCCCACTGAGGAGGAGGTACGGGCGGCGCTGGCCGGAAATATTTGTAGATGTACGGGTTATGTCAAACCGGTCGCGGCGGTTTTGAGGGCGGCTGAGGCAATGGGGGGCTAGGGCCACACTTTATCAAGAATGGGGGCAAGGCAACTACTTGTTTCTGTTAAGTAAGCATGATATGATTCTGGCAAGCCAGGGAGGCTGATAAGCTATAGAGGAAGTAAGATGTATCGTTTTCTTGTCATCATTGAAAAGGGAAATGAAAATTACGGCGCATATTCCCCTGATTTACCTGGATGTGTGGCAGTAGGAGACACCTTAGAGGAAGTTGAGAAGAATATGCGCGAAGCAATTGCAATGCACTTACGAGGGATGATTGAGGATCAGGAGCCAATTCCTACACCACATACCACAGCAAAATATGTAGACGTCTCCTTTTCCGGCCCAGCAGCCTGACGAGGTTTAAAGAATATCTCTATGGATAACGAATACTACGAACCCGGTGCAGGTAACATTACCGGCGCCGCACATCAACAGGCACGTCAAATAGCGCGTACACGAGTGGTTGGACAAAAAGAGCGGCGGGTGGATGCACGCCCGCTCGTCACAGGCTCGCCCGTGTATGCGGCTGAATTTGAGCAGCCCAATATGCTGCATGCTCGTATTTTGCACTCACCTCATGCCCACGCCAATATGCGCAGCATAGACAAAAGCAAAGCTCTCGCTCTACCCGGCGTGCATGCTGTGCTCACATATGAAGATCTACCACGCGTAGCGCACAGCACCGCGGGTCAACCGTACCCAGAAACATCGCCCTATGATGCTTACCTGCTCGATAGCCGCGTGCGTTACGTTGGTGACTGGGTCGCCTTTGTCGCGGCAGAAACACCCGCGATTGCTGAAGAAGCGCTCAGCATGATCGAGGTCGATTACGAGGTATTGCCAGCCGTATTTGATCCACTCGAGGCTATGCGCGAAGGAGCGCCCCAGTTGCATGAACCGGATACGACCCATCCAAATGCAGGCCAGCACAAAGGCGATATTTATGATGCAACGCATAACATTGCAGCGCACGAGGTCATCGAACATGGCGATTTTGATGCCGCTCTGCGCGAGGCGGATGTAATTGTTGAGGGAGAGTACCGCGTTCCGTACATCTCGCATGCTGTGCTGGAGCCGCATGTGTGCGTCGCCTACCTGGATGGCTACGAGCGCATGATCGTCGTCAGCAGTACTCAGGTACCCTATCACACGCGCCGTCAACTGGCCGCCGTCCTGCAACTACCTATTTCGCGTGTACGCATCGTCAAACCGCGCGTGGGTGGCGGTTTTGGCAGTAAACAAGAGATGCTGCTGGAACCTGTCGCGGCAGCCTTAGCGCTCAAGACACGCCAGCCTGTACGCATCGAGTATAGCCGCCAGGAGGAGTTTACGGCAGGGCGTTTCAGGCATCCGGTGATTATGCGCATGCGCAGCGGCGTCAAGCGCGACGGGACATTGGTGGCTATTTCAATGCACTCAATAGGTACTGCAGGCGCATATGGTACACACAGCTTCACGGTTACCCGCAGCACCGGCCATAAGACGCTGTGCCTGTACCGCGCAAAAGCCTACCGCTTCCAAGCCGATGCTATCTATACCAATCTGCCCATCACCGGTGCCATGCGCGGCTACGGGGCTCCGCAAGGCTTTTTCGCTCTCGAGTCGCACATCGATGAAATTGCTCATCGGCTCAAGATGGACCCGTTAGAATTGCGGCGCAAGAACCACGTCCAGAAAGGGGATTGGGACGCCATTGAAGGTGAAGAAGTCGATGGGGTGTGGCA
>WNFT01001771.1_pt1 | contig 19880 bp, 14 predicted proteins | sample 5400191 | NCBI WGS metagenome assembly WNFT01 (sample SAMN13153359, study PRJNA577476) | soil metagenome | isolation source: 80 cm saprolite under Madrone tree | place: USA:California | collected 2016-06-14 | reverse complement strand
ACATCGATCGAGCGCGACAGCGCGATCACCCAGCGCAAGCTCGCCCGTGAGCTGGGCATCGCGCTCGGCCTCGCCAATGCGTATCTGCGCCGTTGCGTACGCAAGGGCCTGGTCAAGATGCGCCAGGTCCCGATCAATCGGTACGCGTATTACCTGACACCGCAGGGGTTTGCCGAGAAGAGCCGCCTGACCGCGGAGTACCTGGCGGTGTCGCTGGATTTTTTTCGTCGTGCCCGCAGCGACTGCGTCGCCCTATTTCGGCAGTGCGAGGCGCTCGGCTGGCAGAGAGTGGCGCTTTACGGTGCCGGGGACCTCGCCGAGATCGCCATTCTGAGCGCCGGCGAGACCACGGTCGAGGTGCTCTGCGTCATCGATTCGGAGCAGCGTCAGGGACGCTGCGGCGGCCTTCCGGTGGTGGCGGATCTCTCTGCCGCATTGGGGCGCGGCGACGCCCGCGGCCTCGACGGCATCATCCTGACCGACATGCATTCGCCGCAAGCGAGTTTCGATATGCTGATGTCGATGGCCCAGCTGAGCGACCTCCCGCGTAACTCGGTCGTGGCGCCGAGCTTGCTGCATATCTCGCCGGCAGCGGCGGCGATCCTCGACGAGGCGGCATCGTGATCCGTTGGTACGCCGTCTATACCCAGCCGAATGCCGAGACAAAGGCGCTCGGGCACCTGTTGCGCCAAGGCTATTCAGCCTATCTGCCGCGCTACCGCACGCGGGTAAGCCATGCGCGCCGCCGGCTGATCGTGCTGCGACCGCTGTTCCCGCGATACCTGTTTGCCGGGATTGATCGCTCCGCGATGCCGTGGCGACCGATCCTGTCGACTTTCGGGGTCACCGACATTGTCCGCACTGGTGACGAGCCGGCGCCAGTGCCGGCCGATGTGGTCACGGCGATTCGCGAGCGCGAGCATGTTGGAGCGTTTGACCAGCTCGATCCGCGGCAATCGCTGAAGCTCGGCGGACTGGTTCGGGTGACGACAGGCGCGTTCGAGGACATGGTCGGCAGATTGGTCGAACTGCGCGATCAGGAGCGGGTCGTCGTGCTGCTCGAATTGTTGGGGCGCGCGGTGCCGGCTCAGCTCCGCGCAGAGGTGGTGGAAGCCGCCTGATCCATGGGCCGCGGGATACCGCGGCACCGGCCTTGTTGCAGTCCGCTCCGGTGACGGCGCTGTCACCCGGACTGCGGTAGCATGGGGGATATAAATTGGCACACGACGTTGTGACGGTCGGCCGAGACCGGGACTGCCCGGTGCAGGTGGCAGCGATCGGTTGCGGCTATTGGGGCAAAAACCTGGTCCGCAACTTTGCCGAGCTCGGCGCCCTGGCTGCGATCTGCGATCCGGATCACGACGCCGCGCTTCAGTACGCCGATCGGTACCACACTCGGGTCGCAGAATTCGACGCCGTGCTGCGCGACGACAGCATCGCCGGTGTGGCGATCGCCGCGCCTGCGGCACTGCATGCCGATCTCACATGCCGCGCCATCGAGGCCGGCAAGCATGTGTTTGTCGAGAAGCCGCTGGCATTGACCGTCGCCGAGGCCGAGGAGCTATGCGCTTTGGCAGAGCGCCTGGATCGCCGGCTGATGGTCGGCCATCTGCTGCAATACCATCCCGCCTTCGTCAAGCTGCGCGAGCTGGTGCGCGAGGGCGCGCTCGGGCGCCTGGACTACATCTCCTCGACCCGCTTGAACCTCGGAAAGATACGGCGCGAGGAGGACATCCTGTGGTCTTTCGCGCCCCATGATTTGTCGATGATCCTCTCGCTCGTCGGGCAGGAACCGACCGAGGTCACTGCGCAAGGCGGCTATTACCTGCACAAGACGATTGCTGATGTCACGACCACCCTTCTCGCGTTTCCGGGCGGCGAGCAGGGCCATGTCTTCGTGTCTTGGCTGCACCCGTTCAAGGAGCAAAAGCTTGTGGTCATCGGCGACCGGGCGATGGGGGTCTTTGACGACGGGCAGCCCTGGAGCCGCAAGCTGCTGCTCTATCCGCACCGGATCGACTGGCGCGAGACCATGCCGGTTCCGCGGAAGGCCGAGGCCGATCCGGTTGCCCTCGACGAGGGAGAGCCGCTGAACCTGGAGTGCCGCCATTTTCTCGATTGTATTGCGACCGGCAGCCGACCGCGCACCGATGGACGTGAAGGCTTGCGGGTACTGCGGGTGCTGGCGCGAGCGAGCGAAGCGTTAAGGGGGACCGCCGCGACGGCGGCGCCGGTCAAGGCGCAGGCTCGCGACGTCCAAATCCATGAATCGGCTTATGTCGACCAGCCTAGCGAAATCGGCTCCGGGACTCGCGTCTGGCACTTCGTCCATATCCTGCCGCGTACCCGAATCGGGCGAAATTGCTCGCTCGGACAGAATGTCATGGCGGGTCCCGATGTGATCATCGGCGACGGGTGCAAGATCCAGAACAATGTCTCGATTTATCAGGGTGTCACTCTAGAGGACGAGGTATTCTGCGGCCCCTCCTGCGTGTTCACCAACGTCAACAATCCGCGTGCCGGCATCGAACGCAAAGACGAGTTCCGCGCAACACTGGTCAAGCGAGGAGCGAGCATTGGCGCCAATGCGACGGTCGTCTGCGGCCACACCATCGGCGAGCACGCCTTTATCGCCGCGGGGGCGGTGGTGACGTCCGACGTGCCGGCTTTTGCGCTGATGGCCGGCGTGCCGGCACGTCGCATCGGCTGGATGAGCCATGACGGCGAGCGGCTCGGACCGGATCTCGTCTGCCCCCGGTCAGGGCGCCGCTACCGCGACGCTGGCCGCGATCGGATCGAGGAGATCGTCTGATGCCCGATGCCGCCACCCTGCGGCCTGCCGACCGGCCGATCGAGTTCATCGATTTGGGCGCGCAGCGCCGGCGCCTCGGCCGGCGCCTAGACGAGGCGATCCTGCGGGTTGTCGACCATGGCAAATACATCATGGGGCCCGAGGTTGCCGCCTTTGAGAACGATCTCGCCGCCTTCTGCGGCGCTAAACACGTCCTGAGCTGCGCCAACGGCACCGATGCGCTGGGGCTGGCGCTGATGGCCAAGGAACTCAAGCCTGGTCAAGCCGTCCTGGTGCCGTCCTTCACCTTCGCTGCCACCGCCGAAGTAGTCGCGTGGTTTGACGCGGTGCCGGTCTTTGTCGATGTCCGCGAGGACAGTTTCAATATGGAACCCGCGAGCCTCGAAGCCGGCATCGCCACCGCCAAGCGGCTCGGGCTCGCGCCGGTCGGCATCATCCCGGTCGACCTCTTTGGATTGCCTGCCGAATATGACGAGATCCTGCCGATTGCGGCGGCGCACGGGCTGTGGGTCATCTGCGACGCGGCACAGAGCTTTGGCGCTGTCTACAAAGGCCGCAAGGTCGGCACCATCGGCGACTTGACCACGACGAGCTTTTTCCCCGCGAAGCCGCTCGGTTGCTATGGCGATGGCGGTGCCGTCCTTGTTGACGACGTCGATGTGGCCGTCGTGTTGAAGAGCCTGCGGGTGCACGGCCAAGGCAGCGACAAATACGACAATGTGCGCATTGGCATGAATGCTCGCCTGGATACGATCCAGGCGGCAATCCTGAGCGAGAAGCTGACGGTCTTTGGCGACGAGATCGAGGCGCGCAATCGGGTGGCGGCGCGATACAGTGCGCTGCTGGAGGAGTTGGTGAGCGTGCCCAGTATCCCGGCGGGGCTCACCAGCGTCTGGGCACAATATACGGTGCGACTATCTGGCGGCCAAGATCGCGACCGGGTGGCGGCGCAATTGAAGGCGGCTGGAGTGCCGACTGCCATCTATTATGCAAAGCCGCTGCACCGTCAATCGGCCTATTGCGATTATCCGGCCTCCGGCAATGGCCTGCCGGTTTCGGATCGCCTCGCGTCGGAGGTGCTGAGCCTGCCGATGCACCCCTATCTCGATGAGGCAAGCCAGGACTACATCGTTGCGGCGCTGCGATCGGCGCTGCGGGTTTGAGCGGCAGATGGTATTCGCGAGCATCGGTGAGACGACGTGATTTCGGGCATTGCCGATCCTACCGCGCGCCGGCGCAATCCATTGATCATGATCCTCGCTTACCGCACGCCATTGTGGCGCACTACAGTCAGCGAGGTGCGGCAGCGCTACGCCGGCTCGGCGATGGGGCTCTTTTGGGTAGCGCTCGCTCCCGGCCTGTTGCTGGCGCTCTACGCCTGTGTATTCATCTATATTTACAAGACCGTCCCCGAGGGGATGGAGACGACGACCTACCTCGTCCAGTTGTTTGCCGGACTGCTGCCGTTTCTCGCATTCAGCGATGCGCTGTTGAACGGATCCGGGGCGGTTTTGAGCAATCGAGCGGTGCTCCTGAATACGGTGTATCCGGCGGAGCTCGTGACGCTGCGCTCAGTCCTCTCGGGCCACGCGGTAGCAGTGCTCGGTTTGGTGTTGGTGGCGGGCCTCGCTCTGGCGACCGGCCATCCGCTCCGCGGATTATTGTTGCTGCCCTTCGTCTTAGTGCTCCAGATCATGTTCACCTGTGGAGTAGCGTGGCCGCTGTCGCTCGCTAACCTTGTATTACGCGACGTCCAGCAGATGCTCACCTTCCTCTGTACCGCGTTGATGATAGTGAGCCCGATTGCCTATTCACCGGACTCGGCCCCGGGGCCGCTAAAGCTGCTCGTCTATCTCAATCCGGTGTCATATTTTGTGATGACTTCCCAGAGTCTGATGGTGACCGGCAATCTTCCCCCGCTAAACATCGTCCTGGTGATGACGGCGCTTTCGCTTGGCGCTTTTTTTCTCGGCTTTCGCCTCTTTCAAAAAGGCAAACTTGCGTTCTGGGACTATGCTTGAATCGGCGCTTGAAGCGGCGCCTGCCGTCGTGCTCGACGGCGTTGCCAAGATCTACCGCCTGTATGACAGCCCGTCCGAACAGGCGCTCGACGTCTTTGGGCTGTCCCGCCTCCGGTTTTGGCGAAAACCCAAATACCACGACCGAGCCGCTCTCGATGACGTATCTCTGGTGGTTCGGCGTGGCGAGCGCGTTGGCATCATCGGCCGTAACGGCGCGGGCAAGACGACACTGCTCAAACTGATTACCGGCAATTTTACCCCTACCCGTGGCACTGTTGTCGTGAATGGCAGCGTGCAGGCCTTGATCAACATCGGTCTCGGTTTTCATCCGGAGTTCACGGGTTATGACAACATCCGCGCCTCTTTGGTCTATAACGGCTTGGCAGAGGCCGAACTCGACGCCGCGATTGCCGATATCGTGGATTTCGTCGAGCTCGACGAATACCTGCACCAGCCGCTCAAGACCTATTCGCAAGGCATGCAGTCGCGGTTGTATTTCGCCACGGCAACGGCGGTCCGGCCCGACATCCTGATCATCGACGAAGTTCTAGGCGCCGGTGACGCCTATTTCTCGGCGAAGTCCGCCGAGCGCATGAGACGACTGACCTCTTCCGGAGCAACGTTGCTTTTGGTCTCGCACTCGATGACGCAAATTCTGCAGTTCTGTGAAGAGGCGATCTGGATCGAGAACGGCAGGATCATGCTGCGCGACCGGGCGCTCACTGTGATCAATGCCTATGAAAAATTCATCAGTGAGCTGGAGCGGCGGAAGAAGGTAACGTCGGCCACTCCGGCTGCGCCGGAACGCAACTGGCTGACGGAAAAGATGCTGAAGCAGCTGGTCGAAGAAGTGCAACTCGCCAAGGCCCAGGTTACCGGAGAACACGAAATCGCTGGGGGCGTATCGCAATGGGAAGGTGCCCCTGGCCCACGCATCCTGGGGTTCGAGGTCTTGGGAGCCGACGGCGAGCCGACCGCCAACTTGAGTACTGGTGATGCGATCAGCTTCGTCTTCGAGCTGGAAGCAGAAGCGCCGGGTGTCTATCCCTGCACGTTTTGCATTCTGAGCTACACGCTTGACGGCAAGTGGCTGACCCGACACCTAAGCGTCGAGCACCAACTCGATTTCATTCACCAACGGCGATATCAGGTGACACTGCGATATGATCAGCTGATGCTGGGTAACGGCGGTTACCTGCTGTCGGTGGCGACCTACAAGGTCCTCGATCTGAACGATCTGTCGACTGCGGAGTTCTACGAAATCCTCGCTCGGAGCTACCGCATTCAGGTGCGAGATCAGGATCCGGCGGATGCCACATTGTTTCACCACCCCGGGACGTGGAGCTTGCGGCCACTCGCGTCGGGAGACGGCGAGCCAGTGCTTGAAATGACATCTGAAAGCCGGCCGGTCTAGCCCGCGAACGGCGCTCCGACCGCAAGCCTCTGCGGCGCTTCGGCACGGCTGGTGTGCTTGCGGGCGCTGAAGCTTTCTGTACTGCTACATGATCGTTTGCCCCACCTGTTCTGCTCCCTTGTCGCCGCCGCTGACCTGCGGCGATTGTGGTTGGCACGGGCATTATCGAGACGGAGTGCCCGTGCTGTTGCCGACAAGTGAGCCAAGCGATCAAATCGCTCTCTGTTACACCGAGAATTATGACGAGATCGCGCGGGATGATCTCGACGCGAAGGTCATGGACGAGCGTTATATCGAAAATCTCGCAGCCAATTTCTGCCAAACCATCGAGCTCACGGCTGGAGCCGAAGTCTGTGACATCGGGTCAGGTAAAGGCTATCTCGCGCGAAAGATCTTGACCCGGGGCGTCGCTGCGGTAACCGCTGTAGACATCTCGTTCCCCTATCTCGAGCGCATGATCGGAAAGCCGGGGATCTCGCCAGTTGTAGCCAATGCCGAGGCCCTGCCCTTCGTCGAGCATTTCGACGTCATCGTCGCGACCGACATTCTCGAGCACGTACTCAACGTCGGATCGTTCCTCTATTGCGCAAATCGGGCGCTTCGCTCCGGCGGTTGTCTTTATGTGCGGGTTCCGTACCGCGAGAACCTGCTGTCCTATTCGCCGCACTTTGGATGTCCCTACAGATTCGTGCATCTCCGCACCTTCGACCGGCCATTGCTTCGGCAGGCCCTGGAGGAAGCCGGGTTCTCGGTGGAACGTCTCTGGTTTGACGGGTATACCCCGGGTGCCGCAAAGCCTATCTGGCAGCGCGGGCGCCTCAGACGGGGAGTGTATCGTCGGTTCGAGGACAGTCTGCGTCGGAGCGGTCGAAATCCTGCCGACACGACATTACTCCCGCATGGTCTGCGCCAGGTTTTCTTGCGGCCAACGGTCGTGATTGCGGCGGCTCGCAAAGTTCAGAGCCTGGCGCCCGTGGAGCGGCATCGGATTTCATTTCCAATGACGGACGGTTCTTGTCGTGACCCCGTTTCTCCATAAACGGCAGTCGGTCCTGAGTTACATGCGCAATCGGGTTAGCCATCTCCCCTTTATCTCCGGCGAGAGCCGTCAGCACGGCGTCGGAGAGATGCGGCGCGAAGTGGAGGCGCTGCGTGCTGAGGTCGGCGGGTTGCGCGAAGAAATCGCACTGATCCAAGGGCAGAACGCTGTCTTGGACGACCGGGTCAACTATCTAGCGGCTCGGTTGGACTATGCGGTGACGCGACTTCGTGGCCTAAGCGGCGAACTTCGCGGCGACTATTACGAGCGCCAAGATCATCCGGGCCCGGGCGCATATTGGAGCCGACACAATGTCACCTCCCACCATCGTTTCACGTCGGTAGAGGATTCGTTGCGGCAATTCGAGTTTCGCAATCGGCAATACCCCGGCTACATCGATCTGCTGCCGGTAGGCGGCAAGGATGGGATGACAGTTCTCGACTTCGGCTGCGGGCCCGGTCACGATCTGGTGGGGTTCGCGCACTACTCGCGGCCGACGCGACTGGTGGGCGTGGATATCTCGAAGACATCGCTGGCGGAAGCCGAGCAGCGACTGCGGCTTCACCGTGCGCCGGCTGAGGTCGTGCACGTCGAGTACGGGACTTACGAGCTGCCATTCCAAACCGCGTCGTTCGATTACATCCACTGCTCGGGCGTGCTGATGTGTATCGAAGATCCGCCCCGCCTGCTGCGGGAATTCGCCCGTTTGCTAAAGCCGGGAGGCGAGCTGCGGCTGATGGTCTACAATTACGACTCGCTCTGGCTGCATCTTTACGTTGCCTATGTAGTGCAGATCGAGAACGGGCTCTATTCGGGCTTGCCGACGTGCGTCGCGTTCACGCGGACGACCGACGGTGAAGATTGTCCAGTAAATGCCGTGTGGCGACCCGAGGAAGTGATCGCACTCGGTCGAGACACCGGTTTCGAAGCCGTATTCTTGGGGGCGGCGATGTCACTTTGGGAGCTCCACCTTTTGCCGCAGCGGCATTTGGCCTGCCTCCAGCCTGCCCTGCCGGATGAAAGTCGGGCCTTCCTGATGGGTTTGCGGATCGACGCCGAAGGCTACCCGCTCCATGGCCGGCATCGAGCCGGAATAGACGGCTGCTTCCAGTTCCGCCGCTCGAGCTGATCGGGGAATGCGGCCTCTATCACGTCAAGCGTCATTCAATTTTTATACGCTTGCTGCTCTATCGCTCGCGTTATTGTTATGGCGGCCGGAATCGTCGGGGGCAAATATTCGCGTTGTTCTTCCCGCGGATTGCCCTGCTGAGCAAAGCGAAACCTCGGCTGAGAGCGCATTCGTCGACCGGCTGGGCGATGCGCGCTTGATGCCGAGGAGTCTCCGCGGCCGAACTGATATGCAGATCGTCGTGGCGCCCGGCCTTGCCGGGCCGCTGGTAGCTGCCGCCCCGATCGATCCCGGCACCCTGCTGATCGCGGACTATAAGGACATTTCGGCCCTCGATATCCGCACCGGCACCGTCGTCGCATTGAAGGCTGATCTAGACCAGCTGGACGACCGGCGGTTTATCCCGACCGGAATCGCTGTGGGCCCGAAATCCGGAAAGGTTTACCTCGCGAATTACCTAGCCAATAACATTCTGGTTGGGCGCATCGGGACAAACACGGTGTCATTCGATCGGAAAATTGTCGGCGATGGCCTAACATCTCCCGAGAATATCGCGATATCGGCAGATGAATCGTGGCTTACAACGGCCAATTTTGATGGCAATAGCGCGACCGGCTTTGCTTTTGAGAATGGCCAGTTCACACAAAAATGGGCAACCAGGGTGCCGCTCGCGCACGGCGTCGCCATTCTTGGTGAGAATGTCTTCGTCTCATCTCTGGAATTGCGAAAGATCTTTATATTGAGATTGGCAACAGGGGATGTGGTGGGCTCGTTTGGGGAGCCGGGTTGGAACGCTCTTTGTCTCAATTTCCTGTGGCCTACCGGCATCTATGCGGCGGGCGAGGAAATGATCGTCATTGCCGACGCCCATACGGGAGCGGTGTACCGAGTCGCTTTCGATGGCGAGGTGGTCAGACCACGCGACGTAGTCGGCGGCACGGCGCCAGGCGCGATGGGCTTACAGATGCCGTATGGAGTCACAGGCATCGGCGGGGATCTTGCCGTGTTGTCGACCTTCTCGCCAAAGATCGTCATCGCCGGCCCGGAACGCGGCACCGAGGCACCGGAGGTCAAGAAACTTATTGTGCAGCAATCCTATCAGGGGACAGGGGAGCGCGATGCCGCGATGCCTCCGCCGTTGGGGGTGGGCTGGAATGGGTACGTCCATTTCGCATCTGCCCGACTCAACATCAGCGGAATCGACATGGTGCCGTCCTATGGCACGCTCGAAGGCGTGACGACCGGCGGACCGCTAAAAGTAGAACGTGTATTTTCTTTGAATCCCGACACCTTGGCGCTGTTTGGAAGCCTGATGTATTTCATCGAGGCGAATGTCGTCGGTAACGGCGCGATTTTGAGCTCACCGAGTGCACCCTACGCGCTGTACGTGACGCTCGGGAAGACGAGTTGTGTTGCCAAGCTCGATCTGCCGGGTCCGCCGCTCGCCACGGCAGCCGGCCTCGAGCATCGTCTCGGCGTCAGCCGCTATGAAGACCTCGCACAGCTGGGCGCGAGCCGTCTTCGCGAGATGGATGCACGGCGCGGATCAAATGGATATCTGGCGCCTGTGGAGGCTGGCAGATCTCTTGGCGCCAATGACGATCTTACCGAGTTGGTGTTCAAAGGGGATTGGGGGAGACGAGCGGCTGATCAACTGGGCAAATGTGGTAGCGGCGAGTACGGCCAAGAGAAATGTGATCAGTTATCGAGGAAATTGAAGCAAGAGGCGGTATCGGGCAGTGGCTCATCACTGTTTGCGCTGCTATTGGTCGACAGCAGTGCCAACCGCTGCGCGAGATAGCAGTGCACTCAGAGAGCATCGATTCTGTGCGGACGGCGGCCGACACCAAGCCCCTCCTCGGGCGCCGTTGGGGACGACCCGGCGCGGCTCGCTTTCTGGTGATGTGCTGGTACGAGCCGCACGGCATCACCACGGTCTATGAAAACATCGCAATGTGGCAGCGTCTCAGCGAATTCGAGCTCGAGATACTGAACCTCTGGCCAACCCGCGGCCATCCGCTGGTTTTACCGCCGACGATCGACCTCTCGGAATTTGACGGGGTGATCATACACGCAGCGCTCTCCTATAGCTTCGAGAACTTGAACGCGCTGGACTCGCAGCTCGGCCGGCCGTTCGAGCATTATGATGGCATCAAGGTCCTGATGAAGCAGGATGAGCAACGGGCGACGTCGCTCTTTGCCGAATACCTCGGGCGCAAGCAATTCGATGTGCTGTTGACTTGCGTACCGGAGCTTGAATTATTCCGAGTTTATCCGCGTGACAAGGTAGGCGACCTTGCATTCGTAAATGTCCTGACCGGTTATGTCAGCCAGGCTATGCGGGAGATGTCCAACCCGTGGAGCCGGTCGCGCCCGATTGATATCGGTTATCGCGGGTCGATCCAGCCCCTCTGCTTTGGTCGCCTGGGTTTCGAGAAGCGCAAGATCGGTTACGATGTCCTGGCCGCTCTTTCGGGCCGAGACGCGATACGGAGCGACATTTCCAGCCGCCCACAGGATCGTTTCAACGGGTCCGCCTGGATGGATTTCATATCGGCCTCAAAGGCGACTTTGGGAGTCGAATCCGGGTCGAATCTGTTTGATTTTGATGGCGCGGTCGAAGAATGGTGCCACGGGTTTGAGGCCTCACACCTCGAAATGAATCCACTCTCTGAAGAACTTTATAACCTGGCCCACGCGGAGTATCTCTGGAAGCTCGAGGGGAATGTCGACTACGCGCAGGTTTCGCCGCGCCATTTCGAGGCCGGCGCCGCCCGGTCTCTGCAGGTTCTCTATGACGGGCGATATTCCGACATCTTTGTGCCGGGTGCACATTTTCTACCACTGGCGCGGGATCTGTCTAATCTGCCAGAAATTGTGGAGACGCTCAATGACGAGCGGAAATGCCGAGAGATCACGGAGCGCTGCTTTGCCGAGATTATTCACAACCCAAGCTACGGTTACGAGGCGTTCGTGGCCAAAGTCGACGCCGCACTCGAATCCGCACTGAACCGCAAACGAGGCGCGCGGCGCTTGTCGACCGCCCCTGCCGGTGATCCGCCTCGGTGCCTGATCCTGACGACAGCAGATCCAGCAGAAGATCCGCGACTTGGCCGGATCACGGCCGCCCTTGCGCTCGAACATGAGGTGTACGAGATCGGGACTTACGGATCTGGTGTAGACGGCGGCGGACCTAGATTGGAGCGGCTTTCCGAGAGGCATCTGCGCCTCCGAGTCGAGCCAACCCGGCATGAATCTTGGTGGATACCCCGACCGAATACAACCGGCCACGCGCTCTCACTGGGTCTCCAGAAGCTTCTCTACCTAGCGGTCCTGATCGAAGCCTCCGAGCCTCAGCTGCGATCATCGATCGGCGCGCTCGACGCGCTCCCCGATGATGTTGCGCGCTTTCGCGAACAGGCCCGCTTGGTGCTCAACTTCAGCTCGGCGCTCTTCGAGGCGGCGCAACGCACCGGGCAGTTCGACCTCGTCTTGGTGACGGATGTCGGTAGCCTGCCTGCCGGGGTTGCGTTGCGAGAAGAGACCGGAGCGCTGCTGCTTATCAACTTGGGCGAATGCTTTCCTGATAGGGCGCCTGGGGTTCGGCACTGGCAAAGCGAGTTCTGGGCTAGCTTCAACCGCGAGCTCGTTGCGAAAGCAGATCTCGCCGTCACGGCCTCTTCCCAATCGGCACCGCTGCTGGCGGCGGAATATGGGCGGGAATTCGAAGTCTTGCCCAGCTTCGAGCCCGTTCGTCAGCGGATCTTCGAGGCGACCCCTTCGCAACGCCGGCCGGAGGCTAGCGGACGTATCGATCTCGCTTGGGTCGATGATCATAATGCAATGCGCAACCGGGCGCCCGCAGAATCTGAGACTGCACGCCTTCTCAAGTCGTATGCTGCTGAAATTGTTCGGTTGTATGAGGACCACCCGGTCCAAGCGGAATTGCAGACCGCACGTGTTCTCAATTCATACGCCGCGGAGATCATCCGCTTGAACGAGTATTTTCCAGCAGAAATTGCTCGATTGAATGAAGTATATCCGGCGGAAATTTCCCAATTTCAGGCCGAGATTAATCGGCTCCATGAAGTCTATCCGGCCGAAATTGCCAAATCGCAGGCCGAAATTAACCGGCTCCATGAAGTCTACAAGGCAGAAATCGGCAAGCTCCATACAGAACTCGATAGGTTGCGCCAGGTCATCGAGAGCTATTGGGGGGTTAAGATATATCGATTATGCAAGAGGGGCGGGGCGAGCGTGCTTCGAACACTCAATAGAGCTGGGTCGGTCGAATCCTGACGAGTTTGTCGGCTAAGTATCACGCCGAGCGGGATGCCGGATACGGCCGGCCGAGTTGGAGAGTCTATCACCCGGCTAACCCCGTTCTCGAATGAAGGACCGCTTGCGCACGCTCTATCTGGATTGCAGCGGTACTGCATCGCTGATGGTCCCCACCGACACGTTGTTGCGCGGCATTTTGGGCTACAAGGATGGTGATCGGCCGCCGCCGATACTGCGAAATAATCCTCGGGTGAATGCGCTGTTCGGCGAGCTGCGCGATGTGCACGCGCAACTTTCCTATGTCAGTGATTGGCGCGACGCATTCGTAGCTTCACCCGATCTGGCCGTCGAGGTTTGCAACATCAACAATCTATTGCATCTTGGGCGGTGCCTGCTCCGGCTGCGCAAATACGATTTGATAATCGTTTCGCACACCGCCGCCGGAGACGATATGACTGTACTGAAGCGGTCTGCCGGCTGGTTTCACCACCGACGTGCCCCAATCGTTATGTTCATCGGCAACGAATACGATCTGCTGGACGAGAAGATCGGTTTTATCCGCGATGTCGAATGCGAGCTCATCTGCAGCCAACTGCCAATCGCCGCTGCGAGCTATCTTTATCGAGAATGCGATGGCAGCCGAGTGGTCGAAATGCCCCACGCGCTCAACCCTCACAAATACTTCCCGGCAACAATTCCCAGGCAGGTCGATATAGGCTTTATCGGCGACATCTACTGGCCTTTCGTGGGAGATCGCGAGCGGACCGACTTAATCGAATGGTTTGAGCAACACGGGACGGACCGGGGGCTGCGTTGTGATATTCGCCGGCAGCGGGTTTCGCGCGAGGCGTGGGGCGTCTTCCTGAATGGCTGCAAGGCGGTCATCGGAGCTGAATCAGGAACTTATTACCTGAACGAACGCGGACGCCTTTTGGAGAAGGCGCGCACCTACAACCTGTTTGAGCAGCCGGACGCCAATTTCGACGAGGTGTTCGAGCGGTTTTATAAAGGGCAGACGCGTTGTGTATCGGGCAAGAGCATTTCATCGCGCCATTTCGAGCCGATCGGCACCAAAACGTGCCAAATTCTACTGGAAGGGTATTACAATGGCATTCTGGAACCCGACCAGCATTTCATTGCCGTAAAACCGGATCTGTCGAACATCGATGACGCTATCGAACGATTTTGCGACGAAGGTCTACGCCGGCGGATGGTTGAAGAGACCTACGAGTATGCGATATCCCAGCATACCTACGCGCACCGGGTCGCGCACCTTCTACAACTAGTGACCGGCAGTGGATGAACTCACATGGTCTCCATAAGCTGGCGTAGTGTGCTTATCGTCATCCTGTTGCTGGTTTCCGGCAGTGCGCGAGCGTGGGATGATCTCGTTCACCAATACGATCGATCCACCTGCCCGGTGAATGCGCTCTTTGACAAACAGGGAACGGCCTTGGTTGATTATGGTTCGCCGCTCGGTCGGCGCCACAATCCGGTTACGGTTAGCCAATATGCAATCGCCTGCGAGCGCAGCTTTCATCTGCACGGCAAGCATCTGCACGGCAGGCAACCGTTCTGGAAAATTTTCACTGCGCAAATTCGCTATCGGGAGAACCATGCAATCGCTGACGGGCGAGACATGGCATACTACGAATATGATTTCCCCTGGGCCGGCTACGGCTTGGCACCAGGATGGCGGTCCGGCCTTGCGCAGGGCTTGGCAATCTCGGCGTTGATCAGATACTACCGGGACACGGGTGACGGTCGCGTCCTCGCCTTGATCTCTAAACTCAAGGCCTACATGCTGATGTCCGAGGCCGAAGGCGGCGTAACTGTTACCTCGCCCGAGGGCAAGCTTTGGATCGAAGAATTCCCCAGCGATCCGCCGTCGTTTGTGCTCAACGGCTTTATCTCGGCGGTGTTCGGTTTGTATGAATACACTCGGCTATTTTCAAAAGGTACGGAGGCGCGTCAGCAGCTCACTGAGGCATTGACAAGCATCAAGCTGGCATTACCGGCTTACGATACCGGCGCGTGGGCTTTGCTCGACCGGCGTGCGGCGCCTTATCCGTGGGCCAACGACAGTTATATGACCGTGTACATCAAGCAGCTGCAAACGCTCGCCGAAGTCAGCGGCGATCCATTCTTTAGCGCCATGAGCCTCCGCTGGCGCAGTTTCTTTGATGACGTTCACGTCCATTGGCCAGGCAACACCGAACGCACGCCGGACGGCGTTTATCGGGTGAAGTCAGAATTTCCGGTGAACCTTCCGGCCAACGTCCTTCGCGACAATGTCGAATCGATCGACAGCACTCCCACATACGACGGTTTTGCCGCTGATTCCTTGCCGTGTCCTCTCGGAAGCGCCAATACGGACTACCAGTCCTATTTTGCGCCGCGCGAAGAGGGGCCGGCATTCATCCAAATGCGGCTGAAACGCGGCACCGCGGTAAACACCCTGGTGCTCGGGTTATACAATGTCGAGCTCTATCCTCTCGACCTCAAAATTCTGCTGCGCGATGACGCAGGGCCGTGGCAAGCGATCGCATATGAGCGCGCAAACGACCGGCGGCACTTCGCTTACTATTTTCCGACCACAAGAATCCGCAAGATCCGCCTCGAGGCTACCAACTTCCATGGGCAAAACCGGCTCATACTCAGCGAGTTGGCGCTCGGATCGAGACCGATGCCGAAACGCATCCCGCCGACTTATGGAAGCTTCCTAGCGTCCGCGTCGACGCTCCGCCTAGAGCCGAACACGAGATTGTTGTCATCTATCGACATGCCCCTGATCTGGCGAAGCTGGAAGGCAGTCTCTGGGAGCCAGGTTTTATCAATCCGCTGAGCCCCAACGAACAGCCGGTGCGGGACCGGGTGTACCAATTCCGTATCCTCTACACCGGCCGGCTGATTACCACCGGTTGGAGGCATCCGGTCGTGGTGGAAGACGGGAAGCCAATGGAACTGCAGCCAGTGATGTCGCAACCGTCCGGGTCAGCCACTCCGTCGTGACCCAAGCGCGTTGCGAGCGTTTCGCAGACGACATTCGGGAGTCCGGCGCACGACGTTCCGCCCGCTGACATTATGCTCTTCAATTCCTATCAGTTCCTTTTCTTATTTTTGCCCATCGCATTAGCGGGTTACTTCCTGCTTGCGTCGTGGCAAATTCGCGCGGGCGCGGCGTGGTTGGTGGCGACATCCCTATTCTTTTACGGCTGGTGGGATATCAGGTTCCTCGCCCTCCTCGTGCCCGCGATCCTGGCCAACTATCTCACCGGCCGCGCCCTGGGCAAATTCGCCGCGCACGGCCGTCATCAACCGAAGCGGTGGCTGCTTGCCGCAGCGATTGCGGGCAACCTTTTGGTTCTCGGCTACTTCAAATACGGCAATTTCTTTGTATCGTCGGTGAATGGCGTCCTCAACGCCGACCTAAGTCCCTTGAATTTAATATTGCCACTCGGCATCTCCTTCTTCACCTTCACCCAAATCGCTTTTCTAGTGGACACCGCGCGCGGTCAGGTGCGGCAGTTCGACTTTACCCACTACAGCCTGTTTGTAACTTATTTTCCGCATTTGATCGCTGGGCCGATCTTGCATCACCGTGAAATGATGCCGCAGTTTCGATCGGCATCGATGTACACCGCGTCGGCTGTAAACTTCGCAGTTGGGCTTGCCTATCTCGTCCTCGGATTGGCAAAAAAATGCCTGGTGGCCGACAGCTTCTCGCCCGACGCGGGCGCCGTTTTTGAGGCTGCCCACCACGGCGGCAGCCTCGGGGCGATATCGGCATGGCAAGGGGCACTCGCCTACACGTTGCAGCTCTATTTTGACTTCTCCGGTTATTGTGACATGGCGGTGGGGCTCTCGCGCTTGTTCGGCGTTCGGCTGCCGTTCAACTTCAATTCTCCATACCAGGCGGCCGGTATCATTGACTTCTGGCGGCGCTGGCACATGACGTTGTCGCGTTTTCTACGCGACTACCTTTACATACCGTTGGGCGGCAATCGAGAAGGGAACACCCGGCGTCATTGCAATTTGATGATCACTATGCTGCTTGGTGGCTTGTGGCATGGTGCCAATTGGACATTTGTCGTATGGGGAGGATTGCACGGAGTCTATCTGATCATCAATCACGGGTGGCGCGCGATAAGGCCTGATCGGGCCCTCTCCGGTTTGCCGGTGGCCGTACGTAAAACAACATCGATCGGGGTCACTTTTGCCGCAGTGACCGTCGCATGGGTGGTTTTCCGCGCATCGGATTTGGGTACGGCAGGCCATATGCTCGCGGCGATGATGGGCGCTAATGGCATCAATCCTACCGATGGCCTGGCGATGCCCAGGCCTTTGACCGGATGGCTCGATGCTGTCGGTTTTGGGGCGTTCGCGACATCCGCCAATTTGCTGCGCTATGCAGGAGCGCTCGCCCTTGTCTTTCTGCTCCCGAATACGCAGTCCATCATCGAAGGCGATCACTCAAGCGCACCGGGAACGGACAAAACCGCGCGGCTGAGCATCGCCTGGCGGAGCAATTTCGCTTGGGGCGTCGGGCTCGGCACAATCGGCGCCGCAGCCTTGATTACATTCACTCGGGTCAGCGAATTTCTGTACTTTCAATTTTGATTGGCAATGACCCTCGGACGGTCACACCGCTGGTTTTTCACCGGGCTTTTCGGATCTCTGGGCTTTGTTCTCCTTAGTATCGGGGGGTTCAACTTCGTGGTTGATCCGCTCCATTATTATCGCGGACCGACATCGATAAATCATGTCTACTTTCCGGGGTTTCAGCGATCCCAGAATGTCGGTCTGGCACGCAGTTTTTATTACGATACGATCGTTATTGGTTCGTCGGTAACGGAAAATTTTCTACCGTCTTACATCGAGCGTTCGTGGGGCGGCCGTGCGATGAAGCTGTCAATCTCCGGCTCCACCGCCCACGAACAACATTTGATACTGCAGCAGGCAATCAGAACCGGACAAGTAGGCCGAGTGATCTGGGGGCTGGATGTCAGTGCATTCTACGGCAGCCCGCAGCGCGTGAGAGATGATCAAGGACCGTTCCCCTACTTCATGTATCGAACTCCAGCAATACTGAACCTCGAATACCCGCTGTCGCTATCGACATTGGATTTGTCGATGCGGGTATTGAAAGGTTGGGGTGAGACAAACCTCGACGAACTCGATACCTGGTACCAGCGCTTTCAATTCGGCGAGAAGATCGTGCTCGAGGGGTGGTCCGGGAGCTGCGAGCAATTTGCGCGAAAATATGAGCTTGGCCGTTCCGAGTTGCCCTCTTTAACTATCCGGGAAATGCACGAAGCAGTGCGCCACAACCTCGTCTCGGTGGTGCGCGGTAACCCAGATATCGCCTTCTATTTATTCTTCCCTCCCATGGCGCGACTGATCTATGTCCCGGCCGATACCGGGATGCTAACCTATTCGTGCGTCTGAGATCGGGGATGAGCCGAATGTTCACCTATTCGACTTTCAGGCGGTGCCGGCGCTCGTCGACGATCTAGGTCATTACAAGGACCTGTTGCACTTCGATCTAAGGACAAGCGAGTACTTAATCGATTCGATGCGCGATGGCCACGGACGTGTCGATCGTCAACAGCTTCTTGCCAACAGCCAGCAGTTGATAGACCAAGTCAACCGTTATAATTACTGCAGTGAATGTGGGCCGCTCGTGCAACGGAACTAGCACGCGAAGAGTTCCTTTGTGCAACCGATGCTTTCGTTGGACAAACATTGCCCATTGCATCAGAGATCCATGGGGGTCCCGGACCAGCTCTGCTGTCTCGTCCACCGCCTTCCGCTTGTCTCCGAGGAAGGCAGGGCGGAAATTACTCCCTCGACCCGGCTTCTCGTCTGTCAATTGGGCTGCAGGGTGTCGGCGGTTCGCGGTATCCCGCAATTTGTCGCCTCAGAGGGTTACGCGGCCGGCTTCGGCAAGCAATGGAAGAAGTTCAGTCGGACGCAACTCGATTCGTTCACCGGCTCGACCATCTCGCGTGATCGCCTGGCCCGCTGCCTAGGTGGGTCGTTGGCGATCCTACGTGACAAGAACGTACTGGAGGTAGGCTGTGGTGCAGGCCGTTTCACCGAGCTGTTGCTGCAGGCTGGAGCCAGCGTATTTGCGATCGATCTTTCGTCGGCGGTCGAGGCCAATTACGATAATTGTTGTGGCGCAGCGGGGTACTTCGTTTGTCAGGCCGATCTGAGCGCGCTTCCGGCGCGCCGCGGATCATTCGATTTCGTGATCTGCCTCGGGGTGATACAGCACACACCAGAACCTGAAGAGACCATTGCAACTCTGTGTGACTTCGTCAAACCGGGAGGCCGGCTCGTTATTGACCATTATCGGTACGATGCGACGGATATGACGCCCGTTCGCCACCGGTTAAGATCATTTCTCATACGCAGAAATCCTCGATTTGCGCTGCGCTTCGTCCGGGCTATGGTCGCTGTTCTTTGGCCAGCGCACCGGCTGTTGTGGCGCCTATCCGGTTACCGGTGCGTCGCCGCAGCGCGCCAGCGCTGGCTTCGGCTGTCGCCGGTACTCGACTATCATGATTATTATGCCCAGCTCGGGCCTCGGCTCCTTTATGCATGGGCGAGCCTCGATACACACGATGCCCTGACCGATTTTTACAAACATAAACGAACCGTCGAGCAGATTGTCGCTTGTCTGCAGCGCCTCGGTCTCGCCGACGTCGAGGCGAGCTATGGTGGCAACGGCGTCGAGGCGCGGGCATTCAAGCCCGCGAGATCGTGAGCGCTGCCGGTGTGCGGCATAGCCGGGATTTTTGAGTTTGATCGGACGGCGCGCGTCGACCCGCAGCTGCTTCGGCAAATGACGGATCTGATCGCGCATCGCGGGCCGGACGACGCCGGACATTGGATTTGCGGCAATGTGGCGCTCGGCCATCGCCGCCTGTCGATCATCGACCTTTCCCCGGCTGGTCATCAGCCTATGGGCAGCGATGACGGCGCGGTGTGGATCACCTATAACGGCGAATGCTACAATTACGCCGAGCTGGCGGCAGGCTTGCGTCAGCGCGGCCGTCATTTTCATTCAAGTTCGGATACCGAGGTCATCCTTCGGCTCTACGAGGAGCGGGGCGAAGAATTTCTTAGCGAGATTGACGGCATGTTCGCGCTCGCGATCTGGGACGCCCGCGAGCAGA
>WNFT01001471.1_pt1 | contig 19882 bp, 22 predicted proteins | sample 5400191 | NCBI WGS metagenome assembly WNFT01 (sample SAMN13153359, study PRJNA577476) | soil metagenome | isolation source: 80 cm saprolite under Madrone tree | place: USA:California | collected 2016-06-14 | reverse complement strand
GGCCACTTCGCGTCTTTCTCATGACCCCGGAAGGCGATAGCAGGGACGGCGGGCGACCATAAAGGCCCTCCCCGCACTGCTCCACCGCCCTCGCCCCTACGGACGTTGATGGGCTTTTCCTTAACTTAATGCGTATGGGCGAATCGGCTCCGCTCCCTACTCACGACCCTGGGGATTTTCATTGGCGTCGCGGCGGTCGTCGCTGCGTTGATCTTGACCCAGGGCGTCGAGGCGCTGATCTTAAGCCTGCTTGGTGGGTTGATCGGGATGCTGATCGGCTTTCTGATTGGGTTTGGGATCACCAGTCTGACCAAGCTTCCCTTCGTCATCACGCAGACTTCATTGCTGATGCCGTTCGCCATCTCGGCAAGCATCGGGGTGATCTTCGGTCTCTACCCGGCGGTGCGAGCAGCCCGGCTCGATCCCATCGAGGCACTGCGCTCGCTCTAGGGGTGACGGGTACTTTTGCATCATCCACAGTATCCATGCCGCTGGGCTGCATGCACCATTACTCGTTGTAACTATTCAGGACTGCTCGTCGCACGTGCTCTCATTACCTGCCCCCCAGGCAGGATTGCTCGGCACTCTACAGCGACTCGCTCAGTTTGGTGGTGAGTGCGGGCCTTGCCGCCGCCGGCGGCGGCAAGGCCCGCACTCACCACTAACCCCCGGCGAACTGCCGGAGGCAGTGAGGAGTCTCGAAGAGAATCGACAGGACGTGCTGGATAAATCCGCTCCTCTGCGAGGACTCCTCGATAAATCGGGAGTCTACACACACCGCCTGGCCTGAAGAGTTACTACTCGTTCATGTGTATCGATGTGCGTGCAGCCTCATCTCGCTCAAGAAGCCATCCACAATCCACCCTTGTGCATAGTGAGGCGTCCATCCCTACAATCCCGGCAACGTGTCAGATTGGAGCAGACACCGGAAAAACTGATTGATCGTCTCCTGGTCCACAGCGAGGCCAAAACGTGCCAGCAGGATGTTGGCAGGGTCCGGGTGTAGCCTTTCATGCGTAGCCATACGTGTAGTTAAGAGATAGAATATCATGAGTAAAGTCAGATCAAATCTGGCACTCATGCCCACTTGTGCGCTATAATCAAGTATTGGCTTGAAATAAAATCGTTGGAGGCGTACTATGCAAAAGGCAAAACGCTACTTAATCGTTGCCGGAATTGGTGTTCTGATACTGCTCATCATTGGGATTGTCTTCGCCGCGATCTTTAATGCCTGGCTCGACATACTCTACGTCTCGCTCATTGTGGTAGCCGCTTTCACATTGTTTGTGGCCGCCTTGCAGATTTACACGATCATCATGCTCATACGTACTATTTCGACGGTGCGTGATGAGCTGAAGCCTTTGCTGGTGTCGGTACAAGAGACGGTCGGTGTCGTCAAGGATACGGCCAGGTCGGCGGGTCAGACGGCGACGGCGATTGGCACGACGGCTCGCTTCACCAACGACTTTGCCATTGTCCCGACCGTGCGTACGGTATCACTGTTGATAGCAGTGCAACAGGTGCTGCGTATATTTCTAGGCCGAGGTCATGCTGGCAGTCGTGCCGATCAACGCCGTCGGCAGCAGATGGAGGCGGAAGCGGCAGCAGTTGGAGGTGAGTAAGTATGCATCAACCGAATGAGATACTGGCCACCTCGGGACAAATCGCGGCCATCATCCTGGTGATTGAGCTCTTCTTCCTTATCGTGATCGCTGTGGCACTGAATGCGGCACTCGCATTTGCCTTTGCATGGGTACGAGAAAAGGTGGAATTGGTGAAGAAATTGCGACCGGTGGTGGATAGCGTCAACGCGACAACGGAAGCGGCAATCAAGGGAACACTCCCCGAAGCTGGTGCGGACGAGAATAAGATTGTGCGAACGATAGCACAGATTCCTGCACAGGCGAACGCCGTTGAGGGAAAGATTGTGCAGAGAACGGATCGAGTTGCCAACGCAGTAATTGAGTTTCGTGCTCGTACAGTGATGGTACAGGGCATCGTCAAGGCCTTCTTCTTGCCCGGCTTGACGAGACCGAAGCCGCATTTCCCTGAGATAAAGAGTCCTGGACCGAATATCTTACTGGAAGAACGCTCTGAAGAGGTGAAAAGACCTGGTGAACCTGGCGATGGCCGTGCGGACCTGGTAGCATCTGAGGGTCGCTTAGAGCCAGCAGGTGCTAGTAGAACACAACCGAGAGATGCTTTTCTTGGTTGAGTACCTCCGGCGGTTTGGGCGTTTTCGGCGCAACGCACGCTTGTACCTGGTCAGTAATGCCCTGAGTGGGGTGACGACGGGCATTTTTCTGGTGCTCTATAACCTCTACCTGGTTGCGCTGGGCTATGGCGCTGACTTTATTGGCTTGATCCTGTTGGTGGGGACGCTGGGTGCTGGACTAGCTATCTTTCCCGCCGGATGGTGTGTTGACCGCTTCGGTGGAAAAGCGATCCTGATCTGGTCGAGTTTGTTGATTGCTGTAGCGGGCATGGGACTGTTGCTCTTGCGCCAGCCTGTCCCGTTGTTGGTGAGTAGTTTTGTGACCGGCATCGGCGGCGCGTTTGTGCTCGTGGTGAACGCGCCGTTCTTAACGGTGAACAGTACTCCTGCTGAGCGCTCCCATCTCTTCAGTTTGAATATTGTCCTGTCATTGGTGACGACGGTGCTGGGTAAGGTCGTTGGAGGTGTCTTGCCCGCCTGGCTGATGGCTCCCCTGCCACCATGGTTGGCATGGTTTCTGGCCACCCAGCCTGCTGCACGTTCCTATCAACTTGCTCTGCTTCTGGCCGGTGCCATTGCTGGCCCCAGCCTGGTTCCCCTGTTTCTTTTGAGCGATGATCGACCTGTGCTGCGCGCCCGTAGGGGCGGAAGCTCTGCCCCTGACACTTTTGAGGTGCCCGACGGAAAGCCCATTGAAGCGTCGTTGTGGCAAGCAACCTGGTTACCTGTCTGGGGGACAGGTAACCAGGCCCGACTGAAGGCTCTGCCTGTGTTGCACAGTCCGCTTGTACTGCTGTCACTGACGCAGGTGCTGATCGGATTGGGCGCGGGGCTGTTCATCCCCTACTTCAATATCTACTTTGTGCAGCATCTGCATGCCTCGTCTGCGCTGTTTGGCGTGGTCGATGGTAGTGCGACTGCTATCACTGCGCTCTTCACTCTGGCGGCTCCCTGGCTGGCTATGCGTGTGGGCAAGGTGAATACGATAGCGTTGACGCAATTGGCGAGTATCCCACTGTTGCTAACGATTGGGCTGGCGGATGTGTTGCCTCTGGCCGCAGTCCTCTACCTCTTCCGTTATGGTTTGATGGACATGTCGAACGGCGTTTTTCAGGTCTTCTCGATGGAGGAGGTGCCGGAACAGCGCCGTGGCCTGGCAAATAGTAGTTATCAAGCATCCTTCCAGGTCGCCTGGGCGTTGAGTGCGCCCCTCGGTGGGCTCATCATTGTGCATCTTGGTTATCCGCCGATTTTTATGCTGGCGGCGGTCTGCTATCTGTTGTCAATAGGGGTTTTGTGGGGAAATTTTGGACGCGGGAGGCGGTTCAAGCAAGAGAGGGAGTTTATGGCAGAGAAAATGAAAAAAGGGGAGTCATAGTTTTGCAAAAATTTTACAATTTTCTGAGGCTTCTTTGACCTCAGAATCGTATAGTAAACGACGTACATATCATGCTTTGTAGCAACTCTTCAGGACATCTCGCCGCCTGCGGCGGCTCACGTCTTTTTATGCTGCGGGCTTGGCCGCCTGCGGCTGCCAAGCCCGCAGCATAAAACTCTTGCGAACTGCCGTATGTAGAATGCCGATTTATCGAGCATCGTTCGTAGAACGGCCGATTTATCGAGCACGTGTGGTGAGGAGTTATGAGTTACCTAAAGGAGACACCACAGAAATGAGTCAAGCGACTTTACGTCGAACGATTTCACACATTGGTCCACTACAAATAGCGATCATTGTGCTCGCTGTAGTGACGGGATTAATCCACCTCAGTCTTGGCATCATGACGAGTTTTTTCGCGCCCCATCCCCCTGTCAATCTTCACCCGCCAGTCCATCTTGCAGGCGGCCAGCCAGGCCCTTCACCCCTGAGGCAGCTTGTTTTTATGGCGCTGCCGCAGCTGTTCTATCTCAACTTCGTTGGCTACGTCGTCCTGGCCATAGCACTCTATCTCCCATCCCTACGGCGCTATCAGCGGGTTATTCGCTGGATACTGATCGTGTACGTAGCCATTACCATTGTGGTATGGGCTTTGATCAATGGTGCTCACCCACTCCCGCTTGCCTATATCGATAAGCCAATAGAAGTGGCGCTCATCGTCCTCTTACTGATTGAGGATCGACGAGTTCGTCTGAACAAAGGTTAATTGTTTTTCTGCTGCAGGCATGGCGGCTGCCATGCCTGCAGCAGAAAAACTCTTGCGAACTGTCGGAGCCAGGTCCCTGAAGAGGGACGCTACTTCTTGGTGATCTTGATGAAGATGATGGTCAGTTCATAGAGACAGGACATCGCTACCCCCAGGATGACCGGGCTATAGATGTCAGCGCCCGGCGTCAGGAACGTTGCTGCGATCCACATGCCAACATGGGAGGCGGCACGCCTCTTCTTGAGCGTATCGGAAGTCACGACGCCGATCTGAGCCAGGAACGTGATCACCAATGGCAGTTCGAACACCAGACCAAAAGCGAGCATGAAAAATGCCACGAAGGTGAAGTAGCTATCCGCCGTCACCAGCTCAGTAAAACTGCTGGAGGCAAACGTCACGAGCCACTGCACAGGATAGCGCAGCACGATGAAGCCGAGCGCAATGCCTGCCAGAAAAAGAAAAATGCCGATGAAGATGAAGGGAACAGCATATTTCTTCTCTTTCTCTAGCAATCCCGGCGCGATGAAGGCCCAGGTTTGATAGAGCACCACTGGCAGCGCAAGGATGAAACCCCCTGCAAATGCCATCTTGAGGAAAACGGTAAAACCTTCGGCTAACCCCGTTACAATGAGTTTATTGCCAATGACATCTGCTTGCTGTGAGGGTAGTGGAATCTCCAGGAACTGAATGATCTGGTTGCGGAAGATGAAGGCCACAATGCCCCCAACGACGATGGCGATGAGCGATTTGAAGATGCGCCAGCGCAGTTCCTCCAGGTGGTCTACCAGTGACATGCTGGACTCGTCATCTTCCTCTCCACTTTCGTCGTCCTTAAGAGAAGTCATGCGATTTTGCTGATTTATTTTACTTGTTGCCAATTCTTCTCTCCAGTCAGTAACAGCAACAGATCTTATTCAGCGTTGGTTCCTGTTTCTGTGTTGCTCTGTTCACCACTGGCACGTCTGGTGGCGATTTCGCGATCAAGTGCTTCGAGTTGTGCTCTTTTGCTGGCAAGTTCCTTGTCGAGTACTTCCGAGTGGGCAGCTGTCGTTGGTTCGAAATCTTCTTCCTTCGTGTCTTTCGGCGCAGTCAGTTCAGACACGCCCTTCCTGAACTCTTTGATGCTTTTGCCAATGGCTGAGCCCATTTCCGGCAGCCTCTTGGGGCCAAAGATGAGCAGAGCGATGACGAGAATAACGATGAGATCAAGGCCATGAAATCCGGGGATCATGAGTGATGTCCTTTCTACTTTTAGCGTCTTGCTGTTTAGACAGACTGAACAACATGATAAAGGTTATGGGTATGCAGATTGGGTGCCATCTTGCCCCATCAAAGCGGCTCCGAGCATCTGTAGGCTCTCCATACCGATGCTGAGGGCGCTCAGTCCGGTCGCACCCATCGCGACCAACTTGACGGCCTGTCGTCGGCTGACGCGTCCTTGTCGCCAGTAAGCAATACGCTTTGCTTGCTGGCGTAATTCGCTTGCCTCAGTGCGTAGCGAGGCGCATAAGCGCTGTTCCAGGTCGGCAGGTACCTGTGCGGTGCTGCCATAGTGGCGCAGTAACAATGTTTCGATAGAGTCGTTGTGCATAGTTCCTCACGCTTGGTATTCCTTTACCCACCTCCTCCATCTCTGGGTGCGAAAAATCGACCCCTTATAATAATGGTGATGCATGAGAACGAAGAAATGTGACATGTTCGTCACTCTCAGAGGTAAATTGATGTGTGGTGTGGGTGTCAGGATCATCCGTGATCTCTTCGCCACTTTCAAGAGCGTACAACTGCTGAAATTGTCTGCGTGCACGCGCGAGGCGCTGGCGCACTGCCGCCTCCTGAATATCGAGAATAGCAGCGATTTCGGCGGTTGAAAAACTTCCAACAACCGAGAGCAAAAGGCAAACACGTAACGTTTCAGGAAGGCGCGCCATGGTGCGTTGTATCGCATCTCGTTCGGTCACCAGTATGGCGGGGTCTTCGCTGCTGGTGATGCCGTATCCTGCCGGTTGAACGGGCGCAGCGCGGGCGTCTAACACGTCCGTTGCAGTTTCGGTTGTTTTCGCCCGCGGCTCCTCTTTGTGTATGTGAGAGAAGGGGATAAAGCGAAAGAGGTTGCGGCGTCGTTGTTGCATACGCACGGTGTTCAGCGCGATACGCAGTAACCAGGCCTTTGCCCGAAACTGTGGGCCGCTGGCGGCACGAGCAGCATCAATACCTTTCAGCGCCTGCTGAAAGGTATCCTGGGTCAGGTCCTGGCTTTCCTCCCAGTTCCCCGTTAAACCGTAGATGGTGTGGAAGACCAGTTTATAATACTCATGAACGAGGGCTTCTACCGCTTCGGCGGCAGGTGTTATGTCCACAGAAGAACTCTTTGCAAGGGGTGCCACTACATTGTACTCAGCAGACCTGGCACTACACTGTACCCGGCAGCTGAGGTACTATTCGTCTTCGCCTCCATGCTCGACGCGCTTAATGCAGATGTTCTTCGATGTAGTCTTCAGCCTCTTGAACCGTCGTGATCTTCTCTGCATCCTCATCAGAGATTTGCAGCTTAAACTCCTCCTCAAGGGACATAATAAGTTCGACCAGGTCGAGAGAATCTGCGTTGAGGTCTTCAACAAAAGATGCGCTGGGGACGACCTCACTTTCATCAACCCCGAGCTGATCGACGATAATTTTCTTCAATCGTTCAGAGACAGTCGGCATTATTTCACCTCGCTTTCCGCTTTTGCGGTGGGCGGTTGTTGCGCCCGATTAAATATTGTACCCAGGACGCCATTGACAAAACGGCTGGATGTGTTGCTGCCAAATTGCTTGGCCAGTTCCACCGCCTCGTTAATAGCAGCTTTTGCTGGTACCGTATTATTAAACAGAATTTCGTAGATTGCAAGTCTGAGGATATTTTTGTCGATTCGGGCCATTTGTTGTAATGGCCATTCGCGCGCCGCACTTTGAATATGGGCGTCGATATCGGCGAGGTGGTTGCGCACCCCCATAACTAGCTCCTCGGCATACTCCAGCACCTTCGGTTGCAGATGGTGATCTTCGGCATGGCGCTGCAGGACCTCTGCGGGCGAGTGTTGGACAAGGTCATATTCGTAGAGTGTTTGCAGTGCGATCATACGCGCTTGCCTGCGTATCCCTATAGGCATGGTATCCTCGATGGGTTCTAGCTAGCTATGCAGCTGGGCACATCAATACATGACGTCTTCCGGTCGCGGCATCAAGCAACATCCTGGATGTAGACGTTGACTTCCTGCACCTGCATCCCAACCAGGTCTTCAAGTGCGGCGGCGACTTCATCTTGCACGGCGGAGCCAACGTCAACGATGTTAAAGCTAGATGCAACCACAATATACAAGTCGGCAGAGACGGTCGTATCTCTGATCGTCAACGCTACACCTTGCTTGGGAAGCTTGCGTCCAAGAATGCGCGACCACTGATCACCGATATGGGCCATACGAACGACGCCGGCAGTCTGCAGTGCTGTGTTAATCACGATGGTTGAAAGTACTTGACGAGCAACACGTACAACCCCTAGCGATTCGGTTGCCATTGGTTCTTCCCTTCTCAAATGATAGGCCATCATCAACATTATACATCAGTCAATAAGTTCATTTCACGTACCATGCTAACCGCTTTCTCCATTTCCGGCACGTTACTGATGTTGATGGTAGTGACGGTTCTGGCGATACGTTTCACCATGCCTGTTAATGCTTGACCTGGACCAATTTCGAGGAAGACGGTGACACCTGCACCTACCAGGTACTCGATGGTACGAGTCCACTGTACGGGAGACGCGATTTGCTGTGCCAACTCTACGCGTATTGCCGATGCCCGAGTCAGCGGAGAAGCCTCGATATTGCCGATGATAGGAATGGCCGCATCGTGCACGTTGCAGGCATCGATGGCTTGTGCGAGGCCTGCGGCAGCGGGCTGCATGACGGGTGAGTGAAAGGCTCCACTCACCGCCAGCGGGATAACTCGTTTGGCTCCCCGTGCTTTAGCTAATGCCATTGCCAGGGCCAGGGCGCGTTGCTCGCCCGAGATGACAATCTGGCCAGGCGCATTGAAGTTGGCGACGGCTACCTGTCCCTGCCCAGGATGCGATATGCTCGTGACGTCGCCTGAGAGGCTTGCAAGTGCCTGGGCTGTTGCTTGCTGGCAAATGGACTGAAGCGTCTCGCCATCCATGCCGATAATGGCAGCCATTCCGCCTGGACAAACGGTTCCCTCGTGGTGCATCAAACGGCCTCGTTCGCGCACCAGTCGCACTGCGCTGTCGAGATCAAGTGCGCCTGCAGCTACCAGGGCCGCATACTCACCGACGCTGTGACCGGCGCTATAGCCTGGAACAAGCGGTGATAACCAGGAAGAGGTATGCTCAGGTGAGGAGAAGGCTTCTTGAAATGCCGCCAGCAGTGCAAGGCTGACGGTCACAATAGCAGGTTGGGCGTTGATTGTTTCGCGCAAGGTCTCTTCGGGACCGTAAAAGCACAGATCACTCAGTGAGAAACCCAAAGCGTGATCGACGGCTTCAAAGACGTGCCGAGCAGCCGCAGATGCCGCGAAAATATCGGCTCCCATACCGACGGCCTGGCTACCTTGCCCAGGAAAAAGGAAGGCGACTCGTGTAGTCATGCATCATTGCTCTTTTGCCGGGAAGACGGCGGGTAACGACTTACCTTTCCGTCTCTCCCCGCTTTACTTTTTCTTCTCCTTGGGCAAGAAGACCTGGCGGCCACGATATGTCCCACAGTTGGGGCAGGCATGGTGTGCCAGGCGTGGCTTCTTGCACTGTGGACAAGCAACCAACTGCGGCAATGTCAGGTGGTGGTGTGAACGTCGCTCACCCTGGCGAGCGCGTGAAACTCGTTGTTTTGGTAATGCTCCCATAAGATATGCTCCTTTATGATTGTGAACCGTCCTGCAACAATTTTTCAAGGACACTCAGCCGTGTATCTACCTCTGGCTTGCACTCGCAGGGGCCAAGGTTCAGGTCATGTCCGCACTGGGGGCAAAGCCCCGCACAATCCTCCCGGCACAGTGTCACCATGGGGATTGCTAGCAGCACGTTTTGCCGTACCGCCTCGGTCAGATCGACCAGGTGATGCTCGTCGATGGGGAAGATTTCCTCCTCATCGAATGGAGGCAGGTGTAGGCCCGTAATCACATCGATGGTCGGATAAAACACTTCTTCAAAGGTTACCTGCATCGGATGCTCAAACTCTTGTAAGCAGCGACTGCATGCAAGTTCAATGGTCAGGTCCACCCAGCCGTCGACGAGTAATCCCTGGTTCATACGACGCATGCGCACATGCCCGTTGAGTGGGCCAACGACGGTAATGTCGTCATCGAGTTGGACCTGTTCTTCGTGAATATCAGCCTCTAATGAGGTTCCCACACCAGCCTTCATCAATTGTGCCACGTTATACAACATGGTTCTCAAGTTCCTTTCCGCACGTAGTGTTATAACCCATAACAAACAAGAATGATGGCACAAGGATAGTTGGTGTTGCGCTCATGCTCGCTTATTATAGGCGAGCAATGAGTGCGTGTCAAGGCACAGTGGGATTATTCGATGGTGGGGGCACACTCTCCGTAAATGCCGCGAACGACTCTCGCCCATCGACGCGAACGCGCAGGAGCGCAAAGGGTGAGAGGCTACTCTGATAGATACCCGTCTGCCCCGGATCGGTCGTTGCACCTATATAGCTATCTGCTGCCAATAGCACGACAATACGCTGGCGTAGCGCCAGGCTGCCATGCCGAAATGGCTCCCCGGAGGGATAGCAAAATTGTTGGATCACCACACCCAGTTGCTTTTGCAGCACCGCCTGAGACTGTAGCAATTCTTGTTGCGCTGCGGTCAGTGAGAATAGCAGAGTTGCTCCGATATTCACATGATGTATCGTATGGGAGCCGATCTGCATACCTGCAGCCAGCATGCTGTGAAGCTGGTCCCAGTTCAAATAGCCTCGCCAGCCTACAACTCCCGTGATGATGTAGAACGTGCCGCTAAAGCCATGTGCCTGCAAGATGGGAAAGGCGAATTGGTAGGCATCTTCGTATCCGTCGTCGAAGGTCAGGATAATGGGGTGCGCAGGCAATGGTCCGCCATGATACAAGGCATCAAACAGCTGGTTGAAGGTGATGGTGTGGTAGTCGTGTGTTTTGAGGTAGTCTAATTGTTGCGTAAAGTGCGTTGGTGTGACGGTCAGACTCAGTTCAAGGAGATTCGTGGGTGGGGCATCAGAAATGTGATGATACATCAAAATGGGCACTTTCACCATGGTATCGACGGGATGCACCGGCGGCAAGATAGGGGCTTCCAGGTCTACGGGACCGCCATCGAGCACCAGCCAGTGGCTCTGCTGGCTATCCTGGCTGTCAACCTGTTGTATGATAAAGGGCAGGTTCCGAAATACTTCGTTAGGATGCAGATCCTCTGGCGGTGCGTTCGCCGCTTGCGCTACGGTCGCATCTGGCTGGAGCTGAAGCGAGATGTGGATCAGGACTACGTGGTGGTAGACGACCATGGTCTCGGGATTGACCCAGTACAGGAGGCCATGTACGTTGCCTGCGACAAAGCCCTGGAGTGTGTAGTCCCGGAAACGGACGCTCCAGAATTTTGCAAATGCAGCTTCGCTCGGCCACATAGCCTGTACCTGAGGATGGAGCATTGCCCACATTGTCTTGTACTGTTGCTTGATGCATGCTGTCATGTACTGCTGTGCGATCTGTTCTGACTCAACCTGGTGGTTAACGGGAACAGCCCATTCAGTAACAGGCGTTGGGGATGTCGGCGCTTGCGGCCTCGTGCTTAACCAGGCGAAGCTGCCGAAGAATATGGCTACCAGTAGAAAGAGTATTCCGGCGATGGATACCACAGCCAGCAGCCAACGCTGCCGAGAGGAAGTCTCGACGTGTTTTGTTTGGACGTGTTCTGTTCGCAAGTCTGGTATCATTGTCTGCCTGCTCCTTCTCGCCCTCTCTGTTTAGCTTACCTGGTAGCTGTATATATGCATTTGTACTTATGTACTTACAATTCATCTATAGAACGTATGCTGGCTCTTTTTGTAACTGAGTAGTTACCCGTTATGCTGTCTTTGTCTTAGCTGAGCCAATGGCCCATTAGGACTACTCGGAGACAGCATGGGATAAACTCGTCACCTTCAAACGTATGTATATATGGAAGCAGGTTCGTGGTGGTAAGGGGCCTCTATATTTATAACAGTGGAACACCTGGCATGGTTGAAGGCGGGTGCCAGGTGTATGCGATGGTAGTGGGTCCGGTCCAACACAAAAATTTAATGGATAGGAGAATTCTGTAATTATGGCAACAACTGGGGAATTACGAGCAATCATTCAGGAACTGCAACTCATCGACATCGGCGATGCTGCCAGTTACCTGGGGGAAGAGGCAACAGTGGGAGCGGAATCGACAGTTTCTGTACAGCACACGTCTGCACTCATCACTGATCCAAAGCCTCTCACCTCTTGTGACACCACCGCTGATTGAGGTGTGGTACGCTAGTCGCAGCAACCTGGTATCCTGGTATCCTTGGGGTACCAGGTTTTTGTTGCGCCATGCTAATATCTCGCTTCTAGCAGTGTCTTGATGCGTTTGTCTACATTGGGCATGCCGCAGGTTTTGATCTGCTTGACCACGGCCTTGACATCATAGACGACCCGGCGAATCTCAGCCTCCCAGGTGTTGTCCTGCCAGGTAAGAATACCGTAGGCCGCACGCAGGTCCTCGTCGCGTGGGAGGCCGCAACTGGCCACATCGACCAGCAACAGGTGTCGCCACCGTCGCGTATAGGCAATATGGAGGTGGCCAAAAGCCAGGACACCTATGCCCAAATCCAGGCCCCCTAAAAAATGCTCGAGCATACTGTCAGACGCATTAGGAAAAATGGCATCTTCCAGGTTCAGGGGATTGGCATGGACGATGAGCAAATCGCTGCCATTTTGGTTGACCACACTATGTGAGAATGGCAAGGACGCCAGGTAATCGATGCCGCTCTGTCCGATCTGCTCGCATGTCCAGGCAACCGTGCTGCGTTTCCTATCACCTTTTTCGGCTGCTCGGGTGACGATCTCCAGGTCCACATTGCCCTGGATCACCGGACAGTGCAGCCCTTGCACCGTTTCCAGCACTTGACGCGGGCAAGGGCCATTCAAGCAGAGGTCGCCCGCGATGACCAACTGGTCGACCGCGGGTTGCTGGGCCAGATCTTGCAATACGGCTTCCAGCGCGATTTGATTGCCGTGAATGTCTGATATAACCGCAACGCGCATATGCTATCCTTATTAAGAGATGTTAGAGATAGTATCGTCATAGATACTATACCTCAAAGAAAGGGCATGAACCAAGTTGCAACATCGCATCGGCGTCATTTCAGACACACACATCCCTCAATTCAGCAAACTTCCCAACGCTATCTGGGAGCTTTTTGCAGGCGTTGAACAAATCATCCACGCGGGCGACCTCTCGATATTGTCGGTTATTGCTGAGTTGGAGGCCCTTGCTCCGGTAGTTGCCGTGCAGGGGAACATTGAGTATGAAGAGGTCGTCCTGGAATTGCCAATTAAACGCGAGGTTGTTGTCGGTCACTGTCGCATCGGCATCGTGCATATCCTGGGCGATTCCACCACCCGTGTGCGCCTGGCTCGCCAGGAATTTCCTAATGCCCGCGTTGTCGTCTATGGACATAGTCATATCCCCTACAATCAGGAGCACGATGGTCAACTGCTGTTTAATCCGGGGAGCGCGACTGATCGACGGCGGCAGCCTAGATGTAGTGTTGGACTACTGCACATAGATGACCAGACACAAAGTGTGCAGGGAGAAATTATTTGGCTCTAAACGCTTTCATGACCCTATTGACGAATGCGATACAGAGCCCTCACTTCACCGTGATCGTTCCATCGGCGTTGACGTTGATTGAGACACCTGGTAGCGGGCTGTTCGCCGGTCCCTGCGTCACGCTGAAGCCATTGCTGGGATCAAAGACCGCGCCGTGTGCGGGGCAGACGAGCGTATGACTACCAGCGTCATAATCCACAGGGACACCCGCGTGCGTACAAGCTCGCTCACAGGCCACAAACCTGCCATCGGGCAGATGTATCAGCGTACTCGCATTGCCGTCGGCCGGATTCGTAAAGTTCTGAGCGGAGTTGGTTGCCTGGTTGGTGTGTCCAATTACAGTTCCGCTGTGCTGCGGAGCTGGCGTCGGTGTCGGTTTTATTTGTACCACGGTCGTTGGTGTAGGTTTGGGTGTGGCATGTGCTGTAGGTGTGGCGGTGGGCGTAGATGTGGCATGAGTAGTGGGTGTAGCATGAGTAGTGGGTGTAGCATGAGGCGTAGACGTAGTGGATGCAGGCTTGTGGGTCCGGTGCATACTCTTGCTTGCACCTTGCGTAGGGGTGGGTGTGCTATCGACATGTTGCTGTGGTGATGCAGCAGGTTGAACATTGGCGGTCTGTATGGATTTCATAGATTGCGCCATACGTGCCAAACCGATAGCACCAAGCCCAAACACACTCAGGACTCCACCGGTGGCAAGTAATGCCACTACCTGCCTGCGCTGCTTGTTTACGGGTTGACGGCGTACGCCGGGTCTGGAACCTGCAAGATGGGGCGTCGTCCTGGCAGGAAACGTTCCGGGCATATGCGCTTCTCCTGTTGCCGATGAGGCTAACCACCAGGCGAAAGGATCGATGGCACTTGTACCATCGAATTGATCGGTCGTCGTAGCAGACGGCAGTAGCGGTTGCTTTCTGCTAGAGATGATCGCTTCGTCAAACCAGTTGACGGTAGGGGGCAGCGTCACCTGGGGGTCCTGTGTGGTGTTCTGCTGGTTCAACGTAGCAGGAGCCTTCGCTGCTGCACCTACTACCTTCAATGCACGTTCAAATGCGCTTGCCACTTCGCCAGCGGATTGAAGACGCTCTCCTGGGTTCCGTTCAAGGGTTTGATACAGGACCAGGTCCAGGGCTGCTGGCACCTCGGGATGCAACTCGTGTAGCGAAGGGACAGGTTGCTGCAGGCGTTTTTTGGCTATTTCGAGCGGGTCCGTTCCAGTGAATGGGTGGGTGCCGCTTAACAGTTCAAACAGCAGGATACCTAAAGCGTACACGTCGGCACGAGGATCGACAGGTACATCTTGCACCATTTCGGGTGCAACGTACTCAGGCGCGCCTAGAAATGTTCCCGCAATGCTGAACAGGTGTCCGTAAGGACTTTGTTCAATACCATACATCTCTAGCATGCGCATCAGGCCAAAGCCAGCTATTTGTATGGCTTCCCCACTGCTCACCAGTATATTCGGCAAATGTATTGTGCCGTGAAGCACACCCTGGCTGTGTGCATAGTCGAGACCTGCCGCAATGTGTTTCAGCACCCCGAGCGTTTGTTCAGGAGTGAAGTGACCTTGTTGCTTCAGGACGTGTGCCAGCGACCTCCCTTTCATGAATGGAGTCACCAGGTAAGGGTAGCCAAACTGCTCACCAACGTCATACGTCGGGAAAATAGTGGCATGACGCAACTTCACAAGAGCCGACCCTTCCTGGCTAAAGCGCGCACTGAAACGCTGGCGTGCCTGGACTGAAAACGTTTCTGGGATGATACATGCCATGAGCATTACACTCTGTGCGCCGTGCTGCGCCTTATACACGGCACTCAGCTCGCCCTGGCCAAGTAAGCGCTCTATATGGTAATCCCCCAGGGTTTTTCCTACAAGCTGGTCTACGGGTACTATCTGCATTGGACGTTGTGCCTCCGTGTTTCTCATACTCATTCGCTCATTTTCTCATCTATTTTTAATGTATGGTGATGCTCTCGTTCGTATTAGAAGTGTACACAGCATAATCGCATTGTGTCAATTCGGTAAGCTCGCTCTAGGACTTGTGGGGTGCTGCTGATACGCCTATGTATCTATCTACTACAAGTACAAAAGTACCGGCTTATACCAGGAAAATGTCTCAGTGCGATATGCTAAGGAGAGAAAGCTGAGGATTCAGGAAAATATCGCATGAACAAACAGTTATCGTACCTGATTATCGGCAATGGGATTGCCGGAGTGACGGCTGCTGAGATTTTACGCGCTGAGGACACAGCAAGTTCAATCACCATCATCGCTGATGATCCCTTTCCGGTCTACTATCGTCCCGCTCTCAAAGACTACCTGGCGGGGCGTGTGCATGAAGAGAAGCTGTGGGCTCGTCCCAGCACGTTTTATCAGCAACAACGTATTCGTTTTGTTCCAGGGCGTGTGATTGCTATCAACGCACTCCAGCATGTTGTCCAGTTGCAGAACGGTCAGCAGATCGGCTATCACAAACTACTCCTCGCCAATGGCGCACGTCCTCGGCGGCTTACCTGCCCCGGTCTTGGCCTGGCGGGTGTCACCACACTACGCACGGTAGCCGATTATCAGCAAGTCGTGCGCCGCCTGGGGAGCGCAAATCGTATCGTTATTTGTGGCAGTGGCACATTAGCGCTTGAGAGTGCTGAGGCGCTCCAGCGTCGTGGGTATCAGGTAACGCATCTCCTGCGCCATCACACGCTCTGGTCGGAGGTTCTGGATTCCACGGCATCTGACCTCGTGTTACAAGAGGAACGGCGTGCCGGTGTTGATGTACGTACCGAGGAATCGATTAGCGAGATTGTTGGCACGAATGGGCAAGTCTCCGCGGTGATTACCTCTAGCGGGGCACATCTCCCTTGCGATATGGTTTTGATTGCCATCGGCATTGATCCCATCATCGATTTTATTCAACCAGGTGGTATTAGCTGCGGACGAGGTGTGAAAGTTGATGCTGCTATGCGTAGCAACATCGCGGATATCTATGCCGCTGGTGACGTGATTGAAACGACAGATAGCTGGACAGGCCGAACGCGCGTGCTGGGTCAATGGTATCCCGCTGTGCAACAAGCGCGTGTTGCGGCTTATAACATGCTCAATGCAGACGGTGCTGGCACGCCTGGCAACGCCGCTAGCGCGTCTATAAATTACTACAATGCGACGTTTCTGTATGGACTCGACTTCGTTTCGATTGGGTTGAGCACGCAACCTGCTCCGTACTATCAAGAGATCGTGGCCGAACCACAACCTCGTAGCTACCGCAAGGTGCTACTGCTCAATGGTGTTCCGGTGGGGGCTCTCTTTCTGGGTGAACGCAAGCAAGCATTGGCCTTCAAACGTGCCATCGATCACCGGGTCAATGTGACACCTATTGTCAACCGCTTGTTCGCCGACGACTTCAAGCTCGATGATTGGCTCGAGGGGCAGCATGTACCACCCCCTATCTTCAACAGAGACAGACGGAATCTGCCAGCTGATAAACAATTTTCTTTCAGTCTGCGTCCGTTACATATGGCAGCCGGTCCATCGCATGCTACCATGCTTCAGAGCGATGGTGCACAGCAGGACAGCAGTGCGTCACGCACCATTCCTGGTGCCATACTCGCCGCACTAAAAGACACACCCACACTGGTGCTTGTGAGCCAGGATGATGAGCCTGAGATCATTCCCCTGGAGCCTGGCAAACGCCTGACACTTGGGCGCGACAGCGACAATGGCATTGTACTGCGTGATACGGCCATATCGCGAAGACATGCAGAGCTCTTTACGGCAGCTGATGGTTTCTATGTGCGCGATTTGGATAGTCGCAATGGGGTCTTTGTCAACAAGGTCAAAATAACTAATCCCTATCATCTCTCACATGGAGACTCACTGGTGATAGGCAACGTGTTGCTCTACTTTTCCTTTTCGCAGGCGCAACGTCGACCATCCGATAGGCCAGGCCCGACAAGCCTACGAGACGCAGCTGCTGTCAAACAACCTGTAGGGTTGGGTCTTGCTCATCGTGCGGATGTGCAAGAACTTTCTGAGGAGCGCATACACTTCGAGATTGATATGTGCATCGGGTGCGATCGCTGTATGTATGCTTGTCCGGTCCCTATGTCGTCGATGGTGAGTATTGCCGATCTGAACCATGCCACGGTCTCTGCAGATGTTGCGGCTCATGTTGCACGTTTCACGCATGAGTGCATCATGTGTGGTTCCTGTGTCCCTGTCTGTCCCGTTGATAATCACCGTGATCTCTTGATGTTAACGCTCAAGCAGCGCCTCGGAGTCTCCTGGGATAGCGAGGTCGATATGGATCGCATAACACGTGCTCTGCCCAGGGGGTGGACAGTACCAATGCTCATCAGTCGTCTGCGTGAGCATCCACTGTTTCGTGACGCACAAGTCGTGCCCGATCGTTACCTGTTGCACCTCTTCGCGGCCTCTAAGCGGCTCACACTTGCGCCAGGGGCAACAGTGGTACGCGAAGGTGACTATGGGCGTGATCTGTACTTGATCCTGGCAGGTCGCCTGTCACTCTTTGCCATGGGAGTAGATGAGCAGGAGTTTCCTCTCGCAGTCCTCGGCCAGGGTGAATACGTGGGCGAATATGGCATGCTGACAGGGCAACCATATGCCGCGACGGCGCGAGCACAAGTCCCCAGTGTGGTATTGCAGGTTCCGGAACAGGTGATGCAACGCTTGATGGAACTGGCTCCTACCGTACGCCAATTCTTCGACCAGTTGAATAATGCTCGTTCTCTCGCCGCCATCTTGAAACGTATGGCGCTCTTTCAAGGCGTCTCTAACGCCAACATTGATATGCTCGTGCAGCACACGCAGGTGAAACAGTATGGTCGGAATGAGCGTCTCTTCGCTGAGGACGATCAGGGAGGACGGCCGGGGCGAGAAACGTTACATATTCTGCTCGAAGGGTTTGTGAAAGTTGCGCGGCATACCACAGGGGGAACAGGGCATCATAAAACTGATGAACGCATTATTGCCTACCGGCAGGCTGGCGACTACTTCGTAGGTGGCCTTGATCTGCTTGGCGATGGCCGGGCAGTGAGCGTGACAACGATCAATCGGGCTCGCGTGGCCGAAGTACCACGCCCGCTCATGCTAGCCCTTTTGCAGCGTTATCCTGAGGTAAACCAGCGTTTTACGCTGCGCCTGCAGGAGTATGTTGAGAGTGCGATCGCCGTCCAGCCGGATCTGGTCGCTACTGACTCACAGAGCGGCGCGCGTGCGTTGCCCAACGGCGCAGGACTCCACGCGCTCGTCAATGATGGGGTGATCGAAGGCACCGAGGTGTTGCTCATCGACCTGGACACCTGTATTCACTGCAATGAGTGTGAGGAGGCGTGCGCGCGCCGTCACGGGCATTCGCGCATGAATCGCAAGGGCATGGTGGTTGGCAATATCAGTATTGCCACCGCCTGCCGGCAATGCCAGGATCCCGTTTGTATGTTGTGTAGCCGTGCGGGAATTGCACGCCTCCCCAATGGCGAGGTGTATATCACGGAGAGCTGCATCGGCTGTGGTATCTGTGCAGAGCGTTGCCCGTATGGTGCCATCTCGATTGTGGATGTTGAAGGTAAGGAATTGCCCGCGATAAATCGGGGCACTACCTGGGAACGCTTCAATAGCTTCTTCGCGAAAGGTGCTGCCAGGAAGGGTGAGCGCGCTGTGCCTATGCTGTCCACTGGAGGTCATTACACCGTTCCGGGTCCACTTGACATCTCTCGACCTCGCAGTGGCTACGAGGAGATACGCAAGAAGATCGCCATTAAGTGCGATCTGTGTGCAGGCTATAAGGATCAGGCGTGTGTCGAGGCATGTCCAACCGGTGCAGCTATTCGTGTCCAACCGACAACATTCTTTGGTTCGACGGAGGCGATTCTACGACGGCTCGCGTAGCCTCCCGATTTATCTCGTAGAGTGCCAATTTATCGAGCACATCATGTCACGTAGGGCGTAACTACTCAGGACTCCTCACCACACGTGCTCGATAAATCGGCCGTTCTACGAACGATGCTCGATAAATCGGCATTCTACATACGGCAGTTCGCAAGAGTTTTGTGCTGCGGGCTTGGCAGCCGCAGGCTGCCAAGCCCGCAGCACAAAATGACGCGAGCCGCCGCAGGCGGCGAGGAATCAAATACCTGAGTAGTTACCGTAGGGCAGGGAGACATCAATGCCATTGGCAACCAAACCACCAGTACAACCGGTACGACGTATCTGGAAAATACCGCGATCAAAAGCGAAGTGGTACTGGCTTCTTATTTCACTGGTCCTGTACGCAGGCATCTATGCCTGGTACCTATACGCGCTCAAGACACAGCGCTATCCAGGGCCACTCAATGACCCGCTGCGCCTGTTCGGCATCATTGCTTTTGTGCTCGTGCTGGGGGTCGCTACATACCCCTTGCGTCGCCGGTTCATGAGGAGCAGGCTGCCTGGAAAAGTACAGGACTGGCTCTGGCTCCACACGTGGTTCGGCATGATCAGCCTTCTCATCGCTCTGCTGCACGAAAACTATGCCAACGTGCTCCACGATTTCTATATCACCCGGACGTTCCTCACCGAGGAGGATGCTGGTATGTCGGCGCTTTATGCACTATTGCTGCTCGTCCTAACCGGTATCATCGGGCGTCTTCTCGATGTCCGGC
>WNFT01001470.1_pt1 | contig 19882 bp, 19 predicted proteins | sample 5400191 | NCBI WGS metagenome assembly WNFT01 (sample SAMN13153359, study PRJNA577476) | soil metagenome | isolation source: 80 cm saprolite under Madrone tree | place: USA:California | collected 2016-06-14 | reverse complement strand
GGTCAGGACCGCGATGACGATGGCGACGATCGGCCGGTCGATGAAGAACCGCGTCATGGTGTCGCCTGCGCGACCGGGCTCGGGGCGGGTGCCGGCTTTGCCGTGACCGGCATGCCCGGCCGCAGATACTGCAGACCCGACACGATCACGTTCTCGCCCGCCCTCAGGCCCTTCTCGATGACCCACAGGTCGCCGACGCGCTGGCCCGTCTCGACGGAGCGGATCTCCGCCTTCCCGTCCGCGCCCGCCACGGCAACGCGCGAGCCACCCTGCAGCTCCGTGACGGCGCGCTGGGGAACCAGGAGGGCACCCGGCCGGATGGCGAGCTCCGCACGGACGCGGGCGTACTGTCCGGGCCGCAGGATGTGGTTAGGGTTCGGGAAGAAGCCCCTGACGGTCAGGGTGCCCGTCTTCACGTTGACCTCGCGGTCCACGAGTACGGCCTTGCCCTTCTCGGGGAAGACGCTCCCGTTTCCGAGGATCAGCTCCAGGGACGGACCCCGCTCGGTGGTCGGATAGTTCGCCCGGTTGATGAGAGCGGCCCGATCCATGTACTCGCGCTCGGAGATCCCCACCGTGACTCGGATGGGATCGACGGTCGAGACCGTGGTCATGACCGTCTGGGCATTGACGAGGTCGCCCACCTGGGCTTTCGCGATACCGACGATCCCCTCGATGGGAGACGTCATCCTCGTCCAGTCCAGGTTGAGAGCGGCCTGTCGCACGACCGCTCCCGCCGCGGCCACTCCCCCACGAGCGTCGCGCTCGGCGGCGAGCGCGTTGTCGAGCTCCTGCTGGCTGATGGCCTTGTCCGCGGCGAGGGGCGTGAAGCGCTCGACGTCCTTCGTGGCCTTCGCGAGCTGTGCCTCGGCCCGAGCCAGCGTGCCCTGGGCCTGCTCCAGGGCGGCCCGGAACTGCCGCGGATCGATCTCGAAGAGAGGAGCGTTGCGCGTGACGAACTGACCTTCCTTGTAGAACTGTTTCAGTAGATAGCCCTCCACCTTCGGCCGGATGTCAGCGTTCACGGAACCGTCGAGGGTGCCGATCCACTCCCCCACGATCGGCACGTCCCTCTGGACGACCGGAACGACCAGGACCTCGACCGGCGAAGGCGGTGGCGCCTGCTTGCGCGCGCAGCCTGGCGCGAGCAGGAGGGCGGTCAGGGCCAGGGCGAGACTACCGTCGAGGAGGCATGTCATGCCCACTGCTCGTGGTTCCCCACGACCGCGTCGCGGTTGCCGGCGGCCTTCATCCCTCAATCGCATCCCCTGTCCTTCACTACGCGCGAATCAACCGTCGCCCAATCCGGCTCAGTGACGGAGAAAGCAAGCGCCGCGCCAAAGACCCAACTCCTTCTGCTACCGCTACTTTGGTTTCGGCGATGGTGTGCGTGATGCCGCAGGATCGGCAATTGCCCAACTGTCGGCAGTGCCGACGGCGGCCCTCATCATGTCGTTGAATTGCGTCACGAGTGCGCTCTCATGCGGTCCGGGGTTGTTTCGGAAGGGTCTGGCCTGTTCGACCAGGATCTCTTCTGCCTCGGTGCCAAGCGCCTTGATGGTCCCTTCGATGAACTCTTTCAGGGGCATGGCCCGCGGCTCCTCGTTGCTATTCAGCAGATCCGTCCGTACCCACGGAGGAGCCATTTCCAGGACGTTGACTGAAGTAGCCTTGAGTTTGTAGCGCTGCGACAGGACGTACGAATGCAGTGCAGCCTTCGTCGCCGAGTACACCGCGGTCGACGCCAGCGGAACAAATGCGAGGGCCGAGGTGTTGTAGATGACCGTCGCCCTTGGCTGCTTCTTCAGGTGCTCGATCACGGCGGATGTCAAGCGGATCGGTCCCAGCAGGTTCGTGGCGACGGTCGATGTGAGGAGCCGATCGTCGACGCTCCCCGAGGTGTCGTCGATCAGCATGAGCCCGGCATTGTTGATGAGCACATTGAGCGCCGGATAGTCCGCAATCACCTTCTTCGCAACCGCGGAGATACTGGCGGGGTCTGCAATGTCCAGCTCCAGCGAATGCATGCCCGGATTGGCCTGCGTGGTCGCGTCCAGCTTGCTCTTCCGGCGGCCGGCGATGATGACCTTGTTGCCAAGCGCGTGAAAAGCCTCAGCCAGCCCTCGACCGATGCCAGACCCACCGCCGGTGATGAAGATGGTGTTCTCCGTGAGTTTCATGGAGGTCTCCCTGGACGTGAGATGTATCGATGAGTTGGTTCAGCCGCTGAAACGATGGCCAAACATCGGCAGGCCGCTCTTCGACTCGGCTTGTGTCGCCTCGTCTTGCAAGACGTCCCAATGCTCAGCGAGGCGGCCGTCCTCGATCCTGACAATGTCCGCGGCGATCCAGGCGATGGGCCGGCCGGTTCCCGAGAAGCGTCCGTGTACGATGACGTAGTCCGCCTCCGCGACGATCAGCTGATGCTCGTAACGCAGGGTGTCGGGTGTGCTGCGGACCAAAGTGAACAGCCCTTCGCGACCCGGTTCAATGTGTGCGCTGTGCTGGATGTAGGTGTCCGACCAGAACCTCGCGGCCGCCGCATAGTCGCGCTTGTTGAACAGGGTGTCGAAGGCCTCCAGCACCAGCGCTTTGTTGTTATCGAGCCTCGTCTTCGGCATCTTGGTCTCCATTCGGCTGGTTCAGAACCGCACCTGCGGTTCCCGGTGTGCCTCAAAGCTTTGAACCACCGTCCACTCGAACGGTGTCGCCCGTGATCCAGCGGGCATCGTCGGAGGCAAGGAAAGCGACGACAGGGGCAATATCCTCAGGTCGCGCCAGACGTTGGATGGCCTGCATGCTCAACGCGTATTTCTGTCCGGCGTCTGTCTTTGCGAAGTGCGACATGTCGGTGTCCACGATGCCCGGAGCTACGGCGTTGACCCGAATTCCGCGCGGGCCAAGCGCGGCGGCGAGGTGCTTCACCAGCGTGTCGGTCGCTCCCTTCGTCGCCGAATAGGCCGCCAGCGTGCCAACCACTGCACGTGCGGCGAGCGACGAAACGAACACGATGCTGCTGCCATTGCCCAGAATGGGAAGCGTCTGCTGGACGAGAAAGAAAGGCGAGCGAACATTGACCGCGAACAGGCGGTCGAAGTCCTCGACCGTCGTGTCCTCGATGTTCGCCGACTTCGACACGCCTGCGTTCGCGACGAGAACGTCCAGCCGGTCGCCGACGATGCCGCGAACCTGCCTGGCCAGGTTGTGTGCCCCGTCCGGAGCAGCAAGATCCGACGCGATCACCTCAGCCCGGCCGCCCCCGCTGCGAATCTCGGCGACGACGGCTTCGGCTTCGGCCTTGCCGCGGCCATAGTGAACCAGGACCTGTGCGCCTGCCTGGGCAAGCGCGAGGGCGCTGGCGCGGCCTATGCCGCGGGAAGCTCCAGTAACAAGAGCGGTCTTGCCTGAGAGATTGACCATGACCGAGTCCTTCCTTTCACCTCATCGGGCTCTCCAGAATGAGATGAGGGTATACCTAGCCCGCATGGGTTCTGCTTTGGCCTCTTCAAAGGAGATCACCTCCCAAGCCATAAACTAGGACCCTGTTGCCCTGCCCACAAATGCTTTGTAAGCTCGTGCCCATACTCACCAGGCATGGGGCGCGAAATGGAACTGCGGCATCTTCGGTATTTCGTGGCGGTTGCGGAGGCTGGAAGCCTTACTGTGGCCGCGCACGAGAAGCTGCACACGGCCCAACCCTCTCTCAGTCGTCAGATCCGCGACCTGGAGAACGAGGTTGGCGCCCAGCTCATGACTCGCAACGCCCGCGGCATTGAACTTACCGCGGCGGGAAAGGCCTTTCTCGATCATGCGCGGCTGGCGCTGATTCAGGTCGAGGCTGCCGGCGAAGCGGCCCGGCGGGCGGCCAACCCCAGCAAACCAACTCTTGCCGTCGGGTTCTTGACCGGCCAGGAAATCGACTGGCTGCCTGAGGTGATGCGCGTTCTTCGAGACGAGTTGCCCAACATCGACGTTACGGTCTCAAGCCAGTCTTCGTCTCGCGATCTCGGGGACGCCTTGATGAGAGGCAGGCTCGATGTCGCGTTTCTCAGGCCCGAGCTGAAGGCGGCTGATCTGCTCTACAAGGTTGTCACCAAGGAACCGCTCGTCGTCATCCTGCCGAGCGATCACCGCCTTGCCTCGCGAGAAGTCATCTATCCGAAGGAGCTCGCGGGAGAGAGGCTCCTCAGCGTGTCGGCAGCCCCTGTGCTACGGGCAGTCATTGACGACTACCTGAAGAGATGTGGAATCGACACGAAGCCCGAGCTGGAGGCCGATAATCTCGCCATGGCGATGTCCTTGATCGCGTCAACGCGGAGCGTTGCCCTGTTGCCCGCCTATACGCAAGCTTTTCTCCCGTGGTCGGTCATCAGCCGCCCCTTGGGCGGAGATGTGCCCACGGTCGATCTGGTGGTCGGGCATAACAGAGCCAACTCATCGCCCATTCTGAAGCTATTCCTTTCGAGACTTGATGACCTGATCGCACGAGTCTCAAGCACTCGGGCGGCGACACGGGCCTGAGCCAATTCGCAACGCCACCGCCGCTGACCTGGGCGTTGCCGTTGTCGTTCGCCTCAGTTGGGCGGGGCCGGCGGGGCCTTTTCCGTTCCGGTGTACGAGAAGTCAGCCTTCACCGACCCGCTGGCGGTGACGTCGACGGCCTGGGTCAGGATGCCGAAGCTCTCGTGCCAGGCTTCGAGCGTGTAGTGCCCGGGCGGGACGTTCGCGACATGGAACGCGCCGTCGTCGCCCGTCACCGCGAAGTACGGATGGCTCATCACGCCGACGAAGCCCCTCATCCAGGGGTGCACGTCGCACCGCAGGTAGAGCACGCCCTCGCTCTTGAGCGTGTAGTCGTACTTCATGCCCGCGCGCGGCTGGCCCAGGTTGAACGTGTCGCCGCCGTGGCTGTGAATGTTATGCAGGGTGTTGTCGCTGTTGAGGATCTGGAGCGTCTGACCGGTCCGTGCGCCCGCGACCCTCGGCTGATAGACGCAGCCCTTCTGCTCGATCACGACGCGCTCGGGGGGAGGGGGCGGAGCCGCCGGGAACGAGCCGGTCAGGTGCACGAATACATTCTTCAGCGTGCCGTTGGGGTTGACGAGGACGGCCTCCTGGGTGACACGCTTGCCCGCGTTGGCCTGGAGGCAGTTCGGGTCGGCGCCCATGCGTATCAGGGGGTTGGACGGAGGCGAGCCGGTCAACCGGACCGTGCCGTCGATGGAGCTCCCCGCGGCGATGGCCGACGCGGGCCAGTGTTGCTGGGCGAGGAATCCCAGCGAGCCGGCGAGGGTCACCACAATGAGCGTTCTTTCGCCCTTTCGGGACATAGGGACCTCCTTGTCATTCATTGGGGCCGAGATCGCCTTGGCTCCGAGCCCGAACGTACTGGTAGATCGAAGCGATCTGCGGCTCGCTGAGCGTCCCGCGCAGCGGAGGCATGCCGTTCTTGGCCCGGCCGTTGAGGAGGATGTATTCGAACCCGGCGTACTGGAAGCGGCGCACCGAGCGGAGAAGGTCGACCGGCGCCAGCGCGCCCGTCTCGGCCACGGCGTGGGTGCCATGACACTGCGCGCACTGCCGGGAGTAGAGCGCCGCCCCCTGCCGGGCCGCCTCCGGGTCACGGGCCGGCGGCGGCCGCCCGATGAGCTTCCGGATGTCGGCCGGGACGAGCAGCTCCGCCGGCACGACTCCGTTGGCCTCGATCAGGCCGGCTAGATTCAGCGCGCACGGGTCCGGCGCGCCCAGGGAAGCGGCCGCGAACACGGCCGGGGGCGGCTCCGGGCCCGCGACGTTCACCATCCTCAGCGTTCCGGCCGGGTCGAGGCGATCGATGCCGAGCGCGGCCAGGGGCGCCCAGAGGACGGCGGCCTGCGCGCCTCCGCCGAGGAGGTCCGCGATGGGCTTCGTCAGGTTCTCCCGGTCCAGCGGGTAGGGACGCGGCTTCAGGCCCTTGGCCTCGACCATCGCGGCGCCAGCAGTTCCGTCTTGGACTGCGATCTCGACCGTCTTGAGGGCGGGCGCGTCCAGCGAGGTGACATCCGTTCCCGCGCCGGCCGATAGGACCAGGACGTAGGTGGAGCCGTAGCGCGGCACGGTGGAAAGGGTCACGGCAATCTGGTCGAGGGATCCCGTGAGGCTCTGGCAAGCATCGACGTCCGACTGCGCGTCCTGGCCACTCGCCCTCAGGGTCTGCCGTGGCGCCGTCCCAACCGCCAGGAGCAGAACCGCCGCCCCCACGAGCCGCCTGCGGAGGAGGGCCATGATCACATCCCCACTCTCAGCCGCAGGTAGGCCACGTTCGTGTGGTAGGGCCAGGGCAGCATGCCCCCCATGAGAAGGCCCGCGGACGGGAGCGCACCCAAAGCGGTGTTCGCCGGCGTGTATGTGAAACCAGCGTAGTTGTAGTCGTCCACGCGATACTTCTCGAAGACGTAGCCGGCGGCCAATGACGTGCGCTTGCCGAGCGTCCATTCCAGGTCGGCGTTCAGGTTGTGGAAGTCGATATTGTCGACGTTGGCGAAGGGCGTGGGCACGAAGGGGTTCACGTCGTTGGCCGCCGTGCCCAGCGGGCTCGAGAGGCCGATCCCGCCTCGGGAGCGCGAGAACGAGTAGGTGACGTTGAGGCGCAGGGCCTTCGGTATGAGCTGCACCTCACCGCCCAGCCCCACGGTGTGATAGCGGTCGAGGGGCTCAGCGGTCCAGTTGCTGTTCGAGGAGAGCGCCGTCTCGGAAACGTACGGGTCGCTGATGCCGCCGGGGGTCCACTGCCGGCCGGCCATCTCGTAACGGAATTTCTCGAACGTGTATGCGGCGTACACGGTCAGCCGGTCGGTCAGCAGGTAGCTGAGGTCGACCCCGTATTCGTCGCGCCGGGCGAGCTGCAGGCCGGCAGCGGACACAACGTAGTCGTCCTTCCCGTACTGGGCGGAGCCGGAGAGCGTGAGGCGGTCGTTGGGAGTCACCGTCACCGTCGCCTGACCCTGATTGGTCCTTCGCTCCGCCTCGTCGAACTTTCGGAGGTAGGGCAGCACCCCGGACGTCGTCTCCCCGTGCGCGACCTCCGCCTGGCTGTGAAGATAGGGCGCGGTGCTCCGCCGGATGTACTCGTACGACGCGCGCAGCTCGAGCCAGGAGGATGGTGTCAGGTCGAAGAACGCCTTCAGGCGGTGGTCATTCATCCAGGCGACCTCGCGGAAGCTGCGGTTCATGCGCTCGAAGGTGTAGGACGCTCCCAGGCGCGTCTTCTCGTTGAGGTCCCACGCCGCGGTGAGGCTGGCGCTGTGCTTGTCGTAGGCGATCGGCAGCGGACCGAAGAAGGCCGACGGGTTGCCGGGGACCCGCCATTCCGCGTCCTCTCGGACGACGCCCGGGACACGGAAGGCCCCGCTGCGGTTGTCGAGGTTGTAGAAGCGGTACTGCGCCGTGAGGCTCAGGTCCGGGGCCGGTTTCGTGGTCACCCGTATCTGCACGTTCTGCGTGTTAATGGCCGCGTTGGCGCTCCGGGCGGGCAGGTTGGCGGGATCGGTCATGTCGAACGGTGTGGTTCCCCCCCCTTCGAACGCCGGGTTGGAGAAAGCGCCGGCCACGACGGCGCTATTCGTGGTGAAGGGCAGCAGTGGCTCGTCCTGTCGCAGGAAGCTGGCCGAGAAGAGGGCCGAGATCGAGGTCCCGTGCGGGAGCCGGCTCACGACCAGGGTGCCGTCGATGGAGTGGCTCGAGTTGCTGGGATAGAGGGCGGCCTGGCCGCTGGCCGGCCCGGCCTGGTAGGTGGAGGCGAAGGCCGGCAATCCCAGGAGCGGGTCCGTGCTGTCCGTGACCCGGAATGGGTTGTCGAAGGTGAACGAGTGGTTGTGGTCGTCGAAGTGCGAAAAGCGATATCCGACCGTCGCCTGGACCCTGCTCTCCGGCCGCGCGTACTCGGCGCTCACGCGCGCATCGGTCGTGTCGTAGTCCACCGGCCAGGGGACCTCCACGAAGTTGCCGAAGCCGAACGATTCCGAGAAGGGCCGCACGCCATTCCGCGATTCGTTGCTCGCCTGGGCACGGACGGTGACGGGGTAGATGGACAGCAGCGTGACCTCGCCGCCCGCTTTCTTGCGCTGTAGTCCGAGATCGACGTCGTGGCCGGAACCGGCCACGGCGTCGGCAAGCCTGCGGACAGCATCCGGGGGCGACGAGGAGCCCTGGAGGTCTGCCTGGATCCGGTCGCTGATCGTCAGGGATGCTGTCCCCACGCCGCTGTAGAGTGAGCGCGCACCGAAGGCATAGTTGTGCGGGGTCTCGTCGTACGAGAGCTTCAAGGCCACGACCCCCGCGCGGCCCCCTTCGACGGTCAGGTCCTGGTCGGCGAGCCCTAGGTCTCGCCCGAACACGTCGAGGTAAGAATCCTCCTCGCGAGCGTGAGCCTCGAGCCCGGCGTTCACGCCGTCCTTCAGGTCGCGGAACTCTTCGAACTTGGAGGAAGCCGCACTGCCCGAGACGCCGAAGAGGGACGTCGATCGGTTCCAGATGCCGGGGGTGGTCAGCGACGCCTTGATCGAAAAGAGCGGCGCGGAGACGGCGTCGCCCGTGAAATCCGGCGTCTCGGGTGAGTAGAGCGGGGCCAGCGCCGGCGGGTGTAGCCCGACGTTCGGCCGGAGCCGCGCGTCGATCCGACGATTCGAATGGAGACGCCATGGCTGCGCGGGGGCCGTGGGAGACGGCGTGGGCGAGGGAGCCGGCCCGGGATCCTCCGGCGGCTCTTGCGCGCCCGCGGCCGCGGCGATGCAGGTCGCCAGCACGATTGCGCCGGTGACGGAGAGGTGCCGACTCATCGGTGGAACCACTTGCCTGAAGGGTGATTGCTGCCGTGGACCATCACGTGGCAGTTCGTGCAACTGCGGTAGAGGAGCTGGCTGTCGGCCGCGTAGACGCTGCGCCCGCTCGCCCGGTCCTGAGGGCTCAGCGCGTACAGGGTCCCGGGGTGCCGTACGTTCGAGTGGCACCGCTGGCACAACTGGGGTTTCCGGGCGAGGAGCATCGGCTCGTGTGACGTGCCGTGCGGATCGTGGCAGTTGAGGCAGCTCTCACGTACCGGCGGGTGCTCCCACAGGAAGGGGCCTCGCTTCTCGGTGTGGCATTCCAGGCACTTCTCGTTGACGGAGTTGGCGGCGATCAGCTTGTCGGTCTGGGTCCCGTGGGGGTTGTGGCAGCTCGTGCAGACCATCTTTTCCTCGCGGATGGGATGGTGGGAGGACTTCATCAGGGCCGAGCGGATCTGCTGATGACACTGCGTGCAGAGCTGTGGCTGCGAAGGCTGGGCCAGGAGCTTGGCGTTGCCGCCGTGGATCTGGTGGCAGCTCGTGCACGCCAGCTTTTGGTCCGCGTGCGTGCTTCCGGCCCACAGGGCCACGGGGCCGCGGGTGTGGCACTCGAGGCAGACCGCGTTCTTGGCCTGGGGCGGCATGGCGGCGCCGAAGTTCCGCATGGCGCCGATACCGCGGCCGCCTCCCCCCTGGACGTGCCCGCTGCCGGCGCCGTGGCAGGTCTCGCATTCGAAGCGGGCCGCGGGAGTCCGCGGGTCACCATTGAAGCTGTGGGGGCTGTTCTGGTAGCTCTCGAATTTGTTGAAATGGCACTGGGCGCAGACGGTCGAGCCCACGTACGTGGACGCCGTCGGCGGCCCGCCGGCGGTAGGAGCAGCCGTCGGCGGCACTTGGGTTGCCGCGACGGCCTCCGGCGCCTGATCTGATGCCCAGACCCCACCGAGGCTCGCGCAGAGTCCACCGACGAGAAGCGCTCGAATTGTCATCGCGCCCACCGTCATGCCCAGTCCTTGGAGCGGATGAGCGTTCCGTCCCTGGTGGTCATCACGTCCTGAACCGGTGGCAAGACGACTGCCAACGGCATCCGTTGATTCGAATGGGATTGGCTGCGCAGTTGGTGCCGAGATCACGTCAATTGCCGAGACGTCGGCACGATGAGAGGCTAAAAAGATCCCCGGGGTCTAACGCTGCGGCCCGTCCTCACTTCCGTCGGCCCCTCCCACGGGCTCAGCCACTCCCGGATGGACGGAGCGCAATTCGACCGCTCCGATGCCCTCTGCCTTCCGCAGGCGATGAGGGAAGAGCACGGAGCGAAGGTCAGGCCGGCACGGGTGACACTTTGGGGGGCGCGGTGAAGGGGGAGGAGACCGCTTCACGGTCCGGAGAGGTGTTGAGCGAGTTCGAGCATGGTGGAGCCAAATAGGTTCGGTTCCCCTCACTTCGACGTGGCGATCCAACTCCCGTCCCAGTCAGCGGGAGGCGGCGCGGCGGCGAACCGCCGGCACCGCTCGAGCAGGACCCGGGACGGTGGGTCCTCGCCTTGCGCCTCGAGGATGGCGGCCGCGCCTGAGAAATCACGCGTCCGGTACGCCCCCAGGGCACGCTCGTAGTGATTCACGTAGGCAGGGACGGGATGGCCGGCCGTGCCGAGCAGCTCGTACACCTCGACACCGCGGGTCCGCCCCTTCACAGCCACCCGGTCCAGGAGGCGCCCCGCGAAGTGGGGACCCGCTTGGCGCCACACCTCTTCGCTCGCGAGGATGGTGGTCCCGTATTGCTTGTTGAGCCCCTCGAGGCGAGCCGCCAGGTTCACCCCATCGCCGAGCGCGGTGTAGCTCATCCGGTCGGGGGCGCCGAAGTGGCCGACCATGACCCGATCGCGATGGATGCCCACGCGGGTGCGCAGTCGTGGAAGGTCCTTCCACTCGGGGGAATTGAACAGCTCGTCCGCGGCCCGCAGGCACGCGAGGGCGGCTTCACACGCCCGCCGGGTATGATCAGCGCTAGGGCGAGGGGCGTTCCACAGGGCCATGATCCCGTCGCCGATGTACTTGTCGATGATGCCCTCGTGGGCGTGGATGGCCGCGGTCATCACCTCGAAGTAGCGGCCGAGGGCCCATGCCAGCTCGTTGGGCTCGAGGCGCTCGGAGAGGGTGGTGAACCCCTCGATATCGGTGAAGACCATCGACACCTCGAGGATCTCCCCGCCCAGGCGCGGCTCCCGACCGGTGCGATAGAGGAGGCGCACGAGATCCACCGGGACGTACCGCCCCATGGCCCGCATCGCGGTCTTCGCGACCTCCAGCCGCTCGCCCACGTCCTGGAAGTCCCGGATGGGCAGGCGCACCTCCGAGGGGGCGAAGTCGAAGTCGCGCATCCGCGCGGTCGTGCCCTCGATGACGGCGAGGCCCCGGCGCACCGCCCGGAGGGTGAGCCAGCCCGCCGAAAGGATGACCGCCATGATCCCGAGGCTCATGAGGAGGAGGTGACGCCGCTGCTCGGCGAGGCCCCCGAGGTAGTACGACTCCGGAGCGACGATGCCCACGATCCAGTCCTGGGAGCCGTTGATGTAGCGGTAGGTGGCGAGGTAGCGAGCGCCTCTCACCGTGAAGCCCGCCGCGCCCTCGGGCCGCTGCGGGGAGAGGTCGCGGAGCACGGGATCGGCGAGGGCTCCGACCACCTCTCCCGGTGGGTCCACCGGCACCACCCGCACCGAGCCGTCGTCGAGCTCGCGCGCCGTGTCCCGAGGACCGAAGCCCGTGAGGAGCCGGCCCTCGGCGTCGCAGAAGAAGACCCGGTGGGGGTCGGTGGACGTGGGCTGGGGCACCAGGCGGTCGAGGTTCGCGGTGAAGATGCCCACTCGAAGGACTCCCAGAAATCGGCCGTTCTCGTCCGCGATCGCCTTCTGGCCTGTCACCACCGCCCGCCGCTCCTCGCCGGGCAGGCCGTCGTCCAGGGGCGACCAGTGGAGGTCGCTCGGCACCATCTCGTTTCGGCTCCCCGTCCGGACCGCATCGAGAAAGGTCAGCACCGCGGTCCCGAACGTGAGGTGCCCGGTGGGATCGCTGACCTCGGCCGCGGAGACTCTCGCCAGGGGAACGCCCGCGAAGTCGCCGCCGGCCGGGCGCTCGCGGGCGTCGCGCACGAAGCGACCCTTCTCCAGGTGGTCGTAACGGGTGACGATGCCGCCATCCCTCGCTCGGAAGACGCTCGCCTGCCAGCGATTGCCGGGGGCGAGCTTCGGCTCGTCGCCTTCCTCACCGAGCAGGACGGCATGCGTAAAGGTCGCCTCCGACAGCGCTCGCTCCTCCGCCACCTGGGCGAACAAGACGGCTTCGATGCCCCGCAAGTCCTCGATCCGCACCGCGCCCTCTCCGAGAAGCGCCTCGACGTGCCCGGTAACCTGCCTTCCGATCGCGAGGTCGGAGAGGACCCGGTCGCCGATCGCCTGCGTCTTCTCGGCGCGGATGCGCGAGGAGCTCTCGATAAGTGCGTCCCGTGAGCTCTGGTCGATCCTGACGAAGAGCAACCCGAGGAGGGCAGCCAAGCCCAGGATGGTGAGCGCGAAGACCTGGTGGAGGGTTGGGCGCCTCAACCCGCGGCTCCTAATGCGACGGCAGCAGGTGGTCGAATGGAAACCCGAAGCCGGTCACAGTGGTGGCCACGGTCGTGGCGAGGAACACGGCGGTCCAACCCTCGAGCCGCTTGGCGGCTACCAGCCCGAACAGGACGACGAGTCCCGAGCCGATGCCAACCAGGCTGATCAGCACGTGCACGAACGTATAGGTCGCAAGGGATATCCCGAATACCGTCTCCGAGTTCATAGCACTCTCCTATCCTTAGAGCGGCCGCGCAGGCGGCGCGACGCCTCCGCGCGCATGCGCTGCATGGCGTGGGTTTCCCGGTCCGAGTAGCGCTCCGCCCTCCACGGGTCGGCGTGAAGGTGATAGCCGTTCACCTCCCAGAAGCCGGGAGCGTCGATATCCAGGAACTCGAAAGCACGGACCCATTTGGCGCTCTTCCAGAAATAGAGCCTCGGCACCACGAGCCGGCACGGCCCTCCATGCTCCGCGGGCAGCTCCGAGCCATCGTGCTTGAGGGCCAAGAGGACGTCGTCCTGGCGCAGGTCCGCCAACGGAACGTTCGTCGTGTACCCGTGCTCGGCGTGCACCATGACCGCGACGGCTTCCGGCCGCACCTTCACGCGCCCGAGGATCTCCCGTGCGGAGACTCCTTCCCAGAGGTTGTCGAAGCGGCTCCACCGTGTGACGCAGTGGATGTCGGACGTGACCGTGACACGCGGAAGCTGCACGAACTCCTCCCACGTCCACGAGACCTCCTGCTCCACGAGGCCGAAGCAACGAAAGCTCCAGGCCTGCTCCTCCAGGCGGGGCGTCTCGCCGTGTGTGAGCACCGGCCACTTCTCGGTGAGCACCTGCCCGGGCGCCAGGCGCTGACGAGTCTCTCGTTCACTCATCTCGCGTCCCCACCCCTCTCCCCCCTCCGCGCCGCGGCTTCAGTCGGCCTTGACCAGAGGCACGTCGACGAGATGCTCGGCCACGAACCAGACCTGCTTCTCGTTCGTGCGGATGACGTCCGACACCAGAAGGTCGTTCGTCCCGTCGTCACCCGAGTCCGCCGCCAGGCGGGCCATAGTGCGCGCCTCCTTCAGCACGACCTCGTGGGCGTGCAAGAGCCTCGAGATCTGGACCGGTACCTCTTCCCGACCCCTCGGCGGACGTGGAATCATCGTGGTTTCCGCCACGTCGGGCGCCATCGCAAGGCTGATGCCGCCGAGCGACTGGATCCGCTCGGCAAGTACGTCCACCAGCTCGTTTTGCTCCCCGTAGTGCTTGTCGAAGAGAAGATGCAGCTGGTAGAACGTCGGCCCCGCCACCTGCCAGTGGTGCTTCTTGTAAAGGTCGCGCAGGGTGATGGTGTCGGCGAGGACTTGATTCAGGTTCGTGACACTTTGCCGGGCGGCGCTCTCCGACAGCGCGATCGGCATCCGAATCAGCTGGTTGAAGGCCTGGATCTCGTGCGCCTTCTGCTGATCGAGCGGGCGGGCGCGATCGGGCGCGCCCGCCGTCTTCCTGGACTTCCTCATGTAGGCACCTCTTCGAAGGACAGTGGAATCAAATGATACGATGCCCCTGGGTTCACGCACACCACTACAACGCGTCCAGGTGATGCCCAGGGGGCTCGCGGTTCTGGACTTGTTCCCCCCGCCTCGCGGCGGACGGGGAGACGCGGCAGCGGTCCTGCGCGTCGCCGAGGGCGAGGGGCGCTGGGTGTGCCGGCGCACTGGGGAGTGAGCTGAACGACGTCCTTGACCGCCCCCGCCTCACCGGCGTAGCGTGTCTCGATGTCGCTGGTCCTTCCCAACCGACGTGTTCGCTCCCGCTGAGATGACCAACCAGAACGAGCGCCGCGAGCACGGGGCACCGGGGAGCGCGGCTCCGGCGGGGCCGGCCACATCCAACGCCGCCCTGGCGTCGCGGTTCCACCAGATGTTCCCGGTCCTTTCCGCGGCCGAGATCGACCGCGTCCGGCGCTTCGGCGAAGTCAGGCGGTTTCCGGCCGGGGAGCCCCTGTTCCAGGCGGGAGAGGCCGTCCCCGGGATGTACGTGATCCTCTCCGGCCGGGTCGCGATCGTGCCACGCGATGGGCTGGGGCAAGCGGCCCCGATGGCCGCGTTCGCGCAGCTCATCGGGGCCCCGGTCGACGAAATGACCGAGGTCGTCCCGGGCGAAGTCATGGCCGAGATCGGACAGCTCTCCGGGAGGCAGGATCTGAGCGTATTCGACGCGCGCGCCGTCTGTGACGTGGGAGGCGATCGTCGTCCCGCCGGAGGCGCTCCGAACGTTGCTCGTCGCCGAGGCCGAGCTTGGCGAGCGCATCCTGCGCGCGCTCATCCTCCGTCGCGTGGCGCTGATCGAGATTGGTTTCGGAGGCCCCGTCATCATCGGGGCACTCAAGTCCCCGGACGTGACGCGGCTCTCGCACTTCCTCGAACGCAACGCAATTCCCTTCCGGGTGGTCGATCCCGATGAGGACCGGGATGCCTCGGCAATGCTCGCGCGCTTCGCCCCGCAGCCGGGGGAGCTCCCGATCGTGGTCATGTCGGACGGCACGGTGCTCAAGAACCCGACGAAGCAGGAGCTGGCGCGGGCGCAGGGCCTGGTTGCGACGAGCTTCCGTTCCGAACCGTACGACGTGGCCATCGTGGGCGCGGGTCCGGCCGGCCTTGCCACCGCCGTCTACAGTGCGTCCGAGGGCCTTTCCGTCGTGGTGCTGGAAGCGCACGCATTCGGAGGACAGGCCGGGGCCAGTGCGCGCATCGAGAACTATCTGGGCTTTCCCACCGGCGTCTCGGGGCAGGCGCTGATGGGCCGCGCGTTCACGCAGGCACAGAAGTTCGGGGTCGAGTTCAGCCTGTCCACCGAGGTCAAGCGCCTGGACTGCGCTTCGGAACGCTCGGGTCCTGATCCCGTGCACATCCTCGAGCTCGCCGACGGCCGGAAGGTCCTGGCGCGCGCGGTCGTGGTCGCCACCGGTGCGCGCTATCGCCGTCCGGAGATTCCGAACCTCGCGCAGTTCGAGGGCCGCGGCGTCTCGTACTGGGCCTCGCCCGTCGAGGCCCGGCTTTGCCACAAGGAGGACGTGGCCCTGCTGGGTGGAGGAAACTCGGCGGGCCAGGCCGCGGTGTTCCTCGCCAGCCACGCGCGCCACGTGCGCATGCTCGTGCGCGGGTCCGGCCTATCGAGCACGATGTCGCGCTACCTCATCGACCGGATCGCGGCCTCTCCGAACATCGCGGTGCTCAGCGACACCGAGGTCGTAGAGCTCCTCGGCACGAGGGAGCAGGGACTGCGTAGCGTGCGGTGGCGCAACCGGCGCACCGGTGCCGAGGAACAGCACGCCATCGCCCACCTGTTCCTCTTCACCGGCGCCGATCCGGCGGCGGGCTGGCTCACCGGTTGTGGCATCCCGCTCGACGAGAGGGGCTTCATCCGAACCGGCGCCGACGTGCCGCAGGCCGAGCGAGTGCCGCTGCCGCTGGAGACCGGGGTCGAGGGGATCTTCGCCGTCGGCGACGTCCGTTGCGGCTCGGTGAAGCGGGTGGGGGCGGCCATCGGGGAGGGGGCCGCGGTCGTAGCGCAGCTGCACACTTTCCTCGCCCGGCGTGGTTCTACGCCGGCCCGCGCGACGCCCGCGCACGCACGCCGATCCGCAGCTCCCTTGGGCTAGGGGGTGCACACAACCTTCATCGAACCTTCACGGAGCCCGTTCTCGAGCGACTATTTTCAATGCTTACGAGCGAGAAAGTTGTCCCGATTTGTCCCCGACTAGACCGGCAGGGCCGGAAGCTGTAGCCGCCGCCAAGCGCCACGAATCTCCGCGTCAGACGTTCAAGGCCGGTTCCTCCGCTGCCATGCCCCGGGCGTCACGCCCACCATCTCTTTGAACACTCGAGCGAAGTGGCTCTGTTCTGCGAATCCAGTAGCGAGAGCCACTTCCGCTAGCGAGCTCGCTCCCTCCCTGAGCATGATCTGAGCCGCCAGGATTCTCTCGCTCAACTGCCACTTGTGTGGGGATGTCGACATCGACACCTTGAACGCCCGCGAGAAGCCCGATGCCGACAGACCGACCTGTCTCGCCAGATCGCTCACGCGTACCCGCTCAGACAGATGCGTCCTCATGTACTCGGTCACCTTCCTGACTTGCCAGGCCGCGAGTCCACGGCGGGCATCCGTGGAACTCCGCCGCAAGCTCGCGGCCCGTCGCCCGAGCTTCTTGAGCCCCTGCAAGAGGGCCTCGACATCGGATGACGAGAGGCCGGCCATGACAGCCTCGATGTCCCGTTGGTGTTTCTCGTACAGGGCGGCGGCAAAGCGACGCCCCGTGGGACTCAATTCGTGCAGCTCATCCCTCCCGCGACGGTCTCGGAGCGCTAAGGCCAGGCCTCGTCGCCTCAGTGAATCGACGACTCGCGAAACTCCGGTGCTGGCCACCGGGACCTTGGAGGCGATCGATGAGGGCTCCAGAGGTCCCTTGTGCAGGAGGGCTTCCAACACTAGGAACTCCTCCCAGGACACGCTCTTCTCCGCGAGGGCGCCCGCGAGAAAGTCGGCGACGGAGCGGTAGGCGCGCATGAGCACGACCATGAGCTTCGGCGCACCGGGCGCGAGGGCCGTCCCTGTCGAAAGGAAAGTCGTTGCTACGGCCGTGCCGGCAGCATCGCCCTGAGGAGATTCGCGCGTTTTCTTCAATAGGTTCTCGTAATCGTCAAGACGGTGGCCGCCGCCGAGCCGAATATGAACGGTGGCGCCGATGTCTAACGCCCGCACCGACAAGAGTGGGCGCCAGGTGAACGAGACTCTCTGGAGAAGCATATGCCGGAAGGTCGAACGTATGCATCACGGCTGTTCCCGCGACTGCATTGCCCACGAGCCAATGGCGAGTGCGTGATGCGCCCGGCGCCGTCCGCAACCCAGTGACATCAATGGAACCAGACGGGGAGAAGTCGACATGACCAACGAGCAAATGATCCGCAAGGCGTACCAGATGGCGGAGGACGTGAACATTCCCGGGTGGGTCGCGGCCTTCACACCGGACGGAACCTTCACCGACATGTCCATCGGCGTCACGTATCGCGGGCCGGACGGCCCGACCGGGCTCGGGAAAACCGTCGAGGTCTACGCGAAGGCGTTCCCGGACATGCATCGAGAGCTTTACCGCTTCGTCGCCGTTGGCGATGTCGTGGTCGTGGAGCTGGCGTTGCAAGGCACGCACAAAGGGCCGCTTCAGATGGCGACGGGGATCATCCCGCCCACCGGCAGGCGGATGGACGCACCCTGCTGCGACGTCTTTCGCCTCGTGAACGGCAAGATCCAGTCGTTCAACTGCTACCCGTCGGGAACCGTGGTCATGGCGCAGCTCGGAGTGCTCTCGAACCTCGAAGCTGCGCTCAAGCGCTCGTAGGAGGACGGCGTGAGCACTACGAGGCCCATCACGGTCGGCTTCACGGTCGCTGAGCGATCTCTCTCTCCGGCTCGGCGTGCGCGCGCAGGGTTCGCGTGGCGATTGGAGGACGCATGGTTCTGAAGATCGTCTATTGGGCCACCACGATCATCGCCGTGGCGATGTTGCTGCTGGACCTCATCTACCTAACGGGCAGCGCACAGATCGTCGCCGCCTTCAACCACCTTGGCTACCCGCAGCATCTCAGGCTCGTTCTCGGGGTCGCCAAGCCAGCCGCCGGCGTGGTCTTGCTCTTGCCGGGGTTGCGTTTGCTGAAGGAGTGGGCCTACGCCGGAGTGAGCTTCGCCTGGTCGATGGCGTTCCTCGCCCACTGGCTGGCCGGAGACGGCGCCATGGCGTTCTTTCCGCTCGTGCTCCTGGCGCTGTTGATCGTCTCCTATCTGACCAGGCCGGCGAGCCGCCGTCTGGGTCCAACGACGGTGCCGGTCGGCCAAACCGCCGGTTGAATAGGCCTCACCGGCCTTACGCCACGCTTTGATGAGGTTTCAGCCATGACGAGCGATCGAACGATTCTCATCACCGGAGTGACCGGCAATCAGGGCGGCGCGGTCGCGCAGGCGCTGCAGGGCACCGGGTTCCGTCTGCGGGGCCTGACGCGCAAGCCGGACAGCGAGCGGGCGGCGGCGCTGGCGCGCCACGGCGTCGACGTCGTCAAGGGCGATCTCGATGACGAGGCGACGCTGCGCCGTGCGTTGTCCGGTGCGTGGGGCGTCTTCGGCGTGCAGAACGCCCAGGAGGCTGGAGCCGAGCGGGAAGAGGCGCAGGGCAAGCGTCTGGCGACGCTGGCGCGCGAGGCTGGCGTCGAACACTACGTCTACACATCCGTGGGATCGGCGCACAAGCGAACGGGCATCCCACACTTCGACAACAAGTGGCGCATCGAGGAAACCGTGCGCCGCCTCCGCTTCCCCTCGCATGTGATCCTGCGTCCGGTGTTCTTCATGGAGAACCTGCTAGCGCCCTACAGTCTCCAGGGCCCCACGCTGGCCTGGGCGCTCGGGCCAAGCACGAGGCTACAGATGGTTGCGGTGGACGACATCGGCTGGTTCGGTGCGCGCGCGTTCACCGACGCCGCCGCGTTGAACCGCCGCGAGCTCGATCTCGCCGGTGACGTACGAACGTTGCCGGAGGCGGCGGAGATCCTGACGGAGGCGCTGGGACGGCCGATTGCGTTCGCGCAGACGCCGATCGAACAGGTCCGGCAGTACAGCAAGGATATGGCGGTGATGCTGCAATGGTTCGAGCGCGTCGGCTACAGCGCCGATATCGCGGGCCTGGAACGGGAGTTCGGCCGCGCGCTCACGAAGCTCCCCGACTGGGCACGCCGCCACGCGCGACCAAATGCGCGCTGAAACGACAAGACACCCAATGCGGTTTCAGCTCGCGTCCTACGTGATGTATCTGCTGAGCCTACCCATTGCACTCTTCGCCGCACAAGGCGCGCGTGTCGAGTCGACGCCTTACCCAAGGGTGACGGACGAACGCCTCCAGCATCCGGAAGCGCGCGATTGGCTGATGTATCGGCGCACATACGATGGCTCAGGCTTCAGTCCCCTGATGCAAATCACCGCGAGCAACATCGGGAGGCTATCCCTGGCTTGGTCGCTCAACACGGATCTGGTCGATGCTCACGAAACGACGCCGATCGTGAACGACGGGCGGATGTTCATCACCACGCCGGGCAACAACGTCATTGCCCTCGATGCCAAGACCGGCACTCAGCTTTGGCGGTACGTGAAGAAGTACCCCGAGGGTCTCTTTCAATTGCACCCGACCAATCGCGGGGTGGCGTTGTACGGTGACCGCGCTCGATGCTCAAGAGCCTCCGATCGCCCCACTTCGGAATGAGGTCCTTGTCTGCAATGCGCCGGATCTCCTTGCGGGTGGACCCCGCCATCTGCCCGAACTCGCGGCTGTCGAAGAACACTTCTGTTAGCGCCTTGTAGGTCGGAGCGTTCCTTACCGCCTGCGCCTCGATCGCAGGGTCCTCCTTCTTCACCTTGACCCGGTAGAGCGCCTGCTCGGCCATC
>WNFT01001469.1_pt1 | contig 19892 bp, 16 predicted proteins | sample 5400191 | NCBI WGS metagenome assembly WNFT01 (sample SAMN13153359, study PRJNA577476) | soil metagenome | isolation source: 80 cm saprolite under Madrone tree | place: USA:California | collected 2016-06-14 | reverse complement strand
CCATCAGCTTGCGCCGGAACTCAAGCGGATCCTGGCCGGCCGCATGGGCAAGCTCGTCCATGAAGCATTCGAGATAGAGAGCGTTTTGATTGTTGTTCACGCCGCGCCAGAAGTGCGGCGGGATGTGCGGATTCCGCATGGCGTGATCGATAAGCAGGTTTGGAATCGTGTAACCGAAAGCGCCTTCCGGGCCGCCGGGGTTGAGGCCCTGAAACACGAAGGGATCCTTACCGTTCTGCAGGCTCTGCGGCGCCACAAAGGCGATAATTGACTGGCCCGAAATGCGCATGTGCAGCGCCGTGAGGTTATTGTTCGCATCGAACGCGCCGACCAACTTCGCCTGCGTGATGGGATGATATCGGCCGTGCGTCATGTCCTCTTCGCGGGACCATATGAGCTTCACCGGCGTTCCGGGAATCTGCTTGGCGATCGCCACGGCCTGCTGCACGAAATCGTTGGTCGTGCGCCGGCCGAATCCGCCACCAAGTGGCATCTTGTGAACGTCGCATTTGGCAACCGGCAGGCCGGCAGCTTCGGCGGTGGCGGCCAGCGTGGCCTCGCCGTTCTGCGTCGGCGCCCACACCTCGCAGCGATCCGCCGTGTACACGGCGGTCGCGTTCATCGGCTCCATAGTCGCGTGATTCTGATACGGAAAGGCGTAGACGGCCTCTACCTTCTTCACCGCGATGGTGATCGCCTGCCTGGCATTGCCGTTCTCGTTGCCGACAAACGCCTGCTCAGCATCAAGGCCGCTCTTGAGCAACTCGGCGATGGAAGCGCTCGAGACTTTTGCATTGTCGCCCTCGTCCCAACTCACGAGCATCGCATCGAGGGCAGTCTTCGCCTGCCACCAGCGATCGGCCACGACGGCAACAGCAGACTCGCCGACCTGAAGGATGTGCTTGACGCCTTTTTGGTCTTGGATTTTGGCGGCATCGAAGCTCACCAGCTTACCGCCGAACACGGGACAGTCCCTGATCGCGGCGCAAAGCATTCCGGGCAGCTTCACGTCCAAACCGTAGACATGCTCGCCGGTGACCTTGGGCGCGGTGTCGAGCCGCTTGAGCGGCTTGCCGGCGATCTTCCAATCCTTCGGATCCTTCAGTGCCACGTCTTTCGGCGGCTCGATCTTGGCGGCTGCTTCGGCGACGTTGCCGAATGTTTTTGTGCGGCCCGTCGGCTTGTGCGTGATTACGCTGTTCGATGCACTGCACTCCGACGCCGAGACCTGCCATTCGCTCGCTGCGGCTTGGGTCAGCATAGTTCGCGCGATGGCACCGGCCTTGCGGACATATTCGTTTGACTCTCGGATACCGCGGCTCCCGGCGGTAAAATAGTTGCCCCACACGCGCCCGCGTGCGAGGTTCTGCCCCGGGGTTGGGAATTCCGTCGTGACCTTGGACCAGTCGCATTCCAGCTCCTCGGCGACGAGCTGAGCGAGGCCCGTCATCGTGCCCTGCCCCATCTCGGACCGCGCAATACGGATGACGACGGTGTCGTCCGGGCGTATCACCACCCAGGCCGTCACTTCCGGCGACCCGTCGGCGGCGCGGACGACATTGGGGCCGAGCGGAATATCCATGCCGAGCGCCAAGCCGCCGCCGAGCGCGGCTGCGTTGACGACGAAGGTGCGACGATTGATTTGCGGAACGTAGGTCATCAACTCCTCCCTCACGCGTTCGCGGCCGCGTGGATCGCGGCACGCACTTGCTGGAAGGTGCCGCAGCGGCAGATGTTGGTGATCGTCTTGTCGATGTCGGCATCGGTCGGCTTGGGCTTTTCCTTCAGTAGAGCAGCCACCGCCATGATCATGCCGCTCTGGCAATAGCCACACTGCGGCACGTCGAGATCGAGCCAGGCCTGTTGTACACGGTGCAGCTTGCCATCTTGGGCAAGGCCCTCGATGGTCATGATTTGCGCGCCGGCTGCGGCGCTGACCGGAAGCGAGCAAGACCGCGTCGCCACCCCATCGACATGGACCGTGCAGGCGCCGCATTGGGCAATGCCGCAACCGTACTTCGTTCCGGTCATCCCAATCCATTCCCTGATGGCCCACAACAAAGGGGTGTCAGGATCGACATCGACTTCGTGTTGTTTTCCGTTGACGGTTAGCTTGACCATATGAGTCCTCCAGGTCGAGGTGTTTCGGTTGCTTTAGGATGACAGTGCACCCCTCACGCGGTCGGGGGAGAACGGCACCCGGCGAATACGGCCACCCGTTGTCCGGATCGACATCGACGTTGTGGCTCTTGCCGTTGACGTTCAGGGAAAATCGTTGGCTCATGTAGCGCTTCTTCGATCACACGTGGCTGCATTGATTACCGCAGAATTTTTAACGCAGTATTTGTTGTTCGCACTCCGATCGTGCAGAGATCAGGAGAAAAGTCCGCTTCAGGATGAGGATCTCCGACCGCGCGATCGCTCCCGTGAAACAGGGTTGCATCAGCTCGGAGACGGCAAGGGCAAGAAGTAGCGACATGGTGCGTCCTTGCATCGGCGCCGGACGCGATTCTTCGGCATGTCGCCTCGTGGGGAGATCGCATTCCCCATGCTGCTCAATAAAGGCAACGCGCTTTGCACTGTCAAGTGTCAAAGCAGGCGCGGTCGTGGCGGAGAATGTTCGTCGTAGCTGCGCAACATGTCAGCCTACGAGAGCTTGTTTAACGCAGTTTTATGGACCTGTGGCAGTTTTGTGGTTTCAGTGAAATTTGCTTCTTGCCGGAATAGGCCGTCTGGCACACGCTCATGCGGGGCTCGCGGACCTCGCCTAAAAACCATCATGGCGAACGCATTGAGCGTCACCCAGTGAGACCTGACTTGTCGCGGTCCTACCAAGCTGCAGATTTCTCAAATAGGAGGAACAAATGTCGAGACGGCCTCAACTGGCACTTGTTGCTCTGCCTTTGGCGGTCTGTCCGCCGGTCGCGGTCGCCCAGGCCCCTTCCCCTCCCGGCGTTCATGAACGTGAGCTTGCGCAAATCATTCGCCAAGCCGGCTACGACTGCCGTGAGGTTGAACGCATCGAGGTCAGAGTCAGTCCTGATCCGGCGTTTGACAGCCTTCGTCCGGAAGTAGCGATTTGCAAGAACGGAAAAAAAATCCTGGTTGCGAAGTCGGGCCGGGGCGGCGTGAACGCAAGACCGATCGTGCGACCGCTTCCCGCAGATGTCTGATGAGAAGGCCCGTGCGCGTAGAAATCAGCCCACGGTGGGGACTTTCGCGCCACCTTAGGTCATCAGGCGGCGAAACCTGCACTAAATAAATCTGCGTCGCCATTTATGTGACCGATCTGCCCGAGCGAAAAGTCACGGCCCCGAGCGCTCCCTGACAAGCGATCGCAGGGATGACGGAATCGCGTTCAGGTCGCCTGCGGCTACGATCTCGGCGCGCAGAAACCCTGCTCGCTCCAATTTATTGAGCGATGACCCTGAAAGCAGGAACCGCACAAACGCCTCGGCGCCAGCCGCATTCTCCGCAGCGGCGGGAATGGTGACGCCGTAGAATGCGGGAGCGCCTTGGAACGTCTGGCCTCGCGGGTTCGTATAGCTGACTGTGGCGTACCATTCTGCCAGCGCAGGGTCACTCTGATCGACCTCCTCCGGGAGATCGATGTATGGCACGCCTCCAACCAATGCATTCGTGACGAATTGCACCGTAGCATCAATGCTTCCATTGCGGAGCAAGGGGTAGTCCTTCGTCCGGTCGAAATACTGGCTCTCGTTGTTGTCGATGCCGATGGTTCGCGCCTTCAGGCCAGGAATCCGATAGTGCTTTTCTGCCAATTCGAAAACGAAGATCGCGCGGTAGCCGCCGGAGTCCACTGTGGGATCGGGTCTTTTGAGCACCAGACCCGGGCGCTGCAACACCTCGTACCACGGCAATCTGCCGGTCCTCGCCGCTTCGAAGTCATCGGTGAAACGACTGCGTGGGCTGTAGAGGAGTGCCGTTCGGGAACGCAAAATGGTCATGTACCAGCGTGCGCGTTCGTTCTCGGCCGGTCCGAACAACAACTTCATCTGGTTCGCGTCGGAACTGATGTAGACATCTGGCCTGAGTTCGCCGCTGACGATGCGATTTACCAGTGCGATCGATGGCGCGCGGGCAAGTTCGAGTGGATAGCCCGTAGCGGCCGTAAATGCTGGGCCGATATGGCTGAGGATTACAGGCTCGATTGTACCCGGGAGCGCGACGCGCACCACGGACTGCTGCTGTGCCTGAGCGTCGTCCAGTGGCAGCGATCCAAGAATCAGGTAGGACACCAACGGGAGCCAAAGTTGCTTCATCTACGCGTCTCCTCCACTAGCAACGTGTCAGCATTTCCAGGCAAAACCCGGCTTTAGACGTGGTGTTGCATGCAAAAGTGCAGGCATCGTCTTGACGGCGGTCTCCGCCAACCAAGCCAACGAAGAGCGCTCGCCGAACCGTGAATCCGATCAACGCCTCGCGCCCAACTTGAAAGCATCATTCGGCCGCGACCGCCCGAATCTCCTTCGGTTTATCGTCATCTCTCTTGTTGCGACTTAGCCAGGTCTGCAACCGGTCAAGGTAGAGATAAACCACCGGCGTCGTGTAGAGCGTCAACAGTTGGCTGAGAGCAAGCCCGCCTACCATCGCATAACCGAGAGGTTGGCGCAGTTCCGACCCCGGGCCGGTGCCGAGCGCGAGCGGCACGCCGGCGAGCATCGCTGCAGCCGTGGTCATGAGGATTGGACGGAATCGCAACAGGCACGCTTTGCGTATCGCCTCGAGCGGCGTCATGCCGTCGTCGCGCTCGGCAGTAATGGCGAAGTCGACCAGCATGATGCCGTTCTTCTTGACGATGCCGATCAGCAGAATAATTCCGATGATCCCGATCACGGACAAATCCATTCCACCGGCACGCAAGGCCAACAAGGCACCCACGCCCGCCGACGGGAGCGTCGAGAGAATCGTCAGCGGGTGAATGAAGCTCTCGTACAGCATGCCGAGAATGATGTAGACCACGATAAGCGCCGCGCAGATTAGAATTGGCGTGGTAGACAGCGATCTTTGGAAAGCTTGCGCATTACCCTGGAAGGTTCCGATGATTGAGCCCGGCATCCCTATGTCGTTCGCGGCTTGGGAGATGGCATCCACGGCTTGGCCGAGCGCAATACTGGGTCGGAGATTGAACGCCAGAGTAACAGCTGGAAACTGGCCTTGGTGTGTGACGGTGAGAGGTCCAGTCTTGTTCGAATCGATGTCCACCAGCGCGGTTAGCGGTACGACGCCTCCGGTGACGGGCGATTTCACATAAAGTCGATCGAGCGAGGACAAGTCGCTCTGCAGCTCCGGCGTGATTTCAAGAATTACCGGGCTCGAATTGAGTTGGGTATAGTACTGCGTCACTTGCCGTTGGCCATAGGCGTCGTAGAGCGTGTCGTCGATCAGTTGCGCTGAAATTCCGAACCGCGAAGCTTGGTCGCGATTGATCGTGACCTTGAGCTGCGGGGAATTTGCAAGTAGGTCGCTCGATACGTTGGTCAACTCCGGCAGTCTGCGCATCCTCTCAATCAATTTTTGCGACCACTCAATCAGCTCGGCGATATCGACGCCTTGAAGCGTGTACTCGAATCCCCCACGCGAGAAACGCACGCCCACGTTAATGTCTTGCGCCACCTGCATGAAGAGATTCACGCCGGTTATCTCGGCGACCTTAGACCTGAGGCGCTCCACAACCTGAGAGGCGGGTGCTGTGCGCTGCCCGAGGGGCTTGAGAACAATGGAAAAGCGCCCGGTGTTTGCAGTCGTGGGATTGTCGTTATTGCCGGTTTGGGAAGCGAACCCTTGCACGTCGGGATCACTCAGTATCACCTCGCCAAGCGCGCGCTGCAGACGCATCATCCGCTCGGGCGAGACGTCCTGGGCGGCCTCCGACACTCCTGTGATCAAGCCGGTGTCCTGGAGGGGGAAGAACCCCTTTGGGATTTCAACCGCCATGACGACCGTCAATGCCAAGGTGGCAAAGAATACCCCGAGTGTGATTGCCCGATGACGCAACACATAGTCGAGCGTCTGTCGATAGCCCGACAGCAATGAATCGAACCCGGCCTCAATCGCTCGGAAAACACGGCCGTGCTCCTCAGCACGCTTCATGCAGCGAGAACACAGCATGGGGGCAAGCGTAAGTGAAACGAGCACCGAAACAGCGATCGATGCAGTAACCGTCAGCGCGAACTCACGAAATATCCGGCCGATGATTCCGCCCATGAGCAAGACAGGGATGAAGGCAGCCACCAGCGAAAGACTGATCGACAACACCGTGAAAGCGATTTCCCGCGATCCCTTGAGCGCAGCCTCCAGCGGCGATGAGCCGTCCTCGATGTGTCGATAAATGTTTTCCACGACCACAATGGCGTCATCGACGACAAAGCCGATCGCGATCGTAAGCGCCATAAGGGACAAATTGTTGAGACTGAAATTGAGCATGTACATCGCGCCCAACGAACCGAGCAGCGCCAGCGGAATCGTGATTCCGGGAATTATGGTCGCCCAAAGATTACGCAAGAATAGAACAACGACTAAGACCACGATCCCGATCGTGAGCACGAGCGTGAATTCGACATCGTGCACTGAGGCTCGAATGACCTCGGTCCGATCAAAGATGGTCTGGACCGTCATTGCCGGGGGAAGGTTTGCCGTGAGCCGCGGCAGCCGAGCCTTGATCTGGTCGACCGTCTCGATGACGTTTGCGCCGGGTTGCTTCGAGACGTTCAGTATAACGCCGAGCTCGTTATTTTGGTAACCGGCAAGGTTCCTGTTCGATGCCTCGGCGACCGCCTGACCGACATCGCGCACCCGTATCGGACCACCATTTCGGTACGCAAGGATGACATCGTTGAAGAGTTCCGCCTCGAGGATCTGGTCGTTGGCAGCGATCGTGAATCCGATCTCAGCTGTGTTGAGCACGCCTTTCGGCGCTGCCGTCGTGGCGCTGACGATGACCGGCCGGATCTCCTCGAGTGTCAGACCAAGGGCAGCAAGCCGCGCCGGGTCAACTTGAATCCGGATGGACGGCCGGCGGTCGCCGCCTATCTGGGCTTGAGCGACGCCGGGCATTTGTCCGATCTGTTGGGCCAGAAAGCTGTCGAGATATTCGTTGATCCGGGTCAGCGGTAATGTCGCGGAGCGGGCGCCCAGGATGAGGATGGGCGGATCGGCTGGGTTGACCTTGCGGTAGGTCGGCGGCAAGGTCATCGCCTGCGGCAAAGTCTTTCCAGCAATTGAGATGGCCGATTGCACGTCCTGCGCAGCGGAATCGATATTGCGGCTTAGATCAAACTGAATGACCACCTGAGTTGCGCCGACCGTGCTCAGTGACGTCAGTTGAGTGATACCTGGAATTTGAGACAACTGCCTCTCAAGCGGTGTCGCTACCGATACGGCCATTGTTTCCGCGCTCGCTCCCGCGAGACTGGCCGTTACCTGGATGGTCGGGAAGTCGATCTGCGGCAGCGAAGCAACCGGCAGGAAGGGAAATGCGGCGATGCCGACAAATGCCACCGCCGCCATCAGCAACGCGGTCGCGACTGGCCGGTGAATGAATGGTTCAGAAAGATTCATTGATGGTGCTGGCCCTTGCAAATCGAAGGATGCACTGAACTCGTTCAATTGCCAAGATCGCACGGCCAGCCAATGGCCGCTGGGTTGCGCAACAAATCAGCATACACGCGCTCGTTTAACGCAGCTTTAGGGGGGCAGCGCCGTCGACTGCCGGTGCTGCCGGTCCAGATTCAGGCCGGGAGCCGACGTAGCTTGATTTGTCGGTCTCCTTCGTTAGCAATATAAACCATCTGACTCCTAAAGCTGAAGCAATGGCTTGAGCGTTGACGCGCGCTGCGCCTATCGGGTGAGTGTCTTGAGCCGGCGTGCGTCTTCGGCGGCCTCAGCCAAGAGCCAAGCGCGGAAGGTGGTGATTTTAGGAAGCCCGGATGTCGCCTTGGGGCACACGACCCAATAATTCTTGGACAACCGCAACACGAGATCAAATGGTCGGACCAAGCGCCCATTGATCAGGTCCCAAGCGGCAAGTGTCGTGCGGGCAAGGGCCACCCCCTGGCCATCGACGGCAGCGTCTATCACCATGCTCGCACGATTTAGCACTGGACCATGCGTGGGCTCAGCTCCCGCCACACCGGCGGCCTCAAGCCATTTCGACCAATCGTTTCGATCGTCGAGATGCAGCAGAGGGAATTTCAGCACATCTGACGGCTTGCTGATGCGGTGGCGTGTCGAAAGGAGTTTGGGACTGCAGACCGCAAACAACTGCTCGGAGCACATCCGCACAACGTCGAGCCCCGCCCAATTGCCATCGCCATGCCGAACCGCAAGATCGACTTCCTCTCTGGCGAAGTCGACGTGATGCAGGGTCGCTGAGATCCGGAGATCGATGTCGGGATGGGCCTCGGCGAACCGGCCAAGGCGGTGAACCAACCATTTCGCTGCAAAATCCGGGGACGTGCTGACGGTCAGAACGCCCGAACTCTGACGTTGCACGAGGCGGTCAGTACCGACCGCGATCCGATCGAGCGCATCGCGCACGACACCGAGATACTCGCGCCCCGCCCCCGTAATCAGCAACCGCTGGCGCTCCCGATTGAAGAGCTTGATGCCGAGTTCCGCCTCCAGCGCCTTGACCTGGTGACTCACGGCGCCCTGAGTGACACACAGCTCTTCGGCGGCGCGGGTGAAACTCTCATGGCGGGCCGCGGCCTCAAAGGCCTTGAGGGCATTCAAGGGTGGCAGACGGCGAAGCATCCGAGGACCTTTATGAGAAAAACTAAGGCAAGGTAGAAAAACGATGCTTTGCAGGCAATACCCTCCGCCTCCATTTCTGGGCTTCGCGCCGCGCTGAAACGCGGTTGGAGGGTCGGAACATCAAGAAATGTCAGCCAATCCCACCGCATGCGGTGTCCGGGCAGCGATCTCAGCGCGAGCGAGGCTTATCCCTTTCTCTCACACAACTGTTGACGACAATCCAAGTCTGGACCTGCAGGCATCCATCTTTCATCGGGAGTTCGAAAATGAAACGGAGCATCCACTTGATTTCGATGTTATCACTGGCGGCTGCCGCAGTCGCGATGGCGCGCGAAGCGCCGGCCGCGGACGTGCAGCAGATCGATCTCGCGGAATGGACGCCGCCGAGCATTGGCTCGGTCGGAGATGATCCCTTCGGCAAGCTCGTCAAATACGGCTACGCCCTCTTTACCGATACCCCAAACCAGATCGGTCCGGCCGCAATCGATCCGGCCAAGCGCTTCGTCGGCGGTGGCCTTACCTGCCAAAACTGCCACCTTAAGGCCGGCACGCAGCCCTACTCGGTGCCGCTGATGGGGGCATGGGGCCAGTTCCCGCAATATCGCGCGCGCGAAGCGCAGATTGACACACTGGAGGATCGCATCAACGGTTGCTTCGAGCGCAGCATGAACGGCCACGTCATACCGCTCGATGGGACCGAAATGAAGGCGTATCTTGCCTATATAAAATGGCTGTCGACCGGAATTCCGGACGGCGCGAAGCTCATTGGCGCCGGTATGAAGAGCATCAAGGAGCCCGGCCGCGCGGCTGATCTCGACAACGGCGCGAAGGTATTCGCTGACACCTGCGCCTCCTGCCATGGCAAGGACGGACGAGGCCAGCGCGCCGGGAAGGGCCCAGGTTACCAGTTTCCGCCGCTGGCAGGACCAGACAGCTATAACAACGGTGCCGGCATGACACGGGTGCTGACCTTCGCATCCTTCGTGCGTTACAACATGCCGTTCGGTACCACGTTTGACGCGCCGGTGCTGTCCGATACGGACGCCTATGATGTCGCGGCGTACGTCAACAGCCTTGAGCGTCCGGTCAGACCTAATCTCGACAAGGATTTTCCTAACAAGCTGCAGAAGCCCGTCGATACACCTTACGGGCCCTACGCGGATGATTTTCCGCCCGAGCAACACAAATACGGTCCGTTCGATCCGATCCGTGCCAAGATAAAGGAGCTCGCGGCAGCGCGCAGGTAGGGGATACTTGAGGTCGGCAAAGCGACGGAGACCCGGTCTTCATGGCGGGTGCCGAGCGAACGCATAAACATTCGTCTCGACCCATAAAAGCCCGTGCTGCATCGCTGCTTTTGTCGCAGTTCCGTAAATCTGCACTTAAACCTGCCTTAAAGGCAGCATGCTTCACTGCGGCTCCTTCGACGCGCTCGACGCCAACGTGCAAGGAGCAAGAGCCATGAAACGAGCGATCGTGTGGTCTATTGCGGGTGGAATACTGCTTGCCGCTGCCGCTTTCGTGATCGCGGCGCCGGAGCGCGACAGGGGGCCGGTATTCATCGAGGGCAGCAGGCCCGTGACCGAAGAACAGGTCAGACAGAAGCTGGTGTCCGACGGGTGGACCAATGTTCAGGTCGTACGGCGCGGACGGCTCGTCATGGCGATGGGTTCCAAAGACGGACGAACCGACGCATTCGTAGTTGATGCTTTCACCGGGCGGCTGCGTAGCGATGGCAACGACGATGATAATGATTAGAATTGAGCAACAGAGATTTTGATCTGGTGTTCGTCCGTTTTTCGAGTGCGGAGCTGCAAAAGGACTGTAATCGCTCAAAAACGGTCGCCCAGGTTACCGAGCCCGAATGCCCGGCTGCACCTTCCCTCCAGCCGAGTATTTGTGGGAATGAATCGAGGTGCTCGATTCATTCACCTGGCCCCGCCGCTCCTGCGGGGCTTTTTTTCTTTTGCTGACTCATCGGGTAACCGAAGCGCAGTGTGAAGATTATGCCACCGCCGGGATTATCATCGACGCTGACGCTGCCTTGATGGGCCTTCATGATTTCCGTCACGATGGCGAGTCCTAGCCCCGCCCCCGAGCCTCCCTTCCCACTCCCACGCCAGAATCGCTCGAAAATATGCTTGCGTTGCTCGGCTGCGATTCCTGGGCCGCGATCGGCCACGCTGACGGTGCCGTTTGCTGATGTGCTCACTGTGACCTCGCTCGATGGGGGTGCGTGAGCAACGGCGTTCTCGATAAGGTTTCTGACGGTATCACCGATGGCGTAGCGGTTCCCCTTAACCACCACAGGTTCGGCGTTCGCATGCAACGCGATGAATCTTTTCCGAGCGAGCGACCACGGCACCATCGCGGCCACGATTTCGGAGGCAACATCATTGAGATCAACAACGTCGGAAACGTCCAGCGCGACGGCGTCCAGCCGGGCAACGCGCAGAAGCTGATCGACGAGCCGGTTCATCCGCGCTACATCGGCTTTGATCTTGGTTATCTCACCATTCTCCTCAACGACATCGAGGGCGGCTGTGACAATGGCAAGGGGTGTGCGCAGCTCATGGGCTGCATTCGCGGTGAACTGACGCTGAACCTGGAAGCCCTGCTCGAGGCGGTCCAGCGCGCGATTGACAGCGGTGACCAGGGGGATGATCTCACTTGGTAGATTTGTTTCCGGCAACCGGATCGACGTCGCGCCCGGACCAATCGCCGCCGCCATATGCGATACTTCTGCGACAGGCTTGAAGGCGCTTCGTATTGCCACCGCGCCAACCACCAGCGTGGCGATGACCAGCAATGGAATGATCCACCCCAAATCGAGTACAAATTCGCGCAACAGGGAGTGAACCAGTATGTCAGCATCGGCGCGTGCGACCGATATGGAAAGCGGGCCTGCCGCACTGCTCTGCACCACAGTCAAACCGTAGTACTCGCGCCCCTCGCCGCCGAAGTCCTTAAGATGGAAATAGCTCGGCTCGTCCGTTCCCGCTGGCCATTTGGCTGCAACTTCACCGAAATTCGGCGGCGAGGCCGCAACGACCGCATCGGAAGCGCGACGAACTACAAAGATGTCAGTGTTGCCGCCGGCCTGATAGCGTGCGGCAAGCTCCGTCGGCAGCTCAAGACGGGCGGCCCCAGTTGAATCGACCGTAACGTAGCGCGCAAGATCGGCGGCCCGCAAACTCAGCTCGCGATCATTGAGGGTATCTGCGGTTTCGTAGGCTTGGTAAATCAGGGCGGCGACCGCTATGACGGTCGCCGCCACATAAAGCGCGGCGAGTCGTAGCGCCAACTTTGCCTGCAGCGAGCGGAGCCGAACCGTCTTCATGCGCTGCTTTCAGTCAGAATGTAGCCGACGCCGCGTACCGTGTGGATCTCCGCGGTTGCGCCTGCATCCAACAACTTACGTCTAAGGTGGTGCACGTGAACGGGAATCGTGTTTGACCCATGTTCGTCATCCACCCCGTAGAGTTTTTCTTCCAAAACGGGCTTTGGCACAACGCGACCAAGACGTCGCATCAAATGTTCCAGAATTGCGCTCTCGCGGCGCGGCAAGACCAATGGGGCATCTCCAATCCTGACATCCCGTTCGACGGTGTCAAAGCTGATATTGCCGGCTTTCAGAGTCATTCCAAGCGCCCCGCCAGGACGGCGCAGCAACGCCTTCGTTCGCGCGACGAGTTCCTCCATCGCAAACGGTTTGACCAGGTAATCGTCCGCGCCGGTGTCGAGGCCGCGAACCCGATCCTCGACAGCATCGCGGGCCGTCAACACCAGCACGGGAGTGAGATTGCCGTTCGCTCGCAGCTCTGCCAGCAAGCTCAATCCGTCGCCGTCAGGCAGACCGAGGTCAACAATCGCTGCGTCGTATGAGGTGACCGTGAGTGCCGCCCGCGCTTCGGCGCATAGCGCGACCGCATCGACCGCGAAACCAGCGCGTGCCAACGCTCCCCGAACGAGCTCCGCAATCCGCGCCTCATCTTCCACGATCAATAGACGCATCCTAGCCTCGACTGTTGGCGCCCACCGTGGTTTGCAGTTGAGAGGAGTTGTGTTGCAGCTCCCGGTGTCGATCCGCCTCCACCTACAAATCAATGAATATCATTTCTGCCCTGCCGTTTGAAATGTATTCCGACCAACCATATCCTGAAATGTTGATCCACTTCGCGCAGTAATGCCGCAGGGACTGCTCACTCGACCCGAGCTGGAGCGATACCTGTTGGCCCTCAAATGGATGTGGCACGCGAAATCGCGACGCATAGCCCTTCTCCCACAATCTTGCCTCAAGTGCATAAAACTACCTTAAACAAAGCCATGTAGCCTCCCTCCGTCTTGCGACGAAATGCTTTGATCCTTGACAGCGTACAGACGTTCCACGCTAATGGGTCCATGGGGAAGCGATCTCCCCACGAGGCGACAGCCGAAGCATCGCGTCCAACAGTTAAGTCTGCGCTCGCAGCAGGTGTAAGGACGCGTGATGTCGTCGATATGGACTCTTTTCTGCGAACAACTTGCACGTCTCATTGGCGAGCGGACCGCGCGGACGCGCTTCCGGAGAACTAACGAGATTGCCGGGCACGACGCGTCCGATCAGCCTCCCTTATGCAAAATCGGACTATCCGCCGCGACTTAACTGCAAACGTCGACAGGTAAGTGAAGCAATGACGCACACCAGGGAGACCAAGATGAGTGGAAATTGGAAATTGGCCGTAACGGTCGCGCTCGTAACTCTTGCGGGTACCGTTGCAGCTCAAGCGGCCGAGAGCGCAGACGAAGTGCTTGTTAAAGCCCTGGCAGGCGCGAAGATCACCCTCCTGCAAGGCATTGCACAGGTAGCCAAGGGCACCGAGGTGCCTACCGAAGCGAAGTACGAAATGGACAAGGGCAAACTTGCCCTAACGGTCTACACCTCTGCCAAGGGCTTCGACACCGCCGCCGAGGACAATTCTTTCAACGAGTACGGCGGCGATGCGACTGGAGCGGCCTGGACTCCCGACAAAGAGGTGTTCGCTGACCTCAAGCATATCGCTCGGTCAGCGCAGTACCACACGCTGCTTTCGATGACGAAGGTGACAATCCCAGCAATCATCCAGAAAGCGTCGGCGCAGGGAACTGTCTTCTCCGTGAAAGAGAAAATCCGGAACGGAAAGCCTGTTTTCGAGGTGATGACCGCCCAAGGCGGTTCAGCCAAGACCACCTTCTATGATCTGATGACGGGCGAGCCTGCGACCGGTCTATGAAGCGATGGCGGCCGGATTGAAACGGCCATTTGAAGGTCCGGGCCGGTACGCCCGGACCGATTATTTCGCTGGACATCAGTTACCGCGCTTGAAAAGCAGGAGTTTACGCGGGCCAGATCGGGAGTCTCGGAATGATTGGTACAGTCCTGAAAGACGCGGGAAAGCTCACGGGCAGGTGCACGGCGCTGATTGCTGCCGCAGCTTGCTTCCTCTGGTTTGCGGGTGATATGCGGCCAGCCGTCGCCCAGGCGGCGCCGACTGCGGAAGAAGCTCGCTTGGTCGAGTTCGGCAAAGAGATCTTCAAAACCAAAGCCGTCTGTCAGTATTGCCATAAATGGGATGCATCGGGCGACCAAGGCTATGGCGGCAATGCCCTATCGCTGCGCGCAACGCATCTCACGTCCGAGCAGCTCATCGAAGTGGTGAAATGCGGTCGGCCCGGCACCGGCATGCCGTATCATGACCGCTTCGCGTACACCGACAAGCGTTGCTACGGACACACGCGCGAAGAAATGGGCAAGGACATGCCCCCGGCCGGCAACGATTTTCTGTCGCAACGCGAGGTCGACGCCGTAGTGAAATATCTATTCGCCAAGGCGGTTGGACGCGGGCCGGCAACGTATGAGGACTGCATTGACTTTTGGGGTACGAGCACCCGGCAATGCGATCCGATGAAGCAGTGAAGACAACCAAAAATCGACACCGCCGATTTACGATCGCGCTCCAGCGCAGCTGCGGCGAGGCAGACGATGAAATCTATGAAGCGTATTACCCTCCTCCTGTTCGCGGCCGCCATGACGCTGCCGCTGGTTGCGACGCGATCGGTGGCCCAGCTTCCTGAGACGCCCCTTCTTAATCTGGAAGGCAAGATTGCGCTCGGCGAGGTGAAGGGGCGGATCGATCACATGGCTCTTGATCCGCTGCGGAGCCGGCTGTTCGTTGCAGAACTTGAAAACAACTCTCTCGGCGTGGTCGACCTCATGGCGCGCAAGGTGATTCACATCATTGCGGGGCTGACGGAACCGCAAGGCGTGGGGTATGAGCCATCCACCGATACGCTGTACGTGGCCAATGGCGGTGATGGGTCGGTTCGCCTGTATCGCGGTGCAGACTATGCCGAAACAGGTCGCATCGATTTGGGCGACGATGCGGACAATATCCGCATCGATCCAACCACTAAGCGTGTTTTGATCGGCTACGGAAGGGGCGGCATCGCGACGATCGATCCAGCCACGCGAACCAAGATCGCCGATTTCCCGTTGCCGGTGCATCCGGAGGGTTTCCAGCTCGACCGCAGCAACAACCAGATCATTGTGAACGTGCCGCGTGCAAGGGCAATCGCGGTGCTCGATAGTGGCAGTGGCCAACCGAAGGCACTGTGGCGCGTGAAAGAAAGCGGTGCGAATTTTCCAATGGCCCTCGATGAGGATGCCCAGCGTGTCCTGGTCGCCTTCCGGACCCCGGGAAGACTCGCAGCGTTTTCCGCCCGCGATGGAGAGAGTGTTGCGAGTGTTGAACTGTGCGGCGATGCCGACGATCTTTTCGTCGACGCAAAGCGCGGACGCGTCTATGTCAGCTGCGGCGAGGGTTTCATCGACGTCTTCGACGCACGCGCGGGCGACTATCGTCGCCTCGCCAGAGTGCCCACGGTCCGAGGCGCGCGCACTTCCTATTTCGTTCCGTCGGTGGACCGGCTGTTTCTCGCGGTGCGGGCGGCATCGTTAGAGCCGGCTGCCGTATGGGTGTACCGGCCGGCGCCTTGAATGGGCTTCGAGGGAGTGGCAGCGTGCGAATGAGGCGTCGAATTTCGAAGATCGGGTCTTCATCATCGCTTACGTGCGCAGTGGTTATCGGCGTAGCCATGGTTGGCTCGACGGCGTCATTCGCCTATCGGCCGTTCGACGGCACCGATGCGGCGGTTGCCGACCCGCACGAGGTGGAAATCGAGTTGGAGCCGGCCGGAATACTACGGCAGAGCGCGCAGACGTCGCTGGTCGCGCCGTTCATAATCTTCAATTATGGCTTCGCAAAGAACTGGGAATTCGTGTTCCAGGGCCAGGGACAATTTCCCCTGGCGAATTCCGACGAAAGCGCGAGCATTAATGGCGTCGGGGCATTTCTCAAGGGCGTATTGAGGGAGGGGAGCCTTCAGGGCGCCAGCGGACCGAGCATCGCGATCGAATTCGGGCCGCTGCTGCCGGGCCTTCACGCGGACAGTGGTTTCGGTGCGAGCTTCGGCACGATCGTGTCTCAGCGCTGGGACTGGGGGACGGTGCACGCCAACGTCGTCACCGAACTCACGCGCGACCGCCGCACCGACTTCTTCCTGGGTGGCATCATCGAGGGGCCCTCGAAGTGGAAGGTGCGGCCGGTCGCCGAGTTCTTTTACGAAGAGGAGATCGGTCAGTCGCGAACGGTCTCCGGCCTAGTTGGTGCGATTTGGCAGGTGAAGGATAACCTCAGCTTCGACGTGGGCTTTCGCCATGCCGTCGTGAACGGGCATCCAGTCGAAGAGTTTCGCGCTGGAATGACGTTCGGCTTCTCCCTTCCGGAAATCAAGGGGAGGCGCGGGGCGTAGAAACCTCAGCGCGCTCGGGCGCTGTGTCACGACAACGCACCGAGGAGGGTCTTAGATGAAGATGATGACTTCCATCCTTGTTATTATGCAACGTTCGTGGCAACCGCATTGATTGGCGCATCGTCTGGTGTCAAAGGACTTGCACATTCAACGCGTACCGAATGTCAGCCGGTGGCGAGCGGTAACGGGCGTTGGTTTCGCGGGATCGTTAAGGCCAGCCGGCTTGAGACCGAAAGTCAACACATAGGCACTCGTGCCTGAATCACGGAGGACCATTACCATGCGTGTTATTAAACTTCTCAGCGCTTGCGGTATTGTTCTGTCAACGGCCGCTGGCGCCCATGCGCAAGCCATCGACTGGGCCAAGATCGACGGCATCTTCGGCAGAACCGGACCGGTCGGCGGCGCCGTTCATCGCTGGGGCTTTCCCCGCTCTGACCTGCAGGTCACGCTTGAAGGCGTGACGATCCGGCCAACACTGGCTCTCGGTGGCTGGATCGCGTTCCAACCGATGGGGAACACGGCGATGGCGATGGGAGACCTCGTGCTGCTTCAGACCGAGGTCAACCCGGTGATGGCCAAGCTCCTGGAGGGCGGCGTCGAGGTGACCGCGGTGCACAACCACCTGTTGCGTGCCGAACCGCTGACGTTCTACATGCATGTCGGCGGGCACGGTGATCCGATAAAGATGGCCGAGACGATCCGGGCCGCACTTGAGCTGACCAAAACGCCTCTAACGCCTGCGGCACCGCCAGCCCAGCCTCCGGCCATCGATCTCGACACCGCCCAGATCGATCAGATCCTCGGCGCGAAGGGCGTCAACAACGGCGGGGTCTATGCGGTCAACATACCGCGCCGCGACCCGATCACCGAGCAAGGGATGGCGGTGGGCGCGCCCATTATGGGCGGGGCGACCGCCATCAATTTCCAGCCTACCGGTGGCGGCAAGGCGGCGATCACGGGCGACTATTCGCTCATCGGCTCAGAGGTCCCCGAAGTGCTGCGCACGCTGCGTGCCAACGGGATCGAGGTGACGGCGATCCACAGCCACATGCTGTCGGAAGAACCGCGGATCATCTTCGTTCACTTCTGGGCCAATGACGACGCCCTGAAACTCGCCAAAGGCCTGCGTGCCGCCCTCGACAAGACGGCAAGCGCGAAGAGCTAATTCTCGCGGGCGGTCCGAAGGTATGAGAATACCCTCGGACCGCTTCTGCGCTGGCAGGGTTCCAATGGACATCGATGCCCCTGCGATGATGTGTGGTGATGCCCGAGGTTCGATAGATCCTGCGCCTCATTCTTCTACCTGCCGGATGGTGTTCGCCCCTACGCTGATCAAACGACTGAGCAGGCGTTGGCTTTCTTTGCGGGCGTCTACCGGCGCTCGACGACTGAGGCATCCGAGATCGTTTCAATGATCGGTCTCCGCCCCGTGCTGGCTAAGCGCATCCACGCTCTGTCCAAAGGCTACAACCGCCGCTTGATCATCGCGCTCGGATTTCTGACACGGCACCCGATTCTGCTGATGGACGAGCCGTTCGATGGCTTCGATCTTAGACAAACTCGCGACATGATGGCTGTGCTGCGGCGCGTAGCATCGGGAGGCCGCACGCTGCTCTTGTCGATCCATCAGCTCCGCGATGCCGAACAGGTCTGTGATCGTCTTGCCCTGCTGGCGGACGGTAGAATCCGGGGTGTCGGTACCCTCGACGAGTTGCGTGGCGAAGCCAATCATCCTGGCGCAAACTTGGAGGACATCTTTCTTGCTCTCACCTGAGACATCGCTGGCGCGCGGCGCTCCGGTTTGGCCCTTATTCGTGAAGGAGCTGCGCGAAATCGTCAGCGGTCGCGCCCTGTGGACGCTGCTGCTGCTCGCATGTCCGCTCGTCGGCTACAGCTTCTTCCAAGCGATATCGTTGTACGGAGAGGCGAGCGCCGCGGCGGCGAACTCGCCGGTGCTCGCTACCAGTCTTTCGCCCCTGGACGGCGTTTTGGTCCCTACCTTCGGGTCGTTCTACGTTGCCGTCACACTTCTGTTTCCCTTCGTTGCCATTCGGGCGCTTGGCGAAGAGAAGCAGTCCGGCGCATTGCGGCTCCTGATCCAGCTGCCGTACCGCACGGTAACCCTCGTCTGCATCAAGCTCGCCGCGGTGTTCTTCGCCTGGCTGTTATGCGCGATCCCGGTCCTTTCGTCGGTCTTCATCTGGTGGATGGCGGGCGGACACGTGTCTCCGGCCGAGATCGTCGCGCTTTTCCTGGGACACCTTCTCTACGGCCTGCTGATCGGCGCGGTGGCGTTTTTCGCCGCGTCGGTCACCGAGAGCAGCGCCACGGCCGCGATTGTGACGCTGGCATTTACCATCGGATCCTGGGTGCTCGATTTCACCATCGCAGGTCGCCCCGGTTGGCTCGAGTGGTTCGCCCATTTGTCGCTGACCCAGGTCATTCGCACCTTCGAGCAAGGGCTGCTTTCGGCGAGCCTCGTCGCTGGCGTGGCGATTGCCATCTGCGCCTTTGCGGCTCTGGCAGCCGTCTGGTTGCCGCCTGGCATCGCGCTTCGGCAAAAGCTGATACGGTCCGCCGTCTGCGTTGCTGCGGGGGCGGTCGCGCTCCTTGTCGTGACCCAGATCAAGGCATCGACCGACGTCACCGAGGATCGCCGCAATTCCTTTACTCTCGCCGACGCAAGACAGCTCGCCGGCCTTGCCGAGCCGCTCGCCATCACGGTCCACCTTGCGCCCGAGGATCCTCGCTACATTGATCTCCAGCGAAACGTGCTGGCGAAACTCGAACGGGTGATGCCGCGCGTTTCCATTCGGCTGGCCAGCGCGCGACAGACGTTTACGCCATCGGCCGGCGACGAAGCCTACGGCGAGATCGAATATCGCTATGGCGCTCGGTCGGACTTGAGCCGGTCGACAAGTCCACGCGAGATTCTTCCGCTCATCTACGGGCTTGCAGGCATGCCGCCTCCTGCGCAACTCCCTTCCGCCGAATTTCCGGGTTATCCGCTCGTCACCGACGGCGCGTTCGCCCTTGTGTGGTTTTTGGCCATACTGCCCGTCTTGATCATTCTCGCCTGGTGGCGCAGTCGCCGCTTACCGTCCAACAACCAAATGTTCGTCAAGGAGGTCGTCATGAGCAGCAACACCAAAACCCTACTGATCATCGCCGTGAGTGTCGTTGCGGTGCTCCTGCCGGCGCTTGCGGGGCCGATCAAGGTGGACCTGACCAATGAAACGGCGGGCGCTGAGCCAAAGGGGCTCGTCCCCGTGGTCGGCGTGTGG
>WNFT01001467.1_pt1 | contig 19896 bp, 17 predicted proteins | sample 5400191 | NCBI WGS metagenome assembly WNFT01 (sample SAMN13153359, study PRJNA577476) | soil metagenome | isolation source: 80 cm saprolite under Madrone tree | place: USA:California | collected 2016-06-14 | reverse complement strand
CGCTCAAGGGCCCGCTCCACGGCGGCGCCAACGAGCAGGTCATGCTGATGGTGGAGAAGATCAAGGACCCGGCCAAGGCCGACGCGTGGATCCACAAGGCGCTCACCGACAAGGCGCGCATCATGGGGTTCGGCCACCGGGTGTACCGGGTGGAGGACCCGCGGGCCAAGCACCTGAAGCGCCTGGCGCTCGAGCTGGGCCACCAGGTGGGCGACACCAGCAAGGTCCAGATCCTCGACACGGTGGTGCGGGTGATGGGAGCCGAGAAGCACATCTTCCCCAACGTGGATCTCTACTCGGGCGCGGCCTACGCCGCGATGGGCATCTCGCCCGACCAGTTCACGCCGATCTTCGCGATGAGCCGGGTCGCGGGCTGGACCGCGCACGTGCTCGAGCAGCACGGCAACAACCGGTTGATCCGGCCGCGCTCCGACTACACGGGAGCGATCGACCTCAAGTACGTCCCGCTCGCCGAGCGGTAGCCGGCGGGCCGCGGCCATCGCCGCGGCGGGGGCCCGCCGCCCGCTCGTGACACGGTCGGCCCGGTAGCCCAATGGCCACCAGCGTCGTCCTCGTCCTCTACAACCAGCTCGCCCTCACCCGCGCCTGCCTCGAGAGCCTCCGGTCCACCACCCGTCCCTTCGAGCTGTGCGTCGTCGACAACGGCTCCTCCGACGGCACCGAGGGCTTCTTCCGGGAGTGGGCCGCGGGGACCCCGCTGCGCTACCACCGCAACGCGGACAACGTGGGGCTCATCCGTGCGCTCAACCAGGGGGCCCGGCTGGCCGGCGGCGACCGCCTCTGCTTCCTGCACAACGACACCGTGATGCGCGAGCCGCGTTGGCTCGAGCGCCTGGAGGCCGCGGTCGACGGTCCCGGGCGCGTGGGCCTGGCCGGCCTCTACGGGGTGCGGCGGCTGCGCCGCGATGGGCGCTACGTGGGGCGGACCATCGTCCACGCCCTCGAGGGGGAGGCCACGGCGCGGGCGCCGGTCACCGAGGTGGCGGCGGTGGACGGGGTGTGCCTCTTCCTGCCGCGGGCAATTCTGGAGTTGGTGGGCGGGTTCGATGAGGCGTACGGGTTCTTCCACGGCTACGACCGGGATCTCTCCTTCGCGGTGCGCGAGGCGGGCTGGCGGTGCGCGGTGGTGGACGCGTGCTTTGGCCATCGGGGCGGGGGCACGCGGACCGGAGACGGCGCGCCGGTGACCGCGCCGGACGACCTCGCCCAGCGCCGGGCCGCGCTCGCTCGATTCGCCCGGAAGTGGCGGCATCGGCTGCCGTGCGACGTCCGCGGTCTGCCCGCGCGCGTGCGCGATTGGCTGGCGGCGCCGCGGGCAGTATCATCACCCGCATGATCCCCTTCGCGAAGGGCCACGGGCTCGGCAACGACTACATCGTGATCAACGCGGCCGATCTCACCGCCGGCCTCACCGCGCCGCAGATCACGCGCATCTGCGACCGCAACTGGGGGGTGGGCTCGGACGGCATCCTGCTGCTGACCCCGCCGTGGGGCGGGGCGGACTTCGGGCTTCGGATCCTGAACCCCGACGGCAGCGAGGCCGAGAAGTCGGGCAACGGGCTGCGCATCTTCGCCAAGTACCTCCACGACCACGGACACGCGAAGAAGCCCACTTTCACGGTGGCCACCAAGGGCGGGCGGGTCGAGTGCACCTGCCACGTGGTCGACGGGCGCATGAACCTGGTCACGGTGGAGATGGGGCGCTGCACCTTCGTCGCGCCGGAGATCCCGATGAACGGGCCCGCGCGGGAGGTGGTGAAGGTGCCGCTGCAGGTCGACGGGGAGACCCTGCTGATCACCGCGGTGTCGGTGGGCAATCCGCACTGCGTGATCTTCACCGACCGGCTCGACGAAGCGCTGGTGCGGCGGCTCGGGCCCAAGGTGGAGCACCATCCCTCGTTCCCGAACCGCATCAACGTGCAGTGGGCGCGGGTGGCGTCGCGCTCCGTGGTGGACATCCTCATCTGGGAGCGCGGGGCCGGGTGGACGCTCGCCTCCGGCTCGTCCTCGAGCGCGGTCGCGTGCGCCGCGGTCCGCAACGGCCTCTGCGATCACGGGCTCGTCACGGTGCGGATGCCGGGAGGCGAGCTGTCGATCGACGTGCGCCCCGACTGGTCGATCCGGCTCAAGGGCGCGGTGGAGGAGGTCTACACCGGCACCCTCACCCGCGATTTCATGGCCACCCTGAAAATGTAGGAATGTAAGACCTGACCCCTACTTGGGGGCTTCGACGCCGAGGACCTTGACGTCGAAGAACAGGGTCTTGCCCGCGAGTGGGTGGTTGAGGTCGAGCACGACCGTGTTCTCCTTGATCTCCTTCACCACCACCGGCCGGGTCTCGCCGGATCCACTGCGGGCCATGAGGGCGGTGCCGACCTTGAGCCCTTCCTTGGGCACCGACTCCTTGGGGACCTCGGTCTGCGCGTTGGGGACGACCGGGCCGTAGGCGTCCTCGGGCTTGACCACGACCTTCTTCTCGTCGCCTGCGTGCATGCCCACCAGCTCCCGCTCGAGGCCGGGAATGATCTGCTGCTGGCCCTGGGTGAAGGTGAGCGGGTTCTTGCCCTTGTTGGTGTCGAGGACCTGACCGCCCTCGTCCTTCAGCGTGTACTCGATGCTCACGTTGGAGCCGTTCTGCACCGTGCCGGTGACGGTGCCCGGCGAGCTGGCCGGGGTCTGCGCGAAGGCAGTGGACGCGAGCAGGGCCACGAGCGCGGCCGCGAGCTTCCCGATGCGAGTCATCGTCACCTCCAGGCGCGCACGAGAGAGGCAAAAGGCGCGCGATTGGACTCTACACCCGGCCTCCGGGGCCACGCAACGCGACGGGTCTTCCCGCGGGTCGTGCTATTATCGGCCGACCTTGAGAGCCTTGTGCGCCTGGTGTCAGCGAGACGGCGGGCCTTCCTTCCTCGGCGACCGTGAGCCGTTCGACGACGACAGCGAGACTCACGGGGTCTGCCGGCGGCACCTCCAGTACATCCTGTCCGCGCTGCCGTCGCATTCCTTCCCCGACGTGACCTACCTGGTCGTGGTCCGGCGCGGGGAGCACGGGCTGCACGACCACCTCGATCGCTCGTTCCTGGGGGTGCGCGGGGTGAAGGTGATCATGGACCGGCGCGAGCACGAGCGCCGGACGTCCCCGCGGCGGGCCAGCGACGACCGCCGCCAGGCGGAGCGCCGGCAGCCCCGGGGCATCACCTACGCTCTCGGCTACACCACGGTGCGCTTCGGCGCGACCACCGACGACGCGCGCGCGGAGCCGGCGCTCGGCTGAGCTGCGTCCCTAGGGGACCCGCGGGGCCTGCCGGGTGCGCGCCGACGCGTCCTCCGCGAGCAGGCCGGGGTTGCCCAGGCGATGCAGGGCGAGCGTCGCCAGGTGGGTGACGTGCTCGGCGAAGGCCTTGAAGGTGTCGGCGACCTCGAGCCGCTCCGCCCGGAGCAGATCGAGCTCGCGCCGGAGGGCATCGTTCTCCTGGCGGAGGCGGCGAGTCTCCTCGGACAGCTCCTCGACCTTGGATCCGAGCGCGGCCGCGCTCTGCAGGCGCTCCAGCGTGAGCCGGAACAGGTGCTCGCCGTCCTTCACCCAGCGTACGAGGTCCGCGGCCGGATCTTCAGTCATGGGCGGGTATCTTACCGCAAGCGCCCGTGCGATGATGAGCCCGCGCGCAATGCGACTCACCCTCGGTCTCCAAATCCTCGGGGCCCTGGTGACGAGCCTTCTCCTGGTGGGCGCCTTCACCCCCGCGGTCAACCTGCTGGCCTACTGGCGGGCGCCCGCGCGGGCGCTCGGTCCGGCCGACGCCATCGTGGTGCTGGGCGAGGGCGGGATCACCGAGAGCGGTCGCCTCAGCCATCCCTCCCTGCAGCGGATCACCGAGGCCATCGATCTCTACCGGCAGGGGCTGGCCCCGGTCCTGGTGGTCTCGGGCTCCCCGTCCAGGGTGGCCCGCACCGAGGCGGAGGCCCGTGCCCAGATCGCCCGCGCGAGCGGCATCGCTCCGGAGGCGGTGCTCGCGCTCGGACCGGCCCGCACCACCCGCGAGGAGGCCCAGGCGGTGCGGGCGCTGCTCGAGCCCCGCGGCGTGCGGCGCATCATCCTGGTCACGGACGGCGCGTCGATGCCACGCTCGGTGGGGGCCTTCGAGAAGGTCGGGTTCACGGTCACCCCGTCGTACGGGGTGCCGATCCTGCGCTGGGGGGGCGGTCCCGGCGCGCGCCTCCGGCTCCTGCAGGAGACGCTGATCGAGATGCTGGCCTCCGCCTACTACCGCCTCCTGGGTTGGGCCTGAGCGGCCCCATGGTCATCGAGCAGGTGTTCCTCCTCGCCCTCGTCGCGGTGACCTCCGTCGTGGCCTGCGTGCTCGGGGTCGCCGGCCTCGGCCTGCGGCCGGTCCGGCTGTGGGAGGCGGGGCGGTTCGCGCTGCAGCTCGTCGGGATGAGCGCGGTCTTCTTCGCGGGCAACCTCGCCATCGGCCTGGTCTGCGTCCTGGCGGTCCGGGGGGCGACCGGCACCTTCGTCTCGGTCTACCTGCTCAACGACCTGACCCTCGGCGTGCTCTCCGCGGTCCAGGGCGTGTGCTTCGAGTGCTGGCGGACGGGCGGAGACCGCGGCCGCCGATGACGGAGGGCGCCGGCCGGGCGGCGCTGCGGAACGCGGGCCTGCTCCTGGTCCAGCGCGCCGGGCTCGTGGTCGCGGGGCTGGGCTTCGCGGCGGTCATCCCGCGCCTGCTGGGGCCCGACGTGTACGGCCGCTACGCCCTGGTGGCCGCGCTGGCGGTCGTGTTCGCGGCCTGCAGCACGCTCGGGGTCAACGAGATCGTCGGCCGGCACGGCGCGATCCTGGCGGCGGAGAGGGACCCGGCGGGGCTGCGCCGCCTCTTCGGCAGCCTGCTCGCGCTGCGCGTGGTGAGCGGGCTGCTCGCGGCGGCGGCCTTCGGCGGGCTGACCGTCCTCTGGCTGCGCGACCTGGATCGCGTGGCCCTCCTCGCGGCGGCCCTGGCCGTCCTGGCGCGCGGGGTCTGGCTGGCCCTCTTCGCGCTGTTCCTCGGGCTCAACCAGGCCGCGCGCTGGGGGGCGGGCGAGCTGATCGATCGCTGCGCGGTGCTGGGCCTGGTGCCGCTGGGCGCGCTCGCGGGCGGCTTCCGCGGCGCCAGCGTCGGGCTCCTCGCGAGCCAGATCATCGTGCTCGCGGCCGGGCTCTGGTGGGCCCGCGCGTTCGTCTCGCTGCGCCGGCCCGATCGCGCCTATCTCGCGCCCTACCTGCGCTTCGGCCTCGCGTTCTTCGGCTCGAACCTGCTCGGCATCGCCTTCCAGGGGAGCGGCGAGGCCCTCGTGCGTGGCATCAGCGGCGACTACGCGGAGGTGAGCTACTTCGGCGTCGCCAACGGGGCGTTCCTCACCGGGGTGGCCGCGATCCAGCAGCTCAGCCTGGCCTTCGTCGCCGCGCTGGTGATGCTGCGGCAGGAGGGCAAGGGGGCGCAGACCGACGACGCGGCCCGGCGGCTGGTGACCGGGCTGACCGCGGGGAGCATGGCGGTCGCGCTCGCGGCGCTGCTGGTGGCGCCGGACCTGATCCCCGCGGTGGTGGGACGCGCCTACGGGCCGGTGGCGGCCAACCTCGTCCCGATGACCCTGACCCTGGTCGTCCAGTCCCTCGTGAGCGGGGCCGGGGTGCTCCTGCTTGCCCACGACCGGGGCCGCGTGGTGCTCGGCGGCAGCGCGCTGCGGCTCGGGCTCTTCTGGACCCTCGGCCCGCTGCTGATCTGGTCGCGAGGCAGCCTCGGCGCGTGCGCCGCGGTGCTGATCGCGACGGCGCTGCAGGCCGCGTACCTGGGCTGGCGGGTGCGCGGGGAGATGCCCGGCGCGCTGCGCGCGTGGCTCGTGACGGTGGCGCTCGGCCTGCCGCTCATGGGGCTCACCTGGCTGCGGGGCGGTGCGGGGACGAACGCGGCGCTCTGGCTCGGAGCCTGCGTCGTCTACGTGGCTGCGCTGGTTCTGACCCGGGTGATCACGCGCGAGGAGATGGCGGCGACGTGGCGCGCGCTCGGCCTCAGCCGGCGCGCCGCACGTACACCTTGACGAACTCCTGATGGTTCACGGTATCGAGGGTCGGGGAGTGCTCGTCCTCGTACTCCGGTGACACGAAGAGGCGGTAGGTCGCGGTCAGGGTGTACTCCTTCCGCAGCCGATCCTCGGGATCGTCGAAGCGGAAGACCATGACGATGCGCTCGGGCATCCGGGCGGGCCAGGTGCGGCCGAGCGTGGAGCGGTAGGGCAGCTGGTTGCCGGTGAACAGGCCCTCCGCGCGCGAGGCGACGAGCAGGTCCGGGCCGGGGGCCAGCGTGGCGCCGAGGGCGGCGGAGGTCTCCTTCATCGTGTAGTGCGGGTGCAGGTACGAAGGCGCCACGCGGGCCACCACCAGGCCGCCGTAGCAGAGCGCCGCGGCCGGCACCAGCGCCGCCCACCGCTCGGGTCGCCACGCGCGGCCCGCTCCCGCGAGGACCGCGGTGAGGAGTGCGGCGATCCACGGCCCGGTCACCCACCAGGAGCGGGGACCCGCGCCGGGCGCCGCCCAGAAGCTCGGGTCGAGCAGGCCGCTGCGCTGGCCCGCGAGCCAGACGAGGACGCCCACGATCGGGTAGGCGACGAGGGCTCGCACGAGCGCCGGCCGGGAGGGCGCGGCGCGGCGGACGAGCCACGCGGTCGCGCCGAGCACGAGGGCCAGGCAGAGGAGCTTCAGGCGCAGCCGGGTGGGGTCGACGCCGACCAGACTCCCGAGGCCGGCCGGCAGCGGCGCCAGCAAGGCCGCGGTCGGCAGGCTCAGGAGCACGAGCGCAGCCACCGCCCGGGGGCCCCGCCCGCGCAGCGTCGTGGCGATTGCCTCGAGCGGCACCTGCGAGACGATCGTGATCCCGGTCGCCAGCACCACCGCCATCGGGATCAGCACGTGGACGCGATAGCGGTCCGGGAAGTACTCGAGCGACACCATCAGGACACTGTAGAGCGCGACCCAGGTGCAGGCGGTGACGAACACTCGCCGGAGCGCGGGCTCCACCGGCAGGTCGCGCCGGGCGAGCCAGGCCACCGCGACCAGGCAGAGGCCGAGGGCCCACATGTTGTAGACCGGCCCGAAGTCGGACTCGAACGGCACGGCCAGGACCGTGTACGGCGCGTTCAGCCCGAGGAAGCCGCGCAGGATCCCGACGTTCGCGGCGAGGGCCGGGCGCGCCCGGCCGGCGAGGGCCACCGCGCCCACCAGGAGCGCCCCGGAGACCAGGGACGCGGCCCAGAAGAGAAGCAGGCTCGACCAGCGCCGGCGCGCACCCTCGCGGATCGGCTGCAGGAGCACGAGCACCGAGAAGATCGGCACCAGGAACACGGTCGTGGCCTTGGTGCCCATCATCGCCAGGAGCACGAGCCCGGCGCCGAGCAGTCGCCGGGTGGTCGGCGGGCCGGTGGCCACGAGCAGGAAGACCGCGAGCTGCAGGAGCATGGCGGGCACCTCGGGCACCGCCACGCGGCCGAGCATGAGCAGGTCGACCTCGAAGGCGAGCAACGCCAGGGCGACGAGCATCGCGGCGGGCGCGACCACGCGGCGGAGCGCCATCCAGAAGAGCACCAGGAGGGCGCTGCCGGAGAGGGCGGTGAGCAGGCGACTGGTCCAGATGCTCACCCCGAGCAGGCTGAAGATCACGAAGCTCGCGGCCTGGAAGAGCGGCGCCAGCAGGAGGTGGACGAGCCAATCGGTGTTCACGAGATGGCCGAAGAGCACCATCTCGCGCGCGTGGGCGATCCAGCGCCCCTCGTCGGTGACGTAGCCGACCCAGGCGTAGTAGTCCGGATCGGCGTCGAGATGGACGAAGCGCAGCGCCACCCCCGCCATCAGGATCGCGACGATGAGGGCCGGCATCGCCCGTTGGACGCGCGGCGCCTCGGTGGTCATCCGCGCCGGCGCGGCCGGAGCGGGATCAGGCGCGGGGCGTGGATCGATGCCGCAGGTCCGTCAGCCAGTTGTAGGTGGCGGTCACGAAGAAGCCGAGCGCGAAGCCCACGACGAACCCCCACACGAAGCCGATCAGGCTCCCCACGGCGGTCACCCGGTAGCCGATGAAATACTGGCCGACAAGGGCCAGGTGCGGGCCGACCACCGGGCCGCCCTTGATCACGAGCCAGATGGTGGCCACGAAGACGATCAGGCCCAGCACCAGTCCGGTCACGACGCCCTGGACGGTGGCGTTGAAGCGCACCATCCGGGTCACCAGCAGGTGCTCGAGCGCGCGCGGGTCGTCCATTCCGATCTCCAAGGCGGCCTCCTACACGAACTCGAGGAACCGCCGCAGCAGGCCCAGCTCGACTCGCCGGCGGACGATCGCGACGTACAGCAGCAGCACCGTGTTCCGCAGGAGCGCGAACGTCCAGCCGAGCGCTCCGGCGGCCAGGAAGCCGTACAGCAGGCCGAGGAGAGCGCCCGACAAGCTCACAGTGTAGCCGGGGAAGTACTGGCCGAGCAACCCGAGGGTCGGCCCCACCACCGGGCCCCCCTTGAGGACGAGGAGCATGGTGGCCAGGAAAAGGGCCAGGCCGCCCGCCGCGCCGGTGGCCCCCGCGAGGGCCACGCGGTCGATGCGCGGAAAATACTCCTCGAGGGCCGGGACGAGGGCCTTCTCGGTGATCTCCTCGTGGTACTCGGCCTCGGTGTTCACGCTCCAGAGGTCGTTGCGCTCGCCCAGCACCAGGTTGCGGACCGCGAGCAGGCCGGTGAGCATCGCGTGATCCTGGTTGTTGTAGCGATGCAGCCCGTTGCGGCCGATGGTCTGGAGGTTCTCCAGGCCGTCGACGAACCCCCGCACCGTGACCATGTACTCCGCGTAGGAGGCGTCGTAGACCGGGTAGGCCTTCGGCACCCGGAAGACGCAACCGTCCTGGACGTCGGCCCGGGTGGCGAGGCCGATGGTCTCGAGCTCCCGGGCCGCCAGCTCGAGGAGCCGGGCGTCCGGGGTGTTCCAGAGGGCGTCGCCCTCGGTGCAGAAGTACTCGAGCCCCAGGCTGCTCTTCGAGGGATCGGGCACCATGTCGGGGCTCCAGTTCGCGAAGTTCTGGATGCGGCCCACCTGGACCTGGGTGGAGTGCACGTAGATCCAGTTGTCGGGGAAGAGATCGCGTTTCCGCACGATGAGGCACACGGTGAGGAAGTCGCGGTAGGTCAGGCGCCGCGCCGCCTCCAGCACCGGGGCCGGGGCCGGAGGCGAGAGCTTCAGGATCAGCTCGGAGACCGGCATGCTCGAGATGAAGTCGGTGGCTGGCAGCGTCTCCTCCCGGCCGGCACGGGCGACCACGACCGAGTCGACGCGGTTCCCGGTCCGGCAGATCCGCACCACGTCCTCGCCCAGGCGCACGTGCCCGCCCTTCTCCTCGATCTCCCCGGCCACCGCCTCCCACATCATGCCGGGGCCGAGGCGCGGGTAGTCGAACTCCTCGATCAGGGTCTTGATCGTCTTCTGGGGCTTGAGGAACATGGTCAGCAGCACGGTCTTGAGCGAGAGCCCCTTGATGCGCTGGGCTGCCCACTCCGCGCGCAGCTCGGAGCAGGGTATGCCCCAGACCTTCTCGGTGTAGGTCTTGAAGAAGATCGAGAAGAGCCGGTGCCCGAAGCGGTTAGTCACCCACTGCTCGAAAGTGTCCTCCTGCTCGTGCGGCCAGATCTGCCAGCGTAGGTAGCTCAACACCACCAGGATCGCCTGCCAGATGCCGAGGCCCATGAGGGCATTGAGTGGCTTGAGCGGATAGTGGAAGAAGCGGTTGTTGTAGAAGATCCGGGAGAGACGGGGCCGGCGCAGAAACTGCCCGCCGAGCACCTCCTGCCAGATCTTGTTCACCTCGTCCACCTTGGTGAAGAAGCGGTGACCGCCCATGTCGAAGTGATAGCCCTTGTACTCGAGCGTGCAGGAGAGGCCACCCACGTGCGGGTTCTTCTCGAGCACGGTGGGGCGGTCGCCGAACTTGGTGAGCTCGCGGCCGGCGGTGAGGCCCGCGGGCCCCCCGCCGATGATCACGACGCTCCTGGGTCGAGCCGTATCCGTCATGAGGGTTCCTTTGCGGTCGCCACACCGTCGAAGAGGTCGACCTCGGTCAGCCCGTTCCAGGGCCGCGGGTGGGCGAGAGTGAATAGCTCGGTCGAGCCGAGGTACCGCGACAGCACGCGGGCCGCGCGGCGCGCCGCGGAGGCGGGCGCCTGCTGGCTCGTGTGACAGGCCCCCGCCGCGTGCTTCCGGGCGAGGATGCGACGGGAGAGACGAATGCGGGTGTGGACCGGGAAGTCCACCGTCGCGATGCTCGCGAGGTCGACGTCGCGGTTGCGGCCGATGCGGCTCGGATCGCGGCCGATCAGGCGGAGGCTGCGGACCGCCAAGCGCAGGAGGGTGCGGGACGGCACCCAGTAGTAGAGCTTGGTGGGGCTCCAGGGTGCGCCGAGGGCCGGGAAGTGGTCCGGGCGGCCGGCCTCGTGGAAGGCGAGGGCCGTCGCCTGGTGCATGGCGATGTGGTCCGGGTGGTAGTAGCCGCCGATCGGATCGAAGGTAATCACGACCTGGGGCCGCACCTGCCGGATGACCGCGACCACGTCCCGCGTGACCTCCTCGATCGGGGCCGCCACGAGGGCGCGCGAATGGCGGTTGTCCGGGGAGCCGGCCATCCCGGAATCGCGATAACCGAGGTGCAGGACGTCGGCCAGGCCGAGCGCGGCGGCGGCGCAGCGCAGCTCGCTCCAGCGCCGCTCCCCGAGCCGGGCCTGCTCGGCCGCGTCGTCGGCCGCGTCGCCGCCCGCCTCGCCGCGCGTGGCGCAGGCGTAGACCACCCGCACCCCGTCGCCCGCGTACTTGGCGAGCGTGCCTCCGGGCCCGAACGATTCGTCGTCCGGGTGGGCGCCCACGAACATCAGCGTGCGTTCGATCGGCATGCGGTAGCGCCCGGGGTAGAGGGGAAAGGCACGGCCTGGTAGAGGGCGAGCGTCTTGCGGGCCACGTCGATCCAGTCGTGGTCCGCCGCGATCCGCCTGCGGGCGCGCTGGCCCATGCGGACGAGTTCCTCGGGATCGGCCACCGCACGGCAGATGGCCTCCGCCAGCGCGGCGGGATCGCGCGGCGGGACCACGAGGCCGCAATTGTCGGGCTCGACGAACTCGGGCAGGCCGCCCACCCGGGTCACCACCACCGCGCGGGCGTGGCCCTGGGCGGTCACCACGACGCCGCTGGCCGCGATGTCGCGATACGGCGCCAGCACGAGGTCGGCCGCGGTGAAGTACGCGGCGACCTGCTCCTGGGGCACGAAGGCCGGCCGCAGCGTCACCGCGTGGCGGAGCCCGAGGCGTTCGATCTGCGCCTCGATAGGCGGCATCGGCATGAGCGGCTCGCCGGCGACCACCAGGTGGCAGCGCGGCACCCGCGCGAGCACGGCCGGCATCGCGCTCAGCAGATCCTCGAGCCCCTTGTAAGGCTTGATCATCCCGAACAGGAGGAGCAGCGGCCCGTCCGGCGGGAGGCCCAGGCGGAGGCGCGCGCTGGCGCGATCCGCCTCGGTGAGCAGGGGCTCGGGCACGCCGCCGTGCGGGATGACCCGCACGCGCCCGGCCACCTCGGGATACGCGGCCACCAGGGCCTGCTCCAGCGAGGGCGTGTGCACGATCAGGGCGTCGACGCGCGAGAGCAGCGAGCGCCGGTGCCGGGCGGCCAGGGGACGCTCAGGCCCGGGCAGCGGGTCGTGGACCGTGTAGACGATGCGCCAGCCGCGCGCGCGCAGGGCCCGGGCGAGCAGGCCGTCCAGGAGCGGGACCAGCGCCCACTGCACGTGCAGCACGCCGGGCGGCTCGTTCCGCAGCAGCCGCCACGTGCGCCAGACACCCGCCGGGTAGCCGAGGGCCTTGACCGCCTGGCGGAGCCGGGTGCGGCGGCGCAGCAGGCGGCCGAGCCGGCCGCCCAGCGAGGGGAAGAAGCAGTGTTCCACCTGGTGGCCCCCGGCCGGATCCACCGCGTCGAAGAGCGGAGGCGAGGCGACCACCCGCGTGCGCAGCCCGAGCCGCTGGAAGCCGGTGCAGAGCGCGTCGACGTAGTGGGGCGTGAAGTTGCCGGGGTCGAGCAGGACCGCGCCAGAAGCGACGCGGGGCACGAGGTGGAGCGCGCGGGCGTCCATCGCGGTCAGGCCGACCGCCTCGCCGCGGCGTGCAAGCGCACCGGGCGGCCGGTCGCGGCCGATTCGACCGCGGCCAGCGCGGTCTGGAGCGCGGCGCGGCCGTCTTCGAGTGTGCAGCCCACCGGGCCGTCGGTGCGGAGGGCGTCGCGGAAGTGCTCCCACTGCGTGCGGTACGAGGTCTTGAAGTCACCGCCCTGCCGCAGGTTTCGCAGCGCGGTCGGCAGCAGGCGGAGAACCTCCGGGATACGGCGGAGCCGGGCCCGCGGACTCGCCGGGTTGGAGCCCGCGGGATGAAACGTAAGGCCCTCGACGCGGCCGCAGGCGACGCGCAGCCGGCCGCCCGCACCGCACAACTCAAACTCGATCTCCTCGGTCGCGCGCTCGGAGAAGACGGCGGAGCCGAGCACGCCGTTGTCGAAGACTGTGCTCACCACGGCGGCCTCATCGTCACGCTGCCCCGAGCGGCTCCGGGCAAAAATCTCGTCGACGTCGGCCCCGACCAGGAAGCGCCAGAGATCGAAGTGGTCAACGGCGGTCTCAATGAGCGCGCCCCCACCCAGCTCGCGGCGCGCGCGCCACTCCGGGAGATCCCGGTCGTCGCGCGGACCGTACCAGACCATCCGTATGCTCTCGAGCGGGCCCAGCACCCCGCGGTCCAGGAGCGCGCGAGCCTGGCGCACCAACCGGTGCCAGCGCATGTGGTAGCCGACCATGGCCTTGACCTGGCTGCGCTGCGCGGCTGTGATCATCGCGTCAACGTCGTCGAGCGAGAGACAGGGCGGCTTCTCGATGAGTATATGTTTGCCGGCGGCCAGCATCGGGAGTGCCACCTGGCGATGAACGGGAGCCGGCACGCAGATGGCTACCGCATCGATCCCCGGCGCGGCGAGGAGTGCGTCCACGTCCGCGTATCGCTGCGGGATCCGGAAACGGCTGGCGATACGCTGCAGCCGCACCGGATCAGGATCGACAACCGCCACGACCTCGACGTCACGAAGCGCCTGGACCGCCGGCAGATGCTCTTCCTCGGCGACTGCTCCGGCGCCGACGAAGGCCACATGGATCATGCCCGGCCCCCCACGACGAGCCGCTTCCAGCGAACGCCGAACCAGACCCACGCATAGCTGGCGGTGCTGTACAGGTAATACAGCAAATGAAGCGGGATGGCGGCGGCCATGAACCGGACGCCGCGCTGCCTCAGGAAGAAACCGTAGAGTGTGCGGTTGAGTGTCGCCACGGCCAGGAGTGCGAGCGCGGCCGGTGCCACCAGGATGGGCTGGAAGGGAGCGACCAGCAGGGCGGCCAAGACCAGCAGGACGAGAACAGCGCTCAACCGCTGGTCTGCCCTCAGATTGAGATCGTTCGGGAGGCCGCGCTCCATGATGAGGCGTGACCAGGGAATGGCCCGCACCATGATGTCCGTCCGAATGAGCGACGTGAACGTCCAAGCCTTCAAGTGCGTTCCCAGCAATCCTTTGTCCAGGAAGATGCGGTGCCCGGCCCGCCGCACTCGGTAACCAAGCTCGATGTCTTCGATGGCGCGACCGAAGGCGCCTTCATCGAACCCCCCGAGCTGCGCGAACGTCGAGCGTCGCATTGCCCCGCAGCCAGCCCAGAACGTCGATGCCTCCGGATTGCCCTGCTGGTGGACGAAGTGGTGGAGCAGGTTGCGATACTGGGAGATCATGCCCGGGGCTCGCGGAGCATCGTCGTAGGAGCCGAAGACCGCCCCGAGGTCCGGGACGGCCGCGAAGGCGTCGGCCACGCGTCGCACCGCGTCGGGGGCAACCGCGACGTCGGCATCGACGAAGAACAGGATCTCGCCGGACGCCGCCGCCGCGCCGCGGTTTCGCGACGCCGCGGGGCCCGAGTTCTGCGAGAGGGTGATGACCGAGGCGCCCGCGCGCCGGGCCACGGCGGCCGAATCGTCCGGCGAGGCGTCGTCGACCACGATGAGCTCGCAGCCCGGGATCTCGGCCGCCCGGAGCGCGGCGAGGCAGTCCGCGAGGTTGCGGGCATCGTTGTAGACGGGTACGACGATGGACAGCCGAGGCCGGGCGAGCGACATGTATGAGTGGAAGCGGCATATTCCGTGCCGCCGCCGGGTGGCGGGAGGGGCATCGACTCGGCAAGGTTCGCAGGGAGTTACATAGGGCGACGGAAATGGCCACCAAATCGTGCAGAGAAAGGAAGTCTCCATGTTGGGTAGCGGGCTTCTGAGCTTGGGGAAGGGCCAGTTGCGGGCCGGCGCGGTCCTGGTCCCGGCGGTCTGGATCATGGCCGGGTGCGTCTCCGAGGGACCCATCGAGTCGACCGCGCCGGTGGCGGACGTCAGGGTGACACCGACCGCGGATACCCTGCGGGTCGGCGAGGCCATACAGCTCTACGCCGACCCTCGGGACGCCCGGGGCCGGGTGCTGAAGGGCCGGCCGGTCTCCGCGGCGAGCCAGGCGCCCGGGATCGTGAGCTTGTCACCGGACGGCATCGCGACCGCGGTGGCCCCGGGGGCCGCCCAGATCCAGGTCACCAGCGAAGGGAAGACGGCGACCGCGTCGATCACGGTTCTCCCGGCCGCCGGCCCGGTGGCGGAGTGCGACACGCCCAAACCGGGCTGGCTCTGGTGCGACGATTTCGAGCAGGATCGCCTCGACCAGTACTTCGAGTACGGGTCGGCCGAAGGCCGCTTTGTGCGCGCCGCGGGCGTCGGCTACGCGGGATCGAGCGGGATGCGGGTGCGCTTCGACCGTGCGGGCCAGGTCGACGCGGGCAACCTGCACCTGGCGATCGGCAAGACCCCATCCGCGTTCTTCCGTGCGGTCGACGGCGGGACCGCGGTGCACCGCGACGTGTACTGGCGGGTCTACGTCCGGTACGCTCCGAACTGGGTAGGCGGCGGCGCGAACAAGATGTCGCGGGCCCAGAGCCTGGCCGCCACCACGTACGCACAGGCCATGATCGCCCACGTCTGGTCGGGGAGCCGGCCGGGTGATCACATCGACATCAATCGGCTGGCGCTCGAGCCGTGGACGGGCGTGGGCTGGCGCGGCAAGGTGCTGACCGAGGAGTACAACGACTTCCCGCATCTTCACGGCCTCGCCGCCGTCGTCCAGACGCGCACCACGCTCTTCGACCGCGAGCACACCGGCAAGTGGCACTGCATCGAGGCCCACGCGCGTCTCAACGATCCGGGTCGCAGCAATGGGGTCTTCGAGCTATGGATCGCCGACCGGCCCGAGGCCAGGGTCAGCGGCCTCGACTGGATCGGATCTTTTCGCGAGTTCGGCATCAATGCGATCTATCTCGAGAACTACTGGAACGACGGCGCGGTGCAGGCCCAGGAGCGCTACTTCGACAACTTCGTGGTGAGCACCCAGCGGATCGGCTGCCTGGGCTGAGCGGGATCCGGCTCAGGCCGCGGCGGGGCCGAGGATCATGGTGGCCCCCATCTCACCGATCATCCCCGACGGGGCCTGAGTGCTGCCGCTCACGATGCGCGGCATGATCGAGGAGTCCACGACGCGGAGCCCCTCGAGCCCGCGCACCCGAAGTCGCGGATCGACCACCGCGAGGTCGTCGATCCCCATGCGGCAGGTGCCCACCGGGTGGTACGTGGTGATCGCGCTCTGTCGCGTGTAGTCGGCCAGCGCCGCGTCCGATTGCTTGTCCGGGCCGGGGTAGAGCTCGCCGTCGGTGAACGGCCGGAAGGCGGGCGCCTGCATGATCTCGCGGGCGCGGCGGATCGCCCGCACGAGCCCGTGGATGTCCTCCGGGCGGGCGCCGTAAGCCGGATCGATGAGGGGGGCGACCGCGGGGTCCGCCGAGACGAGGGTCACGCTGCCGCGGCCAAGGGGCTGGAGGAAGGCGGCCTCGAGCGTCATCCCGTGGCCGGGGATGTGCGCGCGCCCGTAGTCGAGCCAGAGCAGGGGCATGAAGTGGAGCTGGACGTCCGGCGCGGCGCGCCCGGGCTCGCTCGGGAGGAAGGCCGCACCCTCGCAGATGTTCGACGTCGCGACGCCCGAGTTGAAGAGCGCGAACTGCAGGGCGTACCGGAGGAAGGGCAGGGGCCGATCCCAGCCGTCATAGGTGATCGGCCGGCTGGCGCGGGTGATCACCGGCACGTTGAGCTGATCGTGGAGATTCTTGCCCACGCCGGGCAGGTCGTGGGCGACCGTCACGCCGAGGCGCTTCAGCTCGTCGGCGGGCCCGATCCCGGACAGCAGGAGCAGCTTGGGGGAGTTGATCGCCCCGCCGCTGACGATCACCTCGCGCTCGGCCCGGGCGCGGTACGGGCGGCCCCCGACGAGAAACTCGACCCCGGTGGCCCGGCGGCCCTCGAGGCAGACGCGCGTGACGGTCGCATGCGTGCGGACGCGCAGGTTCGGCCGGTGCCGCACGGGTTGGAGGAACGCGTCGGCCGCGCTGCAGCGCTTGCCGTTGATCTGGGTCACCTGGTAGGTGCCCACGCCCAGCTGGGAGGGCCCGTTGAAGTCGCGGTTGTAGGGCAGGCCGACCTGCTGGCCGGCCTCCACGAAGACCCGCGTGAGCTGATGCGGATGCACCTGATCGATCACGCTCAGGTGTCCGTCCTGGCGGTGGTAGTCGTCCCGCAGCACCGCGTTCTTCTCGAGGCGCTTGTAGGCCTCGAGCACGGTCGGGTAGTCCCACCCCTCGTTGCCGAGACGGACCCAGGCCTCGTAGTCGGCGGGCTGCCCGCGCACGTACGTCATCGCGTTGATGGCGCTGCCGCCGCCGAGGGTGCGGCCCTGGGGCAGGTAGACTCGCCGGCCGTTCATGCCGGGCTGCGGCACGGTCTCGTACTGCCACCGCAGCTCGGGGTCGAACCAGTTCGTGAACCGGGCGAGGAGCCGCCGGATCATCGAGGAGTTGCCGGTCCCGGCCTCGAGCAGCAGCACGCGCGTCGCCGGGTCGCGGCTCAGCCGGTTGGCGAGCACGCAGGCGGCCGGGCCGCCGCCCACGATCACGTACTCGTAGCTGGGATGAACGTGGGAGTTGGCTGGCAAGGAGGGTTAGCCCGGTGGCGCGACGCGCTGGCCGCACATGCTGTCGACATATACAGCGCCTCGCAGAGCTTCGCAAGGTGACCACGGCATCGAATCGCTGCTCCGCCGACCGGGCACACTGCCTACACGGACGCGTCGCCACATCTTGAATCCGACCACCATGTCGGGCGCCCCGATAATGGCCCGCGGGCCAGCCAGCCGGCATCACCCCGCATGCATCCGCGCTTGCTGCAGACGGGATAGCTTCATCTAGCCCCGATTCTTCGACTACGCTAGGCTCTCCCCCAACGTTGGAGAAGGGGGCGAAGGTCCTGACGGTGAAAGCAACGGAGCTGCACGGATGAGCGAGTCCCTCAAGCGCACACTCTCCGAGGCCCCGGCCGCGAGGCCCTCGGCCCGGCCTATCGCTTCCGACCAGTCAGCACGGTGACGTCGGTGACCTTCCCGGGTTAGCAAGTGTTATGGTCGCGGATGTCGCGCTCCGGGCCCGTGCTCGTGGAGCCGAGCGACGTTGTGCTGCGCAACGCCGGCGACGTGGCCATGCTCGAAGTCGGCGTGACGCGTCTTGCCGACCTGTTTCCAGAAGCACCGATTCTCGTGTTCAGTGACACCCCCGATCTGCTACCACGGTATCGCCCGAACGTCGTGCCGCTGGACACGGCCGGGCGCCGCGCCTGGCTGCGCGACGACGTGTCGCATGCCGAAGCACGCAAGTTCGTCGACGCGGTCGCGTGCGCGCGCTTGGTTGCCGTCGCGGGTATGGGAGGCATCACTGATGCCTTTCCCGAGTATGCCCTCGGTGTCCTGCGCACGCTTGAGCTGGCGATCCGGCATGGCGTGCCTACCGCGATGATGGGCCAGGGTATTGGGCCACTCGTCGATCCCGCACTACGCGCGCGGGCGGCAGAGGTCCTCCCGAGGGTTGAGTGGATCGCGCTTCGGGAAGTCCGGACCGGGCTGCCGCTGCTGCAGGCGCTGGGTGTACCGAGCGCACATCTGTGTGCAACGGGCGATGATGCCATCGAGCTCGCGCTGGGACAGGGGGGCGACGCTTCTGGCCGGGGGCTCGGTCTGAACCTACGCGCGTCCGACTATTCCGGAGTCGACGATGACGTCGTCGCGTCTGTTCGACTCGGGGTGCAGCGCGCTGGGGCACGGGTACACGCGCCGCTCGTCGCGGTTCCGATCTCACGTGTGCCGGGTGAAGAGGACGCGGTCACGATTCGCCAGCTCGTGCAAGGATACGACGCGGTCCTGGAGGAGGGCTTCAGCGTCGACAACCCGCGGGACGTCGTTGCGCAGATCAAGCAGTGCCGCGTAGTCGTGGCCGGCAGCTATCATGCTGGGGTGTTTGCCCTCGCCTGTGGAATCCCGGTGGTGGGTCTCGCGAGGTCCACATACTACGTCGATAAGTTCCTCGGATTGGCTGAGCAGTTCGGCTGCGGGTGTGAGGTGGTGATTCTGGACGGTCCCGACCTGCCGGATCAGATTGACGCGGCCGTCCGACGACTATGGGCCGCCGCGGAGGGCCTGCGGCCGGATCTTCTCACGGCCGCCGAACGGCAACTCGCGGAGGGTCGTGCGGCCTATCAGCACCTCCGTTCGCTGGTCGCGAGACGACGGATAGGTCGTGCTGTCTACACGTACGGTCGGTCCGTGGCCGGCAAATGGTTCAAGCGACCGAAGAGGCCATGAGACCCGGGGCGAAAAGGGATACAGCGATGAAAAGTGGATGCCGGCCGGAAGGGCTACCGGGATGATCGCCGCCATCTACGCGCCACCGGACGGAGGCCGTCTACCGGCGCTAACGCCATCGTCAACGACCAGGACCTCCGCGAGGCCGCGGCGAAGCCGCCGGGGGTACAATTCGGGGACACACTGGCGGATCGCGCTGGACAGGCGGGCCGCAAGTAGCTAGAATCCCGGGCACGGACGATTAGCTCAGTTGGCAGAGCACCGGCCTCACATGCCGGGGGTCACTGGTTCAAGTCCAGTATCGTCCACCATCTTAAATGCAGAGATAGCCGGAGGGATTTCCGCCTCCGGCTATCCTATTCCCCGTAGGTCTCATTGGGCCCCGTTCTGCCCGATTGCGGGGGTGTTTGGGCACAACACCGGGCACGACAAACCGCGCCGCGTGTGAGGCGTTCCTAACACTGTCCACGGGTCCACGAGGGCGGGAGCGGAGACAGTGTCCATATAGTGCAGCTATAATAAGGCCTAGCATGAGTCGGCCCGACACCAACCGCGATCTTCCGCCAGCTAGCGCGTGGCTAGTTGAGTCTCTGAGACTGACGGCGTTTCCCGAGTCCGGGCGCCAGATTGAGTATGCCAAGTGGTGGCGGGAGCTCGTGGGTTCCGAGTCAGAAGCGGGTAATAGCCAGGCGAAGCTAGGTCTCTACCACGAGCGCGGGAAGCTAGACGACACGAGTGTGCTTGCGCTCCAAGTACAAGGCGGCCGAGTTGATTGGTTTCTGTTGCCAACAGAGGTAAGCGAGCCCGGCCCGCACTTCGCGACGATTGGGGACTTCCCGCGGACGCTGGAGCAGTTTAGTGCGTTGATGCGTCGCTGGCTCCCTTCTCCTCCATCGCTCTCTAGGTTTGCACTCGCGGGCGTCCTTCTTCAGCCCCAGTCTGACCGTGCGGCCGGATATATACAACTCAGTAAGTA
>WNFT01007863.1_pt1 | contig 19900 bp, 26 predicted proteins | sample 5400191 | NCBI WGS metagenome assembly WNFT01 (sample SAMN13153359, study PRJNA577476) | soil metagenome | isolation source: 80 cm saprolite under Madrone tree | place: USA:California | collected 2016-06-14 | reverse complement strand
GTGGAGCAGCCCTCCGGCGAACGGGGTGGGTTGGTCTTGAAATAGATCATTACTGGAGCGTCGCGCTCGAAACGGTCTGCGCCAACGGTATCGACCTTTTGTTCTTCGGCGCTCATCCTGACCTCCGCCTGACAAGAATAGGCAAGCACCCCGCGTTGGCGTTGCCACAGCACGTCGCTCACCGTGAAAAGTTTGGGACCATCATGGGCCGTGGCTGAGTTTCGATGCGGCGTTAATACGCGGATTAACCGTCATCTCGATCTCGTGACCGCAATTTTCACAAGACCTTCTGCCCACCGCCCTTCACGTCCTTGCCGACCGCGACGATCTCGCCGTTGCGCACGTGAACCGAGCCCCCGGCGATATCGGCGAGCGCGCTGTCCATTGTTTCACATAGGCGTTGGCGATGGTGAACTCTCCGCGCGCCGGCAGCTTCGCGGAGCCGCCATCGCCGCGCCGCGCCTGCGCCATGAGCGGCGATGAAAATAATCCGGTTGAGCCCGTCGCACCGAGCGCGGCAGTGCCGCGGACAAAACGGCGCCTCGAGATTTCGCACATGAGACACTCCCGCAAAGATCGAGCGGGACCGGGTGTCTCAAAGAGCGGTGCCCCCTAGTATCGGGATTACCAGAGAGGCGGGCCTACCCTGGTGCAGGCATTTGTCCCTCAATGCTATCCTCGGGGCTAGAGCCGCCGCCCGATGATGGCTGAATTAGACTGAAAGGAGCTTCATGTCGCAAGAGCGCCTGCAACGCCGGCTGGCAGCAATCCTTTTTGCCGACGTGGTCGGCTATAGCCGGCTAACTGGTCAGGACGAGGTCGGCACGTGGCGCCGGCTACAGAGTGTATTGCGGGACGTGGTTCGGCCACACCTCAAGGCGCATGCTGGGCGGATCGTCAGGATCAAAGGCGACGGCATCTTGGTGGAATTCTCGAGTGCGGTGGAGGCCGTGGCTAGTGCTGTCGCGCTGCAGCAAGCCATGGCTCAGAGGAACGCAACGCTCGCGGAAGCGCATCGCATCGAATTACGGATCGGCATTAATCTCGGTGACATCGTCACCACTTACGAGGATGTCCACGGGGACGGAGTCAACGTAACCTCTCGCCTCGAACCTCTGGCAGAGCCGGGCGGCATCTGCATCTCCGCCACTGTGCACGAGCATGTGCGGGCCAAGCTTGCTTATCCATTCGAGGATCGCGGCGTGCAGATGTTCAAGAATATTGCCGAGCCGGTGCGAGTTTACGCGCTCGGACCAGAGAAAATTGCGAGCCTACCGACTGATACTCCGTCCTCGGTCATGCCAAGAAACCGTTTGGGGTGGTACGCTGCGGCGATTGCAGTCGGATCTGTGTGTGTCGCAGGATTGTGGATGGTTTGGGCGCGGTTGGCGCCTCCGACTGAACACGAAACCGCTTTGCCCCCTACACTGGCTGCATCCGTCCCCGAACCGGTTATTCAGGCGAACCCACCGCGGCTATCCATTGTAGTGCTCCCATTCGCGAACGCGGCCCGGGATTCGGAGCAGGAATACTTTGCCGAAGGAATAACCGAAGACTTGACCACAGACCTGTCGCGCATTCCCGGGTCATTCGTGATTGCCCCCAGCACCGCCTTTTCCTACAAGGGAAGGCCGATCGACGTTCGACAGATTGGGCGCGAATTGTCGGTGCGCTACGTCCTGCAAGGCAGCGTGCGCAGAATCATGGATTCCTTGCGCATCAACGCGCAACTTGTCGAGGCTGCAAACGCCTCTCAGCTTTGGGCGGAGCGATTTGAGGGGCAGATCGCGCAGCTCGCAAAAGTCCAGGACGATGTCACTCACCGCATCGCTGGCGCGCTAAACGTGGCGCTAATCGATGTAGAGAGTCAGCGCGCCCTGCGCGAGCGGCCGAGCAATCCCGATGTCGTCGATCTGACCCTGCGCGGGTGGGCACTGCTCAACAAGCCGGCGAGCCGCCAGAGCATGCAACGCGCACGCGAGCAATTCGAGGAAGCACTGCGACGTAGCCCCGATCATCTTCCGGCTCTGAACGGGCTTGCCAACGTGATGCTGATCGAATGGGGGTCGACTTGGTACAGTGGCTCGAGCGACGGACATCTCGAGGCACTCGATCGCATCGTTACTAAGGCGCTAGCGATCAAACCTGACGACGCGCTGGCCACCTACTTTCACGGTTACGTGCTGAAAAGGTTGCGAAAGGACCTGAATCAAGCCTTGGCTGCTTTTGATCGCGCGATTGCCATCGATCCTAATCTTGCCGTCGCGCACAACTACGTCGGTCAGATTAAGGTCTTCCTCGGCCGCGCTAACGAAGCTGCCGGACACACGCTCAAAGCGATCCAATTGAGCCCGCGTGATCCGCAATTGGCAGAGTGGTACTACCAGTTGGCGATTACCTATATTCACCAGCAGCGCTTCGATGAGGCGGTCGAATGGGCGCGGCGTGGCGTGCAGGTTAACCCGAATTTGCGCTATCCCTATCGCGTGCTCGCGGCTGCACTTGCCCTATCGGGCCGAGTCGAAGAGGCCCGCATGGTGGCGGCGGAAATGCTGCGCCGCTATCCAAACGAGACGATCGGCACATTTCTGACGCGTGAGCCATGGACCGATCCCATCTATCGGGCGGGTCAGGATCGCGAGATCGCGGGGATGCGACTTGCAGGTATACCGGAATGACGCGCGCCTTGCCAACAAATCACGCTGAAAATCCGCCAGCGCGCACGAGATGATCGAATGAAAAGGCGCGAATTCATCACGCTCATCGGCGGCGCGGCAGTATTCGTCCCGCAGGAGTGGCACTGGTCGCAGGCGGCGTCGGTAAGCCTTACGCGTTTGAACAAGCCGCCGATGCCGCTGCGAAGCGATCGAGGTGGCGCTTATGGGAGGAAACAATGACCGCGACGGAAAAAGCCGCCGTGAAGATGATCGCGGCCCTGCTTTTAAGCTGTGTCTCTACGGCCGTCCACGCGCAGCCCTATTTCAACGCTAGCGGCATCGGCCGAAGCAGTTGCGGACAGTACTTGTCCGCATTTCATGATCGCCCGCCTGGAAAGATCAGAACCATAACACACCCAGAAGGGGATTTGTTGATGAGGCCGCGCGCTATACCGATTGGCTCGCGGGCTTTTTCACGGCGTCGAATTGGTGGATAGCGCGTACCGGCAAGGGTAACAGCGTCAGGGGCCGATTACGCCATAATTGACGTCTGGATGAAAAGATGGTGCGAACAGAACCCAACCAAGAGCGTGCTTGAGGGAGCCATCGAATACGTCAATTCCGCTGCCAATTGAGCGGCATCTTTAGCACTAGATTACCGCGGTCGTCGGTATGCTGGAAGGAACTGATCGGGGCAGCGGCTATCTCCGCTCCCTAGCACTTCAGCACTTCGCGACGGATCGCAGCGAACGGTCGCTTCCGGGGCGAAGCGGACATGCACCATGGTGTGGCTTCGACGGCCTCGGTCGCGGATGACCCGAACCGGCAATTAGAGGCCGCTTTTGCTGCGGTGCACGGCCCTGACCTGCTATACTTCCTCTGATCCTTGGGTTTTGGCGATGGATTGATGGCGGGGTGACCGCGCCTACTGTCCGAACCGAGGAATCGCATGACTTCGCGCACACGATCGACCGGTTTTGTGTTCCAGGTCGTGACGATGTCCCCCACGAGCAGTCCGGCCCGCGCGGCCGGGCCATCTGGATCAATGCTAGCAACGAGAATACCGCGCCCAGTACCGGAAGGCTGCGCGCCAACGGAGGACCGTTTTGCGGATGCTCGACTTCAATGAGGATTTCGTCAGCGTCGCGTATCCGAAACGGGAGCTCAACCTTGAACGACTGCTGGCGGACGCGATGCGGGCCGAGGCTGCCAACCGGCAGTCAATGGAGCACATGATCTCACGTGAGCGCCCGGCCCAAGGCCTACAAGCAGAATGCAGACGCCATGCAGCTGCATCTTGATGAAATCGCAACCAAGGTCACTCCGGGCGCGCATGCGATCGTCCTCCTCGATCAAGCCGGCTGTTGTGGGTCTTGAATGTCCTGCGCAGGGGCTTTGCACAACTAGCCGTGAATGGAGAAATGCTATGGCGGACCTTAGGCAGGAGAAGAACACGACTATCACCAGTCGGGTTCAGTTGACCGATGCCGAGGAGCCCTAGGCGAACTCTCCGAAGCACGGAAGTCCGCCTCAGTTGGCGGCTTCCCATCCTTCCAGCATTTCCACAACGTCCTTCATTTCCCAAAGGCGATCAGTGATGCGGCGACGACTGCGTAGGCGGCGAGGTGTGCCTAATGAGGTGTGCCTTCCCGTTTCGGCAGGAGAGCGGCATCCGAAGATGGCCGCGCGTCATGAGCACGCTGCGCCAGGCGCGAGTTGGTAGCTTGTTAATTATGTCATTGGCATGATGGATTGAGATGCTTGCAATAGGCGAAAAACAGAAGATGAGTAGTCGTCGACATGATTGAGAACCATGTTCGACCCCGCAGCATCATAACAGGGGTGACAGATGATCTCTTCGGCGGCGCGATCTCTGGCGTCGTTTCCCTCATCTATTGCGTCTCTTTTGCAGCATTGATCTTTTCGGGTCCGCTTGCGCCAGCGCTCGGGTATGGGATCGCCGCGACCTTGATCTCGGCTACGATCGGCGCGCTCGTGGTAGCGGTGCGCAGCTCGCTTCCCTTCACCATAGCAGGACCAGACAGCCCCACCTCTGTCGTCACGGCGACCCTGGTAGCCACCTTTGTAGCGTGGCTCGTCGACAACGGCGCGACCGATCATCTTCTTGAGCCGACGCTCATTGTTATGGCGGTGAGCTCGGCGCTCGTTGGAATTCTGCTTTGCGGGCTCGGATTGGGAGGGGCAGGTCGTGCGATCCGCTTCGTCCCCTACCCAGTAATTGGCGGATTCCTGGCGGCGACCGGATGGTTAATGGTTTCCGGTGCTAGCCAGGTCATCACGGACCTGCGGCCTGCCCTTGCCAACATCCATGTGCTCCTAGGGCCCGCAGGTCTCTCTAAGCTTGCTGCGGGCGCAGCGATCGCGATCTCGCTCTAATTTCGGGCTGCGGCGTTTTCGAAATCCACTTGCCCTGCTCGGACTAATATTGGCAGCTATCGCAGCGGGACATTTCGCACTCTTGGTCATGGGCATCTCGATAACCGAGGCACAAGAGGCTGGCTGGCTGTTCAAGCCAGAGGTCGCGGTCCCGCTCAAGCCTCCGTGGAATTTCGCGGAACTCAGCAATTTCCCTTGGCCAGCACTCCCGGCACTCGCCGGCGACATCATTGCCATGATTTTCGTGACGGTTATGAGCGTGCTGCTAAACACAACTGGGATTGAACTTGAAACTGGTCGCGAGGCGGAACTAGGGCGCGAACTCAATGCGGTCGGTTCTGCCAATCTATTGTCGGCCAGCCTCGGTGGATATGTCAGCTGTATCTCCTTAAGCCGAACCACGCTCAATTACGAGCTCGGCGGTAGAGGGCGGCTTTCTGGGCTGACGGTCGCGGCGATATCGGGGCTCGTGCTAGCGTCCGGTTCTGGCTTCCTCGCTTACGTTCCGAAGTTCGTCCTAGGTGGTCTGCTGCTCTACAGTGGCATGTATCTGCTTCATCGATGGCTCATCGCTTCGTGGCTGTATCTCTCACGCGTCGAATACATATCACTCGCTGGGATCGCTTTGATCATCGTCGAGTGGGGTTTCATCGCCGGTGTACTGATCGGGGTAGTCGTCGGCTGCGCGACCTTCGCGTTGAACGTAAGCCGGGTTAACGCAATCAGGTTCAGCTTCGATGGCTCGGAATACCACAGCGCCCTCGACCGCGAACCTGGCGAACTGGCGCTCCTCACGGAATATGGCCGGGAAATTCAGGGTATGTTTCTGCACAGCTACCTATTTTTTGGCTCGGCCAACCGGCTCTACCGACAGGTCAAGGCGCTGCTCGCAAAACAAAAGTGCCGTTTCTTGTTGTTTGATTTTCGATTGGTTACGGGAATCGATTCATCTGCGACATTCAGCTTTGCACAGATTAAGCAGGTCGCCCACCGGTGCGGCACACGGATTGCACTGACGTGTCTCCCGCACGAAGTAGAAACTGCATTCCGCGCCACACGATTTATTTCCGACGAGATCATTGTGGCGCTCAATCTTGACGGTGCACTTGAATCATGTGAGAACGTGATCATCAAGGCTTACCGAACGCAAGACAGCGAGGCCAGTACCCTACGCGAATGGTTTATTGAAGCGCTCGGCGGCGCGGAGAATGCTGACCAGCTGATCCAGCATTGTAGGCGGATTGAGGTTCAGCCGGGGGAAGTGATTGTGCGCCAGGGAGATCCCGCCGACTCCATGCACTTCGTTCTGAACGGCCGAATCGGGATCATGGTCAACGCAACCGGGCTCCCGGTCCGCGTACGTAGCGTGGGACCCCACACGACGATCGGCGAGATGGGCCTCATCACTCAGCAGCCGCGTAGCGCCACGATGCAGGCCGAGGTGGCGAGCGTGCTTTACGAGCTCAGCGCCAGCGCCTATGAGCGCATCAGGCGCGAGAACCCTATGCTGAGCCACGCCTTGCTGACTTATGTGGTTGAGGTGATGGCCGAACGGCTCAGCTTTGCAAGCCGGGTAATTGGGATACTGCAGCGCTGAAAGCGCCGCCACTATCTCGAAACTTCAAGGTACAGGTGACTGGCCAAAGCGGATTCCTACGCCGGCCGCATCGTCTAGGCGAGCAAGCTCGCAACGGTACCAACCCCGTGCTCCCCACGCTGCTCCGCCGACCAGGTGATGAAATGAAGGGGGCGCCAGGCAAAGCTGGCACGATCAACCAGTATAAGTCCGGCCCAGGTGAGGCCTAGCGAGCCGCCTGGAAGCGAGTGTTGCGTGCGGCGGCGGTGACGCGAACACGAAGCAAAGCACGCACCGGACGCAGAGCCGGGGCAAGCGTGTTACAGGCGCTGGGACTACGGTTGCCTCCGCTTGCAGTCGCGCATGAAGCGGTATCGCTTTACGAGATGCAAATGCTGCTCTTGCGCCTGACGCTTGCAATCTTCATTGCGCTGGGCAATGCGGTTGCTCGCCGCCGCAATCTCCCCGGGAGATTTTGGTTTTACGGACTCGGCGTGTGCGGCAGAGACACCGAGCGAGATTGCTGCGAAAGTCCCAATTGCAACACGCAAGAACAACGCCCTCATCATCATTTTCCCCTCACATTCGCTCGTCCTCGCGATGCTTTCAATCCGTTTGGCTCTTCAGTCAGGTTGGTCCAGGTCAACCGTGGAAACAAGCAGCGAGTGTACTCTCCCATGACTCGCGGTTTTCCACAATCCTAGCGGCGCATCGGCGCTCATTGCGCGCATCGTTTGCCGAAGCTTCAGAACAAATTCCAGTGTTGCGGCCGGTAGATGATTTCCCGCGCCGCAATGGGCACAGTCGACTTGCTCTGAGCATCGGCCGCGCCTAGCCACGGTTTGATCGCTAGGATGGTCGCCGCCATCGCAAGGGCCATCCAGAAGACAAGTGCAAACCTCGTAGTTCTGGGTCCCATATCCGCCTCCTGATGCCACATTGACATCATTGTCCACAGTCACTGACTGTAAAAGGTAAACCAAGGCGACCATGTGAGCGCCCTCACACTCGCGCGAAATAAGGGCCCCTTGGGGTCAAGTCCGACTGTTGCTGGATAAACAAGTGCCGTGCGACGATGGGGCGGGCAGGGATTCGACAGGAGCCGCAGCACGTTCACACAAAACTTCGGCAGCAGCGAGCTCGATGCGAGTCTGCATCGCGTGTGGAAACCCCATTGCCCGTATCCCGAAATCGAACATAGACGACCATGGGATCGAGCTTGGCCACCGAGTTGTGGTCGAGCGCAAACCGCTCCATCACGCCCGGCCGGAATTGCTCGACGATGACATCCGCGCGTTTCACCAAGAGCTGCAACCGGGTCCGTTCGGCCGCGTTTTAGGTCAAGGGCGAGACACTGCGCTTGCCGCCATTGAAGAGCGCGAAGCTGGCGCTGTCGCGCCCGCAATTAGGCGCATGGAGCAAGCGCATCACCGGCGGATTATGCCCAACACTTGCCAGAGCCGGTCGCAGATGTAGGCGTGCATCCCGGATGTCACTTCGTTCAATCCGGCTACGTTCTCTGCTAGGGCACAAAAGAGATGAACACGCCTATCGTCACTGGCACGTCGCAGGCAATGTTGCGCCCAGATGTGTTCTTACCCCGCAAAGAGTTTTGCGGTCGTAGCAAGGGGAGCTGCATTAAGAATGTTCGAGCAGCTCCGATCCCACGATCCGGCGCCCGAACGATCGGGCTCCGATGTCCCCATTGCTCTTTCCCCAAACCCGCGAAGCTGGGTTCCAAATGGGCAAAAATGTGTGAACACAGATCACAGACGATGCGGCGTTCTCCGCTCATATATTCCGGTCAACGAGATGTACCTTGCCCTCCCGCCTCGCTCCCCCCCGAGCGCGCCGTGCAGGCTGCTGAGCTCAGCGTGCGGCGAGCCTATCATTCCGGAAATTTGTGAGCGATCGCCTTTCGACTCGCTTGGCCTTTGGCAGACTCGCTGCGTACCGCAATGTGATCGTGCCTGCGAACACGTTGCTCGCTGTTGGGCCGATGCCTCACTGCAAGACATCGCGACAAACGGTGCGGCAAGCATGGCGGCAACGACGACTCCGAAAACAAAAGATGCCCTCATTTCCTTCTCCCATTCGGTTTCTACTGTCCCCAATGTCCCGGCGTGAAGGAGCTCGGCCGAAGCGGGGCTACCGCACCGTTTCGGCATATCCGGACAATCCTCTGGGCGCTGTGGGCCCCGCCTTAATTTAAAATGGTTTCACATCGGCCGCCGTCAGGATGTGATGGCTGTCACATTTTGGCGCATTCCAACCCCGCTCGTGGCTCTTTCTGACGGCGGGAGCCACATGCATATGACGCCGCCGGGCAGACATAGGGCCGATCATCGAGAAAAAGACCATCGAGCGTATTGCCGAGTGAGCAAAGCTACTCTCGATCGAAGTTTGGCGCGCACAATAACATTCGACCACATACCAATGTTTGCGGGATCGAGGCGCCCACGACGCTCGCGGATGTCCGCTTCGCTCCGATGCTTCCAAATTTGTGCAAAGCGACTAAACGATATTGAGTACCAATACGGGTCATGCGTTCTGTCACTCAAACATTCCGTCGGCCAGCGCGAGCAGCTGGTCTGGAATTCGAGGCCGAGCACCGCCGTCGGCCTGGCCAGTGGCCTCAGCGGGGCAGGCTCATCTGCTCCGGCAGACGCTTCATTGACGCAATTCCGATCCAACCACAGCAATATACGTGAACTCATTTTCCGGTAAGGGAACTAAACTAATCCCCGTCTCTTATAATTAGACAGGACGAATGAAGCATTCCCCCCTTTCAGGACGAAGTCCCAAGACGCTCAGCAATTTTAGAAACCAGTAGAATTCCAATTCAATGCGGGCGCACCTAATTTTGGTCTTTGCAGTTCTAGCGACCGTGGTAGCACGAGCGGACTGTCACGACCTCTTACCCGTAGACACAAATGACTATCCTTGGTCGTCGATTGGCAAGCTCTACAATGGTGCAGGCGGAGCTTGCACAGGAGCAGTCGTTTCCCAGACAGAAGTCGTGACGGCAGCTCATTGTCTTTACAATCGTCGAAACGGCGTGTTACTCCAAGCAACGTCGTTGCATTTTCTTATCGGCTACAGACAGGGTGAATATCGCGAAGATCTGCGCATCTCAAAATTCGTTACCGGTCTCGACTATAAACCCGATGGCACCGAAGCGTCAGAAAGGGGCGATTGGGCACTATTAACATTGGCACACCCGCCTGCGCGGGAAATCAAGCCTGTTTCTCTCGCGAATAATCCTCCCAGCGTTGGAAGTCGAGTCATGGTCGGAGGATTCGGACAACCAAAGCAGTTCATAATGACAGCTGATACGGATTGCGGAGTGAGGGAAATTCTTCCGAATGGTCTGCTCGTACATGATTGTGCAGTTATGCTTGGCAATTCAGGAGCTCCACTCATTCGCTCGAATGGCGATGCAGTTGAGATCGTTGGAGTGAACGTCGCATCAGCACATATGGATGGGATTACCGTAAAGATTGCGGTTCCAGCGTCGAGCTTTCAAAAACTATTGTGGCCCCGCGCCCAGCTCACTTCGGCGAAGTGATACATGTCTTCCAGGTTTTCGTACGGATCGCCGTGCCGCTCGGCCCGCTTGGCGAGATCATGAAGGATCAGGGCGTGGAGTCGGCATTTTTGGCGGACATGGCGGCGAATGCCGCATCGATGTCATCGGTTGAGTGCGGCTCGGTCCGTAAAAAGGAACATCCTGGATCCCCTCCGCCGCTGCAGGAAATGGCGGGGCTGCGCTCTCGAGCCCTTCAGATCCTTGGACGTACATGCCGGGACCGGCGAACTCAACTGACGGATTGCGCGACCCGCTAGGAAGACTCCGGCATCGAGCAGGCGAGCGTGCGCCGATGCGACCGCCAGTGCCCGGGTTGGCCGCGCCAACCATATGGATGACGGCACCGAGCGTCACAATTCCCACAAAGCTTAATAGACTTAGCAACGCCAAGCAGACTAACGGGACCGCGACTGTGAGCGATAAGAGCACACCCATGGCCGACCTCCTTGCGTCCGCCGCCCCACAACGGCATTCTAGGGCCGCTTCGCCAACCCGACCACACCGTCCAAGAAAATTTTGAGTCGAGCCGACGGACAGCACGGCGCGCCGTTGCGGCCGGATGTCTGTCTTGACGGAACTGGTTGCCGGGCCTTCCTCAGCAGCCCGAGGCGCGGCAACGCGAAGCCCTCGCGGCGGCCCGAGCGCAGAATGCTAATCTCTGATCGCATGCTGCGACTGCGCGAGGACTGCCAGGACAGCCACCGTCGCGGCGGCTTCCAATCCTCATCGGGTGAAATCGGGAGCCCGAGGCGCGGCTTGGGGGCGTCATTCGACCGCCGAGCTACGAACTAATTTCCGTGCACATGTTTAACCATGTTTTGACGTTTGAGTGCCGAAATACGCTCGAGACAAACAGGGTGGAATGGGAGTACGTCTTGGACCGGCACGTGCTGCCCTCTAAAGACAGATCCGAGGTTCAGTGCGATAGAGAAACATGAAGTTCTCGTCCGTAGCGCTACTGATATCCATGATCATCCTATGCGGCTGTGCCAGTCCTGTTCAGCTCCTTTTTGAAAATCCCATAGTCGTTGACCATCTCGACGGCAGCTACCAGCGCCTCGCGACCTGCACATATGAGCATCTTGTTCGGCAAAAGGGTCAATTATCGATGACCGATTTGCCCGAGCAGCACACCGTCAGAATTGCTTTGACTAAAGGCCCAGAAACACATTGGGAGCTCTCGTTCGTCAACGAAGATGGGGGCAGACAGACGCGGCTAGAAGTTACGTCAGCCAACGGATCTTTCCCCAGCGAGCACACGCTCGCATTGGCTCGCGCGTGCGCGGCATAGCTCGCGACAGAGCGGGTTTTACCGTCGGTGACGGACAGACGCGGCCGCAATCCCATCTCCCCGAGGCGATGACCAAAATGGGTGAGGTGCTCAGCCTCAGCCATGCGATCGCCGGCAAAAAAGGGCGGTACGGCCTCGGTTTCATTCGAAAGTGGAAAAGCCGCGCGATCGACTGAACGGCAACGATTGTACTTCGGTTGCCTGGGCCGGTCGCCGTAGCGTCGGAGGTAGGCCGCAATCAAGGCGCCGTTCGCACACTGAGCAGACTTCTGGCGAATTGCTATCCACCGCTTTTCCACTCGCGAAATTCGGCCCTAGGAAATTGGTGGATGTCGTGCGCATAATTCTCCGATGGCCAAACCGCACTATGAACGCACCGACTATTCGGTTGTCGTGAAGAACAGGGCACTGCCTCCGAAGGCGTGGAGGTGGGAGATTTACCGGGCTGGAAACGCCAACCCGATCAAGCGATCATCAATCTATTTCGACACCACGGCGGCGGCCAGGCGGGCGGGAAAAGGTGCGCTCAATGAGCTGTTGAACAAGCTCTTCAACTGATCGCCCGCCACCTCAAGTCCTCAAAATGATGCCACCAGTCGGTGAATATCAGCGGGGTATTTTTTGTGGACCCATGTCTGAAATTTTGGCCCGCGCAAAGATTGGGGTCGGGCATGAGTGCGCCGCGGGTTTGGTGATGGCTCGCGCGATCATGGCGGCCAAACATCGACCCTAGAGCAAACTCATATGTTGAGCCCGGTAAATCGGCTCGCTGTGCGGCGCGGCCGTATCGTTCGCAAGGTTTGGGGGGACCACCCAACTCGTGACTGCTAGGACGAACACCGCCAACGCAAGAACCAACGCGAACCTAAATGCGAGGCTATCTGGGTTCTGTGCCATGTCTGCCTCCTGGCACCAGAGTGTCGAGAAAATCGCGAGAGATGTGTGAACCGCTTCACACTCGCAGAAATAGACTTCCTACAGCACACTCCATGACACGTTATCAAAGGGCAACCACCATAAGACGTGGTGGCTGTGCCCCGGCACCGTTGCGCCCGATCAGTTTCGCGCTATTGATCATCTCATGATCGCAATGCGCATGATTGTCTCCCCCGAGGAGCCGGGAGCAGCTCCCCGGCTACCTTATGCTGAGCCTTCGTCAGATGGTTTGCCTCAGCGATTAGTGGCGGAGGCTCGCGATTTCGTCCTTTACCAGCAACTTGCGGCGTTTCAACTCAACGATTTGAAGATTGTCGATCGACGGATGAGCACGGGCTTCGGCAATCTCCGCTTTCAGGGCCCGATGCCGTCGTTTTAGTTCCGCAAGATGCGCTTCCATGGACATGTTGGAGGTCTCCTGAGTCAGATCGCGGGCGTGGCCGGGCGGCTCTGGCAATGGTTCGGCCTGCGACGAACACCCGATCCGCAATTTCACACGCCGCCTTCTAGCCGTGGGTGTGCTTGGATACCGAGGCGCAAATTTACGTGGAGTGTTGCGCTTTCAACACAGTCCAGCGCAAATTCGATAACCATTCCTTAAGGGTCGAGATTCGTCCCTGCGCCAGCCTGGCAGTGGGGCAGCTGGTAAGACCAGTGTTGAGCTCAGCCGTTCTCGATCCAGGACATGATATGCTCGGCCAGCGCATCGCTGTTCTTCTCAAGCATCATCATGTGGCCATTGCCTACGATCCCGCGATCGCCGAGATAAATGAAATCCGCCTTCGCGCCGTTCTGGTTGAGCCACTCGACGATGGATTCGTCGAGCTTGCGCGGATGATCGACGTCTTCGGTTCCGGTCATCACCAAGATGCGCTTGCCGCGATAGTTAGACAGATCGGTGACCTTGAGCTGGCTGCCGCGAATGTTGCGGCGCTGGTATAGCAGCCGCGGTGGGATCGGAATGAGCGACGAGGCATAGACCCCGATATGCTCGCGCGGAAACTCCGTACTCTTGCCGACCAGCTTCACCTCGACAAAGTTCCGGTCGGAAACGACAGGCTGTTTGAGGTTGATCGTCAGCGTGACCGAGCTGCGAACCACCACCGTATCCCCGGTTTCGCTGATGATGTCGGACACGGCCTGGATATTGCCAGGCGGTCCGGGAGCGACGGCCACCACCTTGGCGATGTGCTGGCCATAATTCTCGATCAGCTTCCAGCCATACGCGCCGGACATCGAGTGCGTCATGATGATCGCCGGTTGGCCGAGCGAAGCCACGACCTTACCGAGCCCTTCGACCACGACTTCGCCGGTCAGATCGTCAAAGGGGATGTAACCGCTACGCCCGACGCCGGGCCAGTCTGGCACCACCACTTTGTACCCAGCCCGCACGAAGGCACGAGCCCAGCCGGGACGTCCATCAGCGGTCGCGAGATAGCAAGCGCCGGTATGGGCGCCACCGGAGATCAGCACCATTGGCGGCTTCTTCGCTCCCCCTGCAGGTTCCAAAACCTCGTAGTAAGTCGGAGGCGACTCGATCAGGCCGGATGAATAGTTCACCGGCCCACCGCCCCGCTCGTTTGCGGCCGCGCTCTGGTCTGATGTCATGAGCCCCACGCTGGCCGCGGCTGCCAAGGCGAATTCGCGACGCGAGATCGTATCCTTGTGCAAGGCACCTTCCCCACAATTGACTTGATCCGAGATATCCAGACGACCTCAAGGTCGGCGTGAACGATAGCATTCTGCTGAGGTACTCGGAAGCCAAATGGCGGCTTCCCAGACTTTCCGGTGTCCAAATCCCGCGGATTTTTTCGCAGCGCCCGGCCTCGGGTGACTTGGGCTGTTGCGGCGTTATTTTGCCTTTTGGGCATCTCACGCGCTCTGATCTCGTGCGTATCCTGTATGAACGAGCGCGACTATCATCGGTCGATGTACGCTTCGTGATGGCCATTGATGCCCTCGAAGATCAGGGCTCGGACGTGCGGGTGGCATTTACGGATGACAGTTAAGGTCGCATTATATTTGTTTATCCGCTCGGCGAGGGTCTGCTCGCCCCCGGCGGGAGATCCTGGCCAACAGCTCTCGCGTCAGAGTAAGGTGTCAACCGACCAGAGAGGAATGACACATGAAAGCGCCGATTGTTGCGGTCCTGCTGTCCCTCGCCTCGAGCGCGCCCGTTCTCGCGGGTACGTTCGTTTACGTCTCCAACGCCGAGGACGGCGATATCGGGATGTACACGCTGCAAGCGGACGGTTCGCTGCAGCCGGGACAGCGCTTCAATGCGACTAAGCTCGTGATGCCGATGGTGGTGAGCCCGGACAAGCGCGTCCTCATCGCTGCCGTGCGCTCCAAGCCGTTCCAGGCGTACAGCTATAGCATCGACAAGAGCTCAGGCGCGCTCAACCTCGTCGGCACTGGAACGCTCGCCGAGAGCTACCCGTACATCGCGCTTGATCGTAGCGGCCGCTTTCTCCTCGGCGCGTCCTATGGCGCTAACCAAGTGGGCGTGAATCCGGTCGGGGCTGACGGCCGGGTCGGCGAGCCGCTCCAGGTCATCCCCACGGCGCGCAATGCGCATTCCATCCGCACTGACAACACAAACCGCTCGCCTTCCGCGTCGATACCGCGAGCGGAAAGCTCACCTATCTCGGAAGCACGCCGACCGAGAAGCAGCCCCGCGGTTTCAATATCGACCCGACCGGCCGCTTCGTTGTCGTGTCCGGCGAGCAGTCGGACACTGTCTCTTCTTACGCGATCGACGCTGAGACCGGCGCGCTGAAGCCGATCGGACGCTACCCGACCGGCAAGGGCGCGAACTGGGTCGAAATCGTCGGCTTTGACTAGAGCGATTTAGGACGCAAACGCCACAGGCCATCTAACGGGACCGCGCCTATGTTTCCCGGATGGCTGAAATCCGAGTCCTCATCACGTTGCGACGCAAGCGTAACGAAATCACCGGCACGACTGCGAAGTATGATAAGCGCCTAGCGCAAGCGCGGGCGGACCTGTCTCACATCGGCTGTTCCACCGGCAGGTCGGCGGGCTTGGCACCGCGCAGGACCTTCACACTTTGCCCAAACCATAGAGACGGTTTGAACCGGCTCCGTTCGAGAAGCACCTTCTCTCCAGGCCAATGAGTTTGTTGGCGGCAGCGATGCGGTGCTGGTGATCGCCGACACGGCGATGCCGAAAAAGGGCAAGCACCCGGTCAGAATGGCGTGATATTGTGCTCCGCCAGTCAGCTCACAGACGGAGCGGCACGATGGCGCAGTTGACCTATGATGAGATTAGACTTCTTCGAGACCTAAAAAATAGCAATCGAAAGATCAGCGGCGACAAACCTCATGGGGGTCTCAATCAGCTTGCCAAAGAGGGGTACGTGACATCGCAGCAGCTCAACATTTCCGAAACACTTTATTCAATCACAGCGAAGGGCCTCGCTGCGCTGCATGACGCCGAGGGGAACGACTAATCCGCCAAGACCGAGCCGCAATCCGGCTCCCACAGGCGGGGTGGTAAGCATTCGTTTTTCATAAAGCGGCAAAGAAGCTCTCAGCATCTTTTCCATCTGCGAGGTGATCGATGAAGCGGTGCCAGTGAAAGCGCCAGGCATTTGCATCACCCCACTTGCGCGCCGTAGACAGCGCTTTCCAGAAGTCAGGGTCTTGCAAGTGCTCTGATAGAGCGCGCAGTTGCAACCCGTTGTACCCTTCGTTGTGTTCGAGATCGTTCACTTTCCACCACCGATATCGGTACCCGCCCTTCTCCGCGGCGTCTCTGATCGCTTGCTGCACGTTGTTCATATTCCTTTGGGCTCGAGCTTCGTCGAGACGATGCCCTACTGCGTCACCGCAGTGATGCCAGAAACTCGCGCATAAGGTCACTTCACCTTAAGATTCACCGCAGATGTTTTTCCACGGTTCTCTTCGATCTCATACTCGATTTGCTGCCCTTCATTGAGCGTGCTTAATCCGGCGCGCTCGACTGCGGAGACCAGTCACGTTGCCGCTCGGCCGCGCCAAACTGCCAGCAAAGCCCCTGCCGACTGCATCGGCAACGTTCGCGAAAATGATGGGATGGTGCGTGATTGTTGCAGCACCGCCGCCGTGGTGAGCGCGTTATTTGAAAGAATCAGTCGACTCCGCATCGACGGGTGTCGGCCGCTCGGCTTAACCGGCCAGCTCAAATCGACTTGAAACGGAGTTCTTCACCGACGCCACCAAGTCCGCGTCATCATCTGACCGCCTGTCAGACCGAGCCCCCGCTAACTGCGCCTGACGGTCAGCCCCATCTTGCGTCGCGTTTATAGCCGCGACCTGTTTCTCCAACTCACGTTGTAACGCGGCTTCCGCGGTAGCAAGCTCGGGCGATAAAGTGTGTGGAATGATTTCCGCTTCGCTATGTTGAGCCTGACCCGAAACGTCAATCGGATTGGTCTCCGGTTCACAAACCTGACCTGTCGAGATGCTTTCTTTTCGTCGATTGATCAAAAAACCGGCTGCGAAAACTATTAGTGCAACGAACAGACCCCCAAATGCTCCGTACAACGCGCTTTGCCACCGCCTGCTTTCAGCATTAGCCGCAACCGTATCCGCCTCTAGTTGCGCTATTGTTGCTTCTAGGTTGGCTTTTTCTGTAACTATGGCTTGCTCAATTTCTCGTTTAGCAGTCTCGACATCGACGCTCGCCTTAGCTGCCTCGATGCGCGCCGCTTCGGCAGCTCCTTTTGCCTTTTCCAGCTCCGCGATCTTCGTAGTGACACTCGCTATTTCGGTTTGGAGCTTTTCGATCGTCTGCCCCAACTCCGCTCTTGTCTCATTCGTCTCTATCCTATCGGCGGTTGGTTGCGGTGGTGGCTGTTCCTCTCGTGGCGGGGAAAGAAATCCAGATGTGTCCACCGCGGCCACTCGGAGAGTCCCACGCCCTTTGCGGTCGAAACTTGCCCCCCAAATAAATCCTGGACCGCCATCAATGCGGTAGATCGGCAAACCTTCCTTCGCCGATCGTACAAAATTGCCGATGAAGTCAATCAGCAATCCCTTTCTTGGACTTTTTCCGTCAGCCAAGATCTTGAGGCTCTCTTGGTCCAGTTGCTCCAGCGTAATCTTGCCCCAAATTGCGATGAGCCCATCCGCAATGCCACTTCGGTGCGGCATCTTCATGATGCGTGGCGATGCGGCAATGCTGCGCGAATATCGCTGTATCTCGTCGTGGGCTTCAGTCCGCTTGAAAAATGCTGGCTCTTGAGAACGATTGACGTATAAGACGTCTCCCTCACGTGAGTGCAGGATCGAATAGGCCGCGGTATAAGACCCTCGTCGCTCTTTGTCAGTTCGCGTTTTCTGGCACCAAGTAAGTCCGCCAAATTGATCGCTCGGACTACATTTGTACGCCCGATACGATGCGCTATCAAAATTCAGTTTCGTTCCAATGGTTAACCCGTCAACGGCATACTCAGCCGGTGCTGCGGTGGCATTTGCCGACAAAACAATGGAAGCGAGAAACGCGATTCCCGTCCTCATCGCCGCTGCTCCAAAGTCTGGACAACACCGCGATTATCGCAACCGTGGTTGGCGAAACTACGACCTCCGAGACCAGGGCCAGAGAACTACGCAAAATCGGGCCAGGCACATTCCGAACCGTCAGACCTCAATTGAATTGCCTCGAATGGCAACTCGCCAATCCGTTCACGCCTTAATTCTGGGAGTGTCGTCACGATCCTTCCGTCAGAAACTAAGGCTCTCCGAAATGGTTGCCATTGATCGTCGGGCGTTCTGTATTAGGGCTGCGTACCCCACGATCTCACGTTGCACGCGCGCTGCCTCCTTCTGCAGCATATCTCTTAATACCTGCAGTTCGGCGATGAGCTTCTCGATCTCCTGCACCGAGGTCCCGGAAACGTGCTGCAGCATCGAGCCAATAGTAATGGCCGCCGACTCACTATCATTTCCCCGTCCGAGCCGCGGTGCCGCAGTGTCTCGGGAGACAAGCTCGCGAATTTCACCCTCGAGTTTCGAAAAAACCTCCACCGTCTCATTGGCTTGTGCGCGCCGAGGCGATCGTAGCGAGTTCATGTTTGAGGCCCCCCGATTAAGCGCCGTTTGGGCGCAATTATTAATTTTCGATTGGCGCACTCGAATATGACAAATTCGCGGCCATTTCGTCGCAGGTCCCGTGGTTGATGCTTCACCTGTGGACGATTTCACTGACAAGTACCGCTCGTCGCGCGTTCATGGAACTCGTGTTGGGGGCAATCCTGCGCAACCGACGGCAGGCGCCTGCGTGCAATATTTTTCACAAGCGTGTTGAAGCGTAACTGACGATAGCCGCCGGTCGCGCGCGGATGAATTTGTCGTCGAGATGCGGCTCAGTGCTCGTTCGCAAGGATCGCAAGCGAGAGAGCGCCCACCAGGATGAGGCTGACGGCCCAAGTCATATCCAGATTGAACTAGCTCCGCGACACGAACTTGAGACCCAGGTAGCGGTAGACCAACCACGTGGAGGATTCGCCAGCCACCATCATCGCGACAGAGTGGACAACGGACACCGGGACGGCCATGCCGAGATTGGCGTTGATGACGGCGAAACCGGAAGATACGCGAGATCCGGCGGACACGCGTGTCGTGGGCGCGTTTCCTGACGGTCAATCGGCGCTCAACCTCGCTGCCGCGAGGCTGCGACACATCGCCGGCACGGCGTGGTCGACCAACAGATATCTCAACATCGACTGCTGAAGGACCAGCAGATGAGAGGTGCCATCACCGCGTGAGTCAGGGCCGGGCGCCGCTCAACCAAACGAAAAGTGCGAAAGATTCTGGACACTACCTTTGGAGTTAACCGGCCCTTCGGGCGATCATTGCAAATCACCATAGAACACCGCGGGATCTTGAGGCCGCTTCTAGAGCAGCGTTCCAATCAGCCGCAGGAGTTCTTGCTTCTCTCCGATCTTAATGTCCGCGACCTGTCCACCTGAGGGAAGATTGGCCTCATTCTACCCCCTTCAAGTTAGGACCAGCCCGATTAAATGAAAAGGGCGGCTCGGTAACGCAAATCAGCGGCGTCAAATGATCATTGCGAGCAGTTCAATCGTGCCGATTCCTATCACCAGCACTGCGACTGCTACCGGATCGTAATCGAGCCAATGCCGCCTTTGTATATACATGATGCGCCACCCTGTTCTTCGATTCACATCCGTCCGACCTAAATCGTGAGTCCTCCTATCTCTGCGTTTCGAGCTGCTCGACGAGTGCAGCGAGATGCCGGAGCATAGGAGTCCAAAGGGCGTCATACTGTTCCTTCAGGCATTGCCCAATGGCTAAGTGTCCGTCCGAAAACATTTTGAATCCTTTGAATCGTTTGTGATTCAAAGTGGTGACCTGATTCGAGAGGGGCACCACGATGTGGACGGCGAAGAACCGCGGACGTTACGACCGCAGCAAATTGCGATATCCGAG